>Ga0213878_10000239_pt1 | contig 22166 bp, 18 predicted proteins | sample VelepicoBEBS_R02_FD_161053 | JGI IMG/M metagenome (GOLD analysis project Ga0213878, IMG submission 161053) | Vellozia epidendroides bulk soil microbial communities from rupestrian grasslands, the National Park of Serra do Cipo, Brazil - BS_R02 | ecosystem: Environmental > Terrestrial > Soil >... | reverse complement strand
CCGGATGGCTGAAAAAAACCAGCGGCCCGAATCGCGGGTTGAGCCGGATGGTGAAAGAGTCTCCATACTTCTGGTGACAGCCCCGCATGAATGAAAAAGGCGTCACCACCCATTGAAACAGTTGCACAGCGCTAGGCGCTCTAGGTCCCTCAGGTAATGCCATGAGTCGGTATTTACACCAGAGCTGGGCCGGAGACAAAGGGGAGACGTGAGAAGTGATTGGTGACTTGTGATTGCTGAAAAGTGGAAAGCATTACCCGGATCGGGCGTTGCATTCCGCTCGACCGGCTTGAGCGCAATTCGACGCCTTAAATCGTGTGCAGGTATTGCGTTTTGAAAGATGCGACGCCCTGGTGTGTTCGCGGTTCCGGTGCTCAACCTTTCGATACGCCATCCGTTTAGAAACCGAAGCGAATGCATTTTGCCCTTTCAACACGAAAATGGCGAACGATCCGCGGGCGTCGCGTCTTTCTAAACGTCAGACCTGCGACGATCAATGGCGTCGACACACGTGCGAGCAAACGACGCGGAATGCAACGCCGATTTCAGCGCACGCAATAACATGGTCCAGCAGCCCAAGGCACGGCTGATTTCAATCACACACCCAGCTCCATAGGGGGCGACATCTTTCGTGTCCGCAAGGAAGCGATAGCCGAAGCCACCAGAAGCGAGAGTATTCTGAACGAAGATTTCATTCGGATCATGGTAGCGAATGATCGACCGGCGTGGCGATCTAGAACGGGACCGCGAATGGACGCGAAACCACGAATGGACACGAATAGGACGCGAATAAAATCCCTCTAAAAGACGCTAAGGTAACAATACAGAGCGAAGCCTAGCATAGCCGCGTAGCGGCGACATATTTATAGTCCGGCCATGGCCGGATGAGTCTGCGAGCCCTAGGTATGCGTTCGTAAAACGCGTTCAGCGCTGTAAGCGCGGAAGAATCGATCATCGGGGATTTGCAAGCGGTGACTTAGGTTCGCGAGCATGGCTGCACGCGGCGGTGTCGCAAAGCGAGGACCTTCGGTTCGCTTTTTCTTCTCAGGTTCGCGTGGCCCGAATCTTTGCCAGGGCAACTTGAAAGGCTCCAAAATCCTCTACCAGTTGTACGTGTAATTCGTCGATCACCGGCCGGTAGCTTTCGGCGCCAGTCTGGATAATGCCTTCGCTCCATAACTCACCTAATCGTTGGGCTAACGGTGCAATCACTTGACGGACTACGGCCGTATAACCTGCCTCCAGCACGGCCCTTTTTAGGATCCTGTTTAAGCCGTCTGAATCGAATCTTTCGATGGCGGCTACGCAATCTCTAACGATGGCGCGACGCTCGCGGTTGGAGCTACCTTTGCCGGCTCGCGGTCGTTCGTCCCGAGTGATCGCCGTCTGTTTCGCAAGATTTTCGAGAGCTTCATCTGGCAGCGTTGCGACGTTTCCGATCGGATGTCCCAGCTTCGTTATTCGGCTGAGCAACTTAAGCCGGCGCATCTTGAGATCTTTTAGAAGATAGTCTGGATCCTGGGTGACCAACTCTCGGCCAATAAACCGCTGGAGCTTCTTTCCAGAGAGGTGCAGAATTTTCTGCAGTGCTGTAGCGAACCAGAAAGTAAGTATTCTATGGATCAGCCGAAGATCAGAGAAGGGTTGCCGTTTCCGCGCGGTGCGAGTTGGGACGGTCACGGCGTCAATTTCGCGCTTTTCTCCGCAAATGCCGCCAAAGTTGAGCTTTGCCTTTTCGACGGACGCGGCGAACGAGAACTCGCACGAATCGAGCTGCCGGAACACACCGATCAAATCTGGCATGGCTACATTCCCGATATTGGGCCGGAGACGGTGTATGGGTATCGGGTTCACGGACCTTATGAACCGGACGCCGGCCACCGGTTTAATCCCAACAAGCTGGTATTGGATCCTTACGCGCACGCCCACATCGGCAACGTAAAATGGGACCCTGCGATTTTTGGATACAAACTTGAGACTCAAGATGACCTAACCTTCGACGAGCGTGACAGCGCCCCGTTTGTGCCGAAATGCATCGTCGTAAATCACGACTTCGATTGGAAAGGCCAGCCTTGCCGGCATCCGGTTCCTTGGGATCGAACGATCGTTTATGAGACCCATGTCCGGGGTTACACCAAACTCCACCCGGGTCTGCCGGAAGCGTTACGCGGTAGTTTCGCCGGGTTCGCCCATCCGGAGGTGATTGGGTACCTCAAGTCACTTGGTGTCAGTTCGATCGAGTTGTTGCCGGTCCACACGTTTGTTAATGATAGTTATCTTCTGGATAAGGGGTTGGTTAACTTCTGGGGTTACAATTCCATTGGATTTTTCGCGCCCGACCCGAGATACGCCTCAGACACCGGTCAAACCCTGCGTGAGTTTAAAGAGATGGTGGCCCGATGCCATGAAGCGGGCCTAGAAGTGATTCTGGACGTCGTTTATAACCACACCGCGGAAGGTAATGAACACGGTCCGACTCTTTCCTTTCGAGGTATCGATAACGCGAACTATTATCGCCTGATGCCGGATCAGCCTCGGTATTACATCAACGATACCGGTACTGGTAACACCTTAAATATTAGCCATCCACGTGTGATCCAGATGGTGACCGACAGTTTGCGCTACTGGGCTGAACAAACTTTCGTGGATGGTTTCCGTTTTGACCTCGGAACTATTTTGGCTCGAGAACCAAATGGATTTGATAATCAGAGCGGTTTTCTTAAAGCCTGCAGCCAGGATCCGTTATTAGGCACAGTAAAACTTATTGCCGAGCCATGGGACTGTGGACCCGGCGGCTACCAAGTCGGCGCTTTCCCACCGGGTTGGGCCGAATGGAACGACCGGTTTCGGGATGCGGTTCGCGATTTCTGGAGAGGTCATTTGCCGGCTAGAGATCTGGCGCCGCGACTGTGTGCTTCGCCTGAGCAATTTGATCATCAAGGCCGGCGTCCCTCGGCGTGTGTAAACTTTGTCACCGCGCATGACGGATTCACGTTAAACGATCTGGTGAGTTATAACGAGAAACACAATGAGGCCAACGGAGAAGACAATAAAGACGGGCATTCAGACAACCGTTCTTGGAATTGTGGTGCGGAGGGGCCAACTGATGATCCGGACATTCAACTTTTGCGAGAAAGACAAATCCGCAACTTTCTTGGAACTCTCCTTTTGTCTCAGGGAACGCCGATGATGCTGGCGGGGGACGAGTCCGGCCGGACCCAGCGCGGCAATAATAACGCCTATTGCCAGGACAACGAGATTAGCTGGGTTGATTGGCAGATTGGAGATAAGGGAAAGCGACTCATAGACTTCACCGAAAAACTGACGGCGTTGCGCCAGAAGTACCCGATGCTGCGGCACAACCGCTTTCTTAAGGGCACCTACAACGAAGAGCTCAAGGTTAAAGACGTGACGTGGCTCAACGCAAACGGATCCGAGATGGAACCGGAGCATTGGGCAGACGACAAGATGCAGTGTTTTGGTATGATGCTGAACGGGCTATCGCAACAGACCGGTATCCGTAAACGAGGCCAGGAAGCGACGTTACTCTTAGTTTTTAATGCTCACTACGAGGCGGTTAACTTTCACTTACCTAGTTTTGGCGATGGAGCGACATGGTCGCTTTTAGTCGACACGAATATTGCCGAAGGAATCGCGTCAGGGACCTTCGCCGCGGGTGAAGATTATCTCGTGACCGACCACGCCCTCCTCCTTTTTGCGCTCGAATCCGCGGTGAAAACAGCCGTCAAGAGGCGCAAAAAAACGCAAAAAGCGCAGTCCACAGATGAACCCACTGTCGTCTCGCTGTCGCGGAACTGAGGCGCCCAGCGGCAGATTTGCGGAGAAAGACCGATCTTCAGGCAGATGGCCCTTTGTTACCTTCGTTTCCTTCTGTCAAAAAAACCGTGAGACCACCTTTGAGTCCTTCGTGATCTTACTGTGAGTTTGTTTTATCTGCGTAAATCTGCGTTCATCTGCGGTTCGGATTTTTCTTCGCCTTCATTCGCGGTCGGTCCCTCAACTGATCGCGATTGGGTGAACCCAGGAACCGGTGGCTCCGGCCAGACGTAACGGTGTGATGATCAACAGAAATTCGTACACCTGTTCCTTGGCCAGTTCTTCAAGATATAAGTTTTCGACATGGGTAATTCCGTTGTGCACGAGGAAATACCGATGCACCGAGTGATCCAACGGTGGAACGGCTTCTACGCTCATGTTGTCGGCGCCGACTAAGTTCATTCCGTAGCGGTGCAAGGTCTTAGCGGCTTCCAAACTCAAGCCGGCTATTGCATCTCGGCAGGCGAGGTTACCTGCGGCCAAGTGTTGATAGAATCCTGTTCTGATCAGAACTGCGGTTCCGGGGCGAATCTCTGTTTTCTGCGATTCTAAAGCAGCCTCAATGTCAGCAACAGTAATCTGATAACAATCAGGCAAAACGGATACGCCAAGGTTACCTGCGATATCAAGTAAGACGCCTCGCTGAACGATAGGAGGCATCTCTGCAATACTGAGATGTTTTTGACCGTGCAAATCGACTTGGTCGGCGGCAGCGACAGTTTTACCCGGGCTAGCGTACAGTCTCACTTCGCCCGAAGGATCGGCGTTTCCATTTTTGTCCTGAGCTTCACCGATATGGCAAAGAGCGTCGATGTGAGTGCCCGTGTGGCAAGACATGGTAATGGCTTCGGCTGCCGCTGAGGCAGGCGCCAGTTCTTTTATGTCGCCGTGACGAAAGCGAGTATTCAACGTATAGGGTGCCATCGGGCCGGGAACCAGGATTCCTTCCCGATAGATCACTGCCAGGCTGTATACGGTACCGGTCTTGATCAGACCGACTAGGTCCCCGGTTAGTCGTGGGACAGGTAACGCTCCGTACGGAGCCATTTTACCGGCGCGGATTTCAGTTGAAGAATCTGACATAGGCGGGGAGGGGATGCGAAGGGTGAAAGGTGAGAAGTGGAGTCATGGGACGGAGCCTGGTCGAAATGCGAAGCTAGGGAAAAGAAGTTAGCCTAGTCGCCAAACGCCAAACGCTAAGACGCTCCTCTCCGATTTGACTTTAATCGTTTCGGAGGTTACCGCTCGCGATTCTTTTGATAGTGAGAGTTTGCCTGTTCTTCTTATTAATGTTGTTGGTTTCGGCGGACATCGAAGCCCGTCCGGCCTTGGTGGTGATCGATCCGGGACACGGTGGATACGACCGAGGCGGAATGCCGGGTCAGGTTCTCCCTGAAAAGCCTTTCACTCTCGATACCGCCAAACGATTGGCGCAGGCACTGAAAGCCGATGGCATCAAAGTGGTTCTTACCCGGAACGCTGACTACTATGTTTCGCTGGGAGCGAGGACAAACATTGCGAACGCGTACGCCGGTTACAACGCGGTTTTTGTGTCGATCCATTTCAATTCTGGAAGGCGTGTAGGCGCCTATGGGATCGAGACCTATTACAACAACTCGCGGGCTTACCGTTTAGCTGCCTTGATTCATCCGCGGGTGATCCAGGCCCTTGGCAGTACGGATCGCGGGATCCGCCACCGAGGCTATTTTGTCTTGCGCAGGAACCGATTGCCGGCCGTGCTGGTCGAATGCGGTTTTCTAACCAATCCTGCCGAAGCAGCCCGTATCGTGACGCCTGGTGCACGTGAAAACCTGGCCAAAGCCATCGCTGCCGGAATCGAAGGATACTGAGGCGAATCGGCGAAGTTCGTGGAGCGGTGCCTCGCTTGCGAGGCCGGTAGCGGTCGGCGGTATCGCAAATGGCCGCCAACGGAATAGCCGCGAAAAGGCACAAAAAGCGCAAAAGAAACCTAACAAAAGACCACAAGGGTAGAGGCCTGCTGCTACGCACTCGGTCTTCGTGACCTCCGTCTCTGCCGAGGCTATCGGCGCGACAGCTTTTGTGATCTTGCCGTGGAGTTTCAAGGCTTCCGTGGGATCACGTGAGCCCTTTTTTGTGCTCTTTGTGCCTTTTTGCGGCTATTCCCATCGGCCTCGCAAGCGAGGCAGCGCTCCAGGCAATCTTGACATTTGTACAGGATCGATGTACAAACTTCTATTTCACTTGTGAGTCACTCGTCATGTTGCGGATCGATTTAGCTTCTCGTGTCCCGGTCTATGAGCAGATCGCCAACGGTCTGCGAGCCGAGCTTGTGTCAGGAAGATTCAGTCCTGGGGAGAAACTCCCTACGGTCCGGACTCTGGCCATCAATCTTGGCGTTCATCATAACACGGTGGCCGAAGCCTACCGCCAGCTAGCCAATGAAGGCTGGTTAGAACTGAAACGGCATCACGGGGCAATCGTCCGTGAACGCGATCAACCCGAAGCTGGGCCTGACACGATGGAACGGTTTACCCGGCCGCTGCGCGAGCTCGTTGCCAAGGGACTAGCGGATGGGTTGTCACCAAGCTCGCTTGCCCGCGAGATGATCGAGACCGCTCGAGGACTGGAAGAAAGGACAGCGCCATGATCAACAACGTACCCGTCAACATCCGAACTATGGTCGCTGTCACAATCGGCGGAATCGCGATACTAAATGCCGCGATTCTATGGTTCATGCCTCGCCTGACCCGACCGGATCTTTATTTCGCGGTTACGGTGCTTCCGGGATTCCGCGATCGACCCGACGGCAAAGTGATTCTGGGCCGGTACCGGATGGAGCTGATCCTTTTTTCGGTGCTGGCGTTCATTGTATTCGTTGCCGGAACCGTTTTGATTGGGATCGGCTTTGCTCCCGCTGGTCCTATGATCCAAATAGTGGCTGGATTCATCGCATTTTATCGAGCGAGAAACCGTGTGCTACCACACGCAGCCCAACCAACGATGATCCGGGAAGCTGAACTTCGCCAGGACAAACGAACAATTCCTGGTGGGTGGATTGCGGCAGCGGGTCCGTTCGTTTTGGTGGCCCTCTGTGCCGGTTATCTCTGGATCCACGGGTCAACGCCCGTGCACGAATTGATCGTCTATGTCCTGGGTATGACCGCAAACTTGACTGGACTTACCGTCCTGCGTTACGGGCTTGGCCACTGGGTACGGCCGGTGTATAGCGGTGGCCCCGAGCGTACGCGTGAGCACCAGTTTCGTCGAACCGTTGCCGCCATCGTTTTAGGGGCGGAATATTACATGGTGATACAGTCCTCGTGGCTGCTCCTCGTTCCACGTCATCATGGCCTGATCAGCCTCGGCCTTCTTCCCTTGGTTCTGGTGCTCGTTCTGGTGGTGATCCTTGTGCTTGCACGTCTCGGGCAAGGTGGCAGCCGGCTGGCTGCCGGCGAAAAATCGTCAACGGCTTCCGCCGTGGCGGTCGGAGACCGTACCCCCGATCGTTATTGGAAACTCGGCGTTTTCTATTTCAATCCAGACGATTCAGCCATCGTCGTCGAGAAACGGTTCGGTCTTGGATATAGCCTGAACTTCGCGCGGCCAACCACCTGGGGGATAGTAGCATTGCTCTTGATCGCGCCCCTGGTCTCGATTCTGGCTCATGTCACCGGATTCTTGGTGAAGCGTGGCGCGTAGCGCGAGCGGTCGACCATCGTGGAGCGCTGCCTCGCTTGCGAGGCCGGTCCGGCCGGGACCCCTGTGAACACTCTCTCGAGGACGAGGATGACGAAGAGGCCAAGAACCAGAACGAAGCGCCTTCAGCATTCAGACACGCGTTTTGAGATACACCTAGCGCTCCGCGGTTGCCGACCGCTCGTCGGCCTCGCAAGCGAGGCATGGCCTCGCAAGCGAGGCAACGCTCCACGGTCCCTTTCATCTGCGTAAATCTGCGTCCATCTGCGGTTCCGTCTTTATTCGCGTCCATTCGCGGTTCCACCTTCTTTTGTTGATTTTTGCCCATCTCGGAGAACCTATTGTGGGCGAATAGAGATTCCTGAGAATGACGTTTTACAGCATTTTATTTCCCGGGGCGGAAGATCCGCAGGCGCGAGAGGCCGCTGAAGCGCCGGAGTTTTTTAAAGACATGAACCTCCTCCAAGTGATCGATGCGATCACCGCGGGAAAGGAGATTTATAATCTAAAACCGCTTTTCTACACCTGCGCGCCCGAGACTGACGTCATCGCTTATCGCCACGAAGTGCTTCGTGATCTGGAGGACGAGGAGCTGCTCACGAATCTGAAATCGTTCGCGCAAGAGATGACGAAAATGCGCGACTATCTCACGCAAGCGAGCAAGGTCACCGACGACAGACAGAAACAAAGATGGTTTTTGGACGCGGTCGGTGTTTTTTGCGCCGGCACCGATCAACTCGCCCACCATCTTGCCCGAGCCAAACTCAACTCGGCAGCTTTATCGGCGTTCCGCGATTACTTATCGGATTACGTTGGGTCAAGCTCGTTTAGAAAGCTCGAGTCGGAGACCAGAAAGCTGCAAACCGATTTAAACTCAATCCGCTACTCCACACTGATACTGGGTTCCGGCACTTTCAAGGTGACTAAGTATAAAGAGGGCCTGGACTATAGCGCAGAAATCGAACGCACTTTCCAAAGATTTAAAGAAGGCGCCCCGAAAGCATACCAGTATAACTTTCCGAACTTGCCTCACCTGAATGTGGTCGAGGCTAAAGTGCTCGAGTTCGTTACTCAGCTCTATCCCGAGATCTTCGCTAGTCTCACCGAATATTGTGCCCGGTATGCCAACTACGAAGAGAAGCCGATCCAAATTTTTGAGCGCGAGATCCAGTTTTATATCTCCTATCTCGATTATATCGAGAATTTCAGACGGGCGGGTTTGAAATTCTGCTATCCGAAGATCACGACTGATTCCAAAGAGATCTACTGCGATGGCGGGTTCGACATTGCACTGGCTTATAGACTGGTGGCCGAAGGGCACTCTGTCGTTTGTAACGATTTTTATTTCAAAGATCCGGAGCGCATTTTTGTGGTGACGGGGCCCAACCAAGGCGGTAAGACCACATTTTCCCGTCAATTTGGTCAGGCGCAGTATCTAGCCGGTATGGGTTTTCTCGTGCCCGGCCGGGCGGCCCAGATCCATTTGTTCGACTACATCATGACTCACTATGAGCGGGACGAGTACATGACGAACCTGCAGGGCAAGCTCCAGGACGATGTGGTCCGGATACATGAGATTTTGGAAAAGGCTACGCCCAATAGTATCATAATTCTGAACGAAATATTTAGTTCGACTGCGTTGCAGGATGCATTGTTTCTGAGCAAACGCGTGATGGAAAGGATCATCGAGCTCGACGCGTTGTGTGTTTGGGTAACTTTTGTCGACGAACTGGCGTCATACTCGAAGACGGTGGTGAGCATGGTCAGTACGGTGGTTCCAGATAACCCGGCGATTCGAACCTTTAAGGTGTTCCGCAAGCCGGCGGAAGGGGTTGCCTACGCGTTGACCATCGCCGAAAAGTACCGGCTTACCTACGATCGAATAAAGGAACGCCTAAGTTTATGAAGGTTTGTCTTCTGTATCCGGAAAACAATTTCGTTACGCCGCCGCTACCCTGGAATGAGCGGGCTTTAGCTCAAGACCTGGGGTTAGACACCGTTTTCGGGGTGATGGCGAACCGGGACAAATTTCTCTTTTCGGCGATCCGGGATGTCGTGTTAGCGAGTCTAACTACGGATGTCGACACCATTCTGTACCGGCAAAGCGTACTAAAAGATTGTCTAAAACATCCGGACATCGTGCGAGAGCTTTACGCCATCGCGGTTAAAGGAGTGGAATGCGAAAACAAAGGGTATTGGGCTTTCTTCGGCAAATATCCCACCGGTCTCCTGAACCGGTCACTCGAGCTCATCAACATGTTAGTCGATGTGCTCAGGAAACTGCGGCACTTGGCGGAGAAACAAACGCAGGGGTTCGATTCTGATGGTTTCCGAAACTTGTTCGCTCGGCTTAAGCGCGAGTTGACCGACGAATATCTTCACGATGTGCAGAACCATCTGAAAGACCTGAGATTTGTCGACGGCACCTTGATTACCGCTAAGTTAGGCGAGGGCAACCGGGGAACCGATTATATCCTTCAGAAATCGCCCCTTAAACGGACCCGATTCCAACGATTATTCGGCCTCGACAAGCAGCCCGGGTTCACTTTCCGGTTGCATCCTCGGGATCAGCGCGGCGCTAAAGCTTTGGGCGAATATAACGAAAAAGGAATTACCCAGACGGCCACGGTCCTGGGTCAATCCGCTGACTATATCCTGAGCTTCTTTAAGACGCTGCGGACCGAACTCGCGTTTTATGTGGGTTGTTTGAATTTGCACCACGCGTTGACCGAAAAGAAAGAACCGGTTTGTTTTCCCGTACCGGTTAATGCCGACGAACGCGAGCATACGTTCGATGAATTATACGACGTCGGTCTGGCGCTCAGCGTCCGACCTAAAGTAATAGGCAACGATTTTAAGGCCGAGCATAAAGAACTGGTTGTTATCACGGGAGCCAACGGTGGAGGTAAATCCACTTTTCTGCGCAGTGTTGGTCTCGGGCAACTCATGATGCAATCCGGGATGTTTGTCGGAGCGATGTCGTTCACGGCTAACATCTGTCCCAATTTACTAACGCATTACCGCCGGGAAGAAGATGAGACTATGCGGAGCGGTAAATTCGACGAAGAACTCCAGCGTATGAGCGAGGTCGTCGATCATTTGGTGCCGAACTCGCTCCTGCTGTTCAACGAATCATTTGCTGCGACCAACGAGCGCGAAGGTTCTGAGATAGCCCGCCAGATCGTGTGCGCGCTTTTGGAGAGAAAAATTAAGCTCTTCTTTGTATCCCACCAATATACGTTCACCTCAGGCTTTCACGGTAAGGAATGGGACAACGTGACGTTCTTACGAGCGGAGAGAAAAGAAGACGGCACTCGTACTTTTAAGCTCGTCCAGGCAGAGCCTCTACGGACCAGTTACGGTGAAGATCTCTACAACCGAATTTTTGCGGTTAACCCGCCTTCAGAAGAGCCCACGGAATCGGAGTTAGCCGTAGGGACGAGCTCGGGCTCGTCCACCTTCGGAAAGCAGGAATAGGAACCGCGAATGGACGCCAAAGTAAGGCAGATCAACCGCAGATAGACGCAGATTTACGCAGATGAAAGGCGTTTGGCGAACGGGCGAGGGGACGAAACAGCGATGTCCCGTAGGGACTGAATGAAGGTAACCAGGCAATTTATTGCCTGGCAGAGTCACATAACGCAGCCCGTCCCGTTAGGGTACGGTGTTATGAATTGGTGCTACGTGTGTAATCGTTGGCGCCGTTGAATCGCGCCCGCCCGTTAACCCGGCGAATTCCTGACTGGAAACGCGAACATCAGCGAGACGTTTGGGAGGCAACGAATCACACCGTACCCTAACGGGACGGATCCTGCCGCCGCCATATTCCAGCCCCGAAAGCTTTCGGGGCTGGCTACCTTCATTCAGTCCCTACGGGACCTCGCCCTTTCGCTGTTTCGCCCGTTCGCCCATTCGTTCTTGTCTGCGGTTCGTTTTTCTTCGCGTCCATTCGTGGTCCCCATGCGCGGTCCTCCTTGAACTCCTTGAACTCCTCCCTTTACTTCCCCTCATGGACTTCAACGGTTACGACAAATCGTTTGGTTTAACTGATAAAGTGAGCTTGATCACAGGTGGCGCGGCGGGGATCGGCCGTGCAATTTCGACTTTGTTCGCCGAAAAAGGAGCAAAACTGGTTTTAGCGGATCTCAATCCAGGCATCGCAAAAATCGCACAGGAAATATGTCCGGATGCGAGCCGAGTTGAGACCGTGACTGCCGATCTGACCAGCACGGCCGATCGGGAACGAGTGGTAGAAGCCGCCATCAACCGGTTCGGTCGAATTGATATTCTGGTTAACAACGCCGGCATCGTCTTGCTGGATGATGCATTGACGTTATCTGAAGAATATTGGGACAAGACCATGGCGGTAAATCTGCGGGCGCCGTTCTTCCTGGCTCAACGGGTTGCTCGTGAGATGGTAAAAACCGGAGGAGGCAGAATAGTTAACCTGGCGTCACAAGCCGGAGTTATCGCGCTGGATAAACATGCAGCCTATTGTGCCGGAAAAGCGGCAATCATCAGCATGACCAAAGTACTCGCGTTGGAATGGGCCCGTTACAATATTCAAACTAACGCGATCTCGCCAACCGTGGTTCTGACTGAGCTCGGACGCAAAGCCTGGGCCGGTGAAGTCGGAGAAGCCATGAAAAAGAAAATTCCCAACGGCCGCTTCGCTTACCCGGAAGAAATCGCCGCGTGCGCTTTATTTCTGGCGAGCGAAGCCGCAGCCATGATCAACGGCGAAAACCTGGTGATCGACGGCGGGTATACCATTCAGTGAGACGCGTGAAGTGATTGGTGAAAAGTGAGAGGTGGGCGCAGCCCGGTAAAGGTGCGACTTGTCCGCCATAGGAAGGGGAATTCGGGACGACGGCGGAAGTCTGAAGAGCTGAAAGATTATAGTCCCGCGGCCGCGACGCGGCCGCGGGATGAGCTCGCGAGCCCTAGGTATCGGGAAAAAAGATCGGTTCAGCGCTGAAGGCGCGCGTCGCTCTTTTCGACCTCTCACCTGTCGCTTTTCGCCTTTCACCGTCTTCCGTTTGCGCCCCGCGGCCGTCGCCAGAACGTTATTTTAAACGGGATTCTTGGGAATATTTCTTGGCGACGCTGCTCTAAGTAGGTTGGAGGAAGTCTGCTTTGCGCGAGATTTTATTTTTGCCTGTGTGTGAGCTTTCACTCTCTGCGTTCGGCGGTTTTAAAGGACCGTCTTTAGCCCATTCCGAGCCGCATGAATAAAAGATCCTTGCGCTTTGGCTCTTGCTCGGCAACGGTTCCAATCGAGGCTCAGACCGCGTCCGCGGTTCCTGAGCCTTGCTTTAACTAAGGATAAGTACAAATGATAAGGACTGCTAAAAGGAAAACCCTCATCGTCTCGGCTGTGGTCGCGTTATTTGGACAAACCGCGATCTCGTTGGCCGGACCAACTGAAACCAGCTCCAAAGAAGTTGTTCCGCCAGCTGCGCCGCCTCCAACCTCGTTCTTCCGGGCTAACGAGTTGGATATCGGCATATTCGCAAGCTACGACAAAGGGGTGGGAGATGTCTCGAACCTGGGGATCGGTGAACACGGCTGGGGAGGCGGTCTCGATGTCGCCTATTTCCCCTGGCTATTTGCGGGGTTCAGATTCCAAGGATCAGCGCTTAGTATCAGCCGCGCAGATCAAACCGCTGGCATTGTCACTTACGACGCGGTTCTACGATATCCGTTAGACTTAGTGATCCCCAACTTTCACCTGGCACCGTATGCATTCGGTGGGCTAGGTGGATTACTTGGTGGTCTCGACGGAACTAACCGATCTGGCAACCTGCGAACCGACAGTAAGGTTCTAGGTAATTTCGGTGGCGGACTCGAGTACCGTTTCACCCCGCGCGTCGGGCTCTTTACCGAAGCTGGTTACGACCTCATTGACGGCCCGAGTAACAACGCCGTCCAGGTCAACTGGGGCGCACGCTTCGCGTTCTAACCGACGTGGAAGTTAAGAGATAACAGTTGCAGGGAGAGCGCGAGATCTGTGCCCTCCCTGTTTCTTCGGTACACGGAGGTTAGAAGTCGATGCCCGTCGGAGATGCATTCCGCGTTGTTTGCTCCCCAACATGTCGACGCCTCTGATGGTGGCAGCCGTGACGTTTGGATAGATGCGACGCCCGGGGAGGAGGCGTGGTTAACCATTTTCGTGTGAAAGGTTCAAATGCATTGGCTTCGATTCCTGAACACGCACGTATAACGAACACACCACACGTCATCAGGGCGTCGCGTCTTTCCAAACGCAATACCTGCATAGAATTTGAGGCGCCGACTCGCGCTTGAGCCGGTTGAGCGGAATGCAACGCCCCGATCTGGGTGATGGCACGCGTCCTCACCGCTCTCTGCGCCCTTTGCGCGAGGCTCCTAGTTCCGCCGTGCTGCAACTAACGACGCCCGCACACCTTCCTGGTAAGACGTCTTATTCAGCGGGCCCAATAGATTTGTTAGCGCGCTATCGTCCAAGAAGAGCGGTTGAGTGAATAGATAGTGCATCTCAGCGACCTCTTTTAGAAGGGGATCGAACAAACCTACGAGTTGCAGCATGCGTTTGCCTGCGACAAATTTACGCACTGGTTTGCCGGTGATGGATTCGACTAACTTGACCACTTCAGCTAACGTTATTTTACCGGAGCCGGCTAAATTCCAGGTATGACCATAAGCTCCGTCTTCTTCGATCAGACGGAATAAAATCCGCGCGGCATCCGGGATATACACGTAGTCATGCGGGGTGGTGAGCGGGCCGATCAGTTGGGCTGTTTTCTGTTGAGCAGCCGCCTGAAAAAGACTCGAGAGATAACTCCGGTCGACATTCGGTCCATAAAAATCGGGTAGCCGAAGAATCGTTCCGCGAATACGTCCCGCAGCATCGGCAGCCAGCAGGATATCTTCTTGCTGTTTCCGCATCTGGCCTTTGAAGGTTTGCGGGCTCCGGGGATGATCTTCCCGGACCAAAGACGTTTGAGCGAGTCCGAAGGGATAAACCGTTCCCACCAGCGCACAACGCTCGACTCCCTGCTCAATGGCTGCGGTTAACACTTGTTCAAACAGCACCGGATGCAATCGGAAGTCGGTGTACGGTACTCCGACGAGATAGACGAGGGTACGAATTCCTTCCAGTGCAACTCGGATGGTCTCGGGTTTTTGCGGATCCCAGACGGCGAAATCTGCTGCCGGGTAGGTGGTGAAAGCGGAGCGGAGCTGGGTAAAGGAGCGACCGACGACCCGGAAAGGTTGGGTGCCAAACAGAGGAGCTAGGGCTTGTCCGAGGGTACCGGAGCCGCCGAACAAAGCGATCGAGGGTTTATCATTAGGCATAGACATAAAGAAAAATGGGTGGACTAAACGCTAATCAAATAATGAACGACGTTCACTAAACAGTGTTCAGTTTGCACTGGATTTCGAGGCGGTCAACCCTAATTTATCGTCCAGTGGCCACCATCGATCCGCGCACCCGGCGTAAGCAGGTCCTTCGGCAGAAAATCTTAGAGGTATCTCGCGAAATCTTGCTTGCCCAAGGACTCGCCGGGCTCACCATGCGACGGGTGGCGGAAGCTGTCGATTATTCACCCGCAGCGATCTACCTGCATTTTCAAAGCCGGGAACAAATCGCTCAGGAACTCTGTTTCGCCGGGCTGCGCCAGCTTTACGAGCGGCTTGAGAGTGTGACCGCGGAAGACCCGGCATCTCGGTTATCTGCCTATGCTCGGGCTTATCTTGAGTACGCCCAGAGCGATCCCGAAACCTATCGGCTTATCTTTATGGCGGATCCGCAGCTCACGAAAGCCGTTTTCGCCCATCGCGATGCCGGTGGTGGCCAAGCCGCCCTGAACCTGATTGTGACTGCGTTTACCGATCTCCACAGCAGCTTAAAAAGAACAGGGGGTAAACCGATTGAGTTCGCCGAGCTCTTCTGGGCCAGCCTGCATGGGTTAGCCAGCCTGCGCATCGCCTGTTCCCGGGCGTTAACCGGCGACGAATTCCGGTTAGCCCAGCTGGTAACGGAGAAGATCACAGGGACGGAAGAAAAATCTCACGCAAAGGCGCAAAGGCGCTAAGGAATGGAGCCGCGCGCAGAGGACGCAAAGGGCGCAATGGGGAGACGGGGATGAGATCGGTGATAGGCGAAATGCAGCGTCCGGGTAGGGACTGGTCCCTTTTGCGCGCATTCCCCTCCGGAACGCCAAACCCCGAACGCCGAACGCCAAACGCATAACCCTATGCCGCTACTGATTCCGTATCGACGCCGGCTCTTCCGACTCGTTTTCTTTCCCACCTTCCGGCGGTCCGAGCAAGAATGAAACAATCAGAAACGTCTGCACCGCTGGTCCTGCGGAAGTAGTGCCGAATAACGGGGTGAAGTCCAATCGTGCGCTCCGGGTGAGCTTCCAAGCAAGGCTGGGACCAAGCTCAAAGAGCTGGGTTGGATCGCTTCGCGTCGGATGATCGGTATGATTCCGATACAACATTTCTATCCCCAGCTTCAGCTTTTCGCGCTCTTGAAGAATCGGGACCGCGATGCTCTGTGCAAAACCCCATTCACGTCCCCGGTCCCCGCTCAGCTCCTGTTCAAAAAAGCCGTCGAGCGCCCATTCGACTTTGTCTCCGAAATCTTCGGAGAGAAGCAAGCGTAACTCATATGCGTTCGGGGTCCGCTGTGAGCCCTGATCTCCTTCGCCGCTGTCGTGCGGCTGCGAGCCTACCTCGGCAGTTTCGTTCAGCGGTCCAACCCCGATTCTGTATTCTGCAAACAAGGTGGGATTGAGCGGTATCTTGTCCCAATCCGCCAGCGCGTATCGGGTCTCGATACTGACGCTGCTTTCCCGGACTGAGCCGTGGAACGCATCCACATTGTTTTCCATCGCGACACCGAATCGGTAAGGCAGTCCGATCTCGAGTTCCTGAGTAAAAAGATGATCGGGTAACCCTTGCCGGGGATCGGTGAATTCGTAATCGAGCCCAGCATAAACCGTGAACGCCGGCAAAACATAGGCCTGAGTGAGCGTTCCCAAACGGCTGCGAGAAAAAGCTTCGGGTGCGCCATAAGCACTGACCGGCCCTTGCCCGGTTACATTCACGGGTTCAAAAGAAGGCTCGCTAGATTGGGCCCAGCAGCTTGTCGACGACGCAACGAGTGTGCCGGCAAGAGCGACAACGCCATACCGTCCCATTAACGAACCCCACAATGAAGAAGCACTAAATTTCCGATCCCTAGAAATTCGCAGTTTCATCCGTGTCCTCTAATACCGCGAAAGGGAATGCAAGGAACACAAAAAAAGGCCGCGAATGAACGCGAAGAAAAGCGAAGAAAAGCGAATGAACGCAGATAGGAGACCTGTGGAGCGCTGCCTCGCTTGCGAGGCCGACAGCGGTTGGCACCATGGTGCCTTAACGTTTACCGTTCGCCGGTTAAGGTCGTGTTAACAAGTCCCATCGTGACGCCCACCCATTTTCTATCCGTGTTCGACGTTGAACGCGCCTAAAAAGAGGGGTGGCGACCCCTTTCGGCCTCGCAAGCGAGGCAGCGCTCCACGGGCGGCGACCCCACCTCTCTTCCGCTTTGCGCCTTTGCGTGAGATTTTCTTCGGTCTTTATCCGCGGCTATTCGTGTGCATCCGCGGTCGTTTTCTCTTTGTCTACCGTGATTGGGGTCCCGGCTTCGCCGGCGTAGAAGACAATGAGCTCGACTGGCTGATCGGTGGTAAATCCGCGATGAATTGTGCCCACGGTTTCACACAAAGCCTGACCTGCGTGGATTGTTATATGCTCGTTCGTTCCCTGTTTCTCTACGGTTAACTCCCCGGACACCACATAGCCGGCGCTGATCACTGGATGATAATGCCAATGCAAGGCGGTATGCGGTGGAATCTTGATTCGGAGCACGGTCACCTGCGGTTGCCCCTTTGGATAGCCTTGGTAGGCGGCGCCGTCCCACGCTTGGGTCGTTTGTAGAACTTGTTGTACCTCGGTTTGAGGCTCACGAGCCTTTAACAAGGTCGGCCCTAGAACCGAAATCAAACCCAAGGGGACAAACAAAATCTTTAATCGCGAATTCATAGGTAAAAAGGAGGTCAAAAATTTCACGCAAAGAAGCATAAAATGAAGCACAAAAACGACGGAGGTTAATTCACGACGAGACAATCCGGCCGCGGCCAGACCACAAAGACAAAATTTCTAATATCAAGGTACGACCTTTGTGTCCTTTGTGATCTTCTGTGAATTGGTTTTGGATTTCTTTGCGCTTTTTGAGCCTTTTCGCGGCGATTCCTGCTTTGTGTCTTCGTGTCTTTGTGTGAGATACGATTCGCGTTTATTCGCGGTCCCGGTCAGGGAGTCGCTTCGATCACGACCATGGGAGAGCGGATTGGCTTCACTTTAGAGAAGCGGAACCCGGCCTTCTCAATCAATCCTCGATATTCGTCCAGAGTCCGTTCTCGGCCCGTGCACATGATCATCATGTTCAGATCCATCAGCGGTCCCAGCGATGGCTCGCCCATTTCGCCGAGCAATATCTCGATTACCGCAACCTTGCCACCGGGTTGGATTGATTCCCGGCACCGCTTCAAGATCGAGACCGACTCGTCGTCATTCCAATCATGGAGAACGTGTTTGAGCAGATAAAGATCGGCGGCGGGGACGTGCTCGAAGAAGTTCGACGCAACAGCGGTGCTCCGGTTGCTCAGCCCTAACTCACGAGCGGCGGTTTCGGCGCTCCCGACCACATCTGGTAAATCCACCACGATACCATGAAGATGCGGATTTGCTGCCATCAAGCCATGAAGCAAGGTGCCGCTGGCACCGCCAATATCGGCAGCCAGTTTTACATTCGAGGTGTCGAGTACCTGGACAACATCATTGACGAGACCGGAAGTAAACCCGTGCATTGCGTGAGTGAAGGCGGCGCCTTCTTCCGGTTGCCGCTTATAATAATCCCATAGACTGCCGCCAAGAGTTGGAACCGTCTGGGGCGCAGTGGTCTGTAATGCCTCGGTTAATCTGCCCCAAGGTAGCCAATGTCCTGGCGCAGCCCAAGCGGCGGCAAGACTGTGCAATGAACCGGGAACATCTCTCCGCAGGGTGCCAAGCAGCGGAGTCGCCGTAAACCGGGTTCCATCGTAGGTGACTAGCCCTAGCGAAGCACAAGCCCGCAGTAGACGGAAAGCCGCCTGCGGATCAATCCCTTCCTGTGCCGCAATCTCGCCCGCAGTAGCGGATCCTTTAGCCAGATGATCCGCGATAGAATAGTTGGCGATAGCACCCGCTATCTGGGTTTGAAAGTAACCCATGATAAACCCTATCATCTGACCAAAATCTTTCTCGGTTGGCTCTAAGGAGGTCGTCATAGACTAATCTTTTAGTTCGAAAGGCGAGCCAGTGATCCGATTCTGTCCGGACTGCCGCAAACAAGGGATGAATAGCCGCAAAAGATGTCGTCCCGAAGCCGCGTAGCGGCCCGTGGAGCGCTGCCTCGCTTGCGAGGCCGACGGCGATCGGCACCTTGGATCGTACGTTTACCGTTCGCGGGACCAGGCGGTGATAAGCAAACGCCTATCGTGATGTGCACCTATTTCCATCCCGGCGCCCTGTCGTGAACACCCAAGACGAGAGGTGGCGACCCGGTCGGCCTCGCAAGCGAGGCATCGCTCCACATGGCGGTCCCTATCTGCGTAAATCTGCGGTTCGTCCCTTTGCCTTGCGCCTCACTCGGAGGGCAGGTTCGTCGCATCGAGCAACATATAGGGCAGGATTGACTGGCGATTGTCCTCCATCGCCTTGGCAGCAGGATCGAAGAACCGATGCCAAGTGGCGCCGAAGTAGCCTTCTGGTGACCAGATAATCTGGCATCCCGCGCTATACTTGTTAACGTCTTCTCCCGGCCCGCCGCTGTGGAGATGAATCCCGAATTGCCCGACGTCGTGCGAGACAATTTCCCCTTTTGCGTCGAGCCGGTTAACAGGAAAGTCTTCGGCTTGTACGAACGCGGGAAACTGATCGTTGTGGATACCCTGTTTGAACATATGGATCCCTTCAATCAGCTGGGCGCAGCCCCTCGGATTGGTAGGATGATTAATATAAAATAACCCTGGATTCGTAGAGGCTTTCCATTCCGTACAAACGTCCCCGATCATCAGGATGAGCACGTCGTCATAGATACCCAAGATCGGCACGTGGTCTGGCGCTAGCTCGCCACGAATCCCGATGCATTTGACGTGCTCGTTTTCTCCCCGTTGCCCTGACCAAAGACTTAAGTAAATCGTCGGATCCACGACCGTCCCTGGGGCAGGTGAGTCAGGGTTTGTCAGGGTAAACCAATCATAGAAAATACTCATTAATGTCTCGCTCTTCTGATCGAAAATTAATTTGTTTTGCCTGGAGCGATGACTACTAGCAGAGGGGTGCCAAAACTGTAAATAAGCAGAAATGCGTACGTCGTTTAACGTATTCCCTTGGGCAGCCGGGTTCTGGTTCACTGGGAAATCGCGAAAGCATCTATGAGCGGAAGCCGTTCGACGCGCAAAAAACCGACCACCGTGGCCAGGAAGCCGGCCGGCACGGCGCCCAGCAAATCGGCGAAGCCAGCCGCTTCGCCTCATTGGAAACAAATTGGACAACACATCTATCGGTATCATCCACCGCGAGCGGATCACCCAATGCTACAGTTGGCGAAGCAAGCGGTCCAACTCGCCTCGGTACCGAAATCGGTTGACTTGCGGCAGCTCTGCCCGCCCATTCGAGATCAAGGGAAAGAAGAGTCCTGCAGTGGATTCGCCACGGCCGCGTTTCGTGAAACTAGCTACGTGGCTAAAACGAGTGTCCTCCTCCCTTACTACCTTTCACCAGCTTACCTTTATGGCTGGACCCGAATCGATGATGGCACGTTTCCGAAGGATTCCGGAGCTAGTCTGGCCAGTGAATTTGCCGTTTTACTGCAGCGCGGAGTTTGTCCCGAAAGCTATCTCCCTTACAACACAGAACCGGCGGAAGGTCCAAATCCAGTGGCTGACACCGCTGCCCAACCGTTTAGGATTGCTGAGCCGGTTCAAGTTAATTGCCAGGTTCCTAAAGTATTGAAGTCAGTGCTGGCTAGCCGGCAAACGATCGCTATTGGCTTCTCGGTGTACCAATCTTTTGAGAACCCGGATAAGCATGGGGTGGTTTCCATGCCCAAAAAGGCCACCGAAAAATTGCTCGGCGGCCATGGCGTCTTGGTGTGCGGTTACGATGATGCTAATTCCTACTGGATCATACGGAACCAATGGGGAGAAGATTGGGGCGACCACGGCTATTGCTACATGCCCTACGGATACGAATCCTTTTGGATGGAAGGCTGGACCGCCGTGCCGACGGAGTAAGAGCCGTGGAGCGCTGCCTCGCTTGCGAGGCCGACAAGCGGCCGGCACCGCCGGCCGTAACGCTCCGATAGCCACCGCAACGAGCCGTGGTAAAAAAAACCTACCTCAACGCGCACCCATTTCGATCCGTGTTCGTTGCTGCGAACGCATAAAAAGGCCGGTTGCCGACCGCTATCGGCTTCGCAAGCGAGGCAACGCTCCACGAATCACCATCTTCCCTGGTTGCTATTGGCTTGACTTGATGATCGGCATTTGTCCAACTCGGCGTTGTGGCTCGCTCAGTTCTAGTTAGCTCGCGGGACTATTCGTCGTCCGTCGCGAGCGAAGTTAGTTTTCTGACAATCCGGTCAGTTTTAGAAGGGTTGCTTCGACTTGTTATCGGCTCACTAACGTTGTTAACTCTAACGTCTCCCTCCCTGCTGTTCGCGCAGTACACAGAGACGAAGATTGGCGAATATCTTAACTTTGCGGTCGCCGCGACCAACGGTAGCAAAATCTGGATAATGGAAAGACCGATGGTTTTCTTTACACCAAGAAGTCCGGGTTACAGGACCTCGGGGTTCCTACCCGGAAGACCTACTATGTAGTTCCGACGTGTATCAGTGACGATGGGTCAATCATCTTTGGTCGGTACACAGAACTGAACGGATGGGTAGGCTTTCGATACACGTCAGCCGGATTTGAGGACATCGGAGGTCTAAGCCCAGTTGGATGCACCGCGGATGGGAAAGAAGCTTACGGGATTCAGGATCTCTATTTTCCTGGTATTTGGACGACGACACTGGGGGGTGGTTTCGTTGATGATCTGCTGACGGCGCACGGGATCAAATCCAAGGTCGGCGATCTGTTGGCTCCGATGAGCATATCGCCCGATGGCACCCTATTAACCGCGACCGGTGTATTCGGGTATGGTGGTGACAGAGTCTTTTATGGGACCTTTCAGATTGGTATCCCGTCACCGCTTAATACGGCGCCGGTTGTGCCCAAACTTGTGAAGTTGTCGACGGCCTATCAGACGTCGCTCACGGTTGCTGCACCCGGTGTGATCGGATACTCCGAATTCACCAATGGAGCGACCGCGGCCCTGGCGACGCGTCCGAGAAATGCGGCTAGTTTTGATCTCAAATCGAACGGAGCGTTTTCTTATACCCCGAAGAAATGGCTTCGGAGGTAAGAGCGACTATTTCGACTATAAGCTCGTCGGACCTAACGCCACCAGCACTACTGGCAGGGTCCGAATCACGGTCGGGGCCGCGCCGTGAGCGATTGATGGAGCGT
>Ga0213878_10000238_pt1 | contig 22259 bp, 23 predicted proteins | sample VelepicoBEBS_R02_FD_161053 | JGI IMG/M metagenome (GOLD analysis project Ga0213878, IMG submission 161053) | Vellozia epidendroides bulk soil microbial communities from rupestrian grasslands, the National Park of Serra do Cipo, Brazil - BS_R02 | ecosystem: Environmental > Terrestrial > Soil >... | reverse complement strand
CTTCCCAAATCTGTAGACGTTTTTCGGACACCAACTCACGAGCCAGCACCACCGTTGGGGAGCGGTGACGCCTTCCCGCCAGGGGGCACCACCTCGCCTCCGACGCCGACGCCGACGCCGACGCCGACGCCGGAGCCTGGCAGCCGGCCACCCTGCCGCAATGCCCTGAATCCCCGATCTCGCTCCATGAACGTCAACAACTTATCAGGAATTTTCGATAGTCCCCGATAGCCCCGGAAGGCGTTGGGATCATTCCCACTCGATAGTCGCGGGCGGCTTGCTGCTCACATCGTAGGTCACGCGGTTGATGCCGCGCACCTCGTTGATGATGCGGCCCGACGTCCTCTTCAGCAGGCTGTAGGGAAGTTCGGCCCAGTCGGCCGTCATGAAGTCGCTGGTCTGCACGGCGCGCAGCGCGACGACGTAGTCGTAGGTGCGGCCATCGCCCATGACGCCCACGCTCTTCACCGGCAGGAACACCGCGAAGGCCTGCGAGGTCAGCGCATACCAGCTCTTGCCGCTGGCCGGGTCGATGGTGTTGCGCAGTTCCTCGATGAAGATCGCATCAGCGCGGCGCAGCAGGTCGGCGTAGTCCTTCCTGACCTCGCCGAGGATGCGCACGCCCAGGCCCGGGCCGGGGAAGGGGTGGCGGTAGACCATGTCGGGCGGCAGGCCCAGGGCCACGCCCAGCGCGCGCACCTCGTCCTTGAACAGCTCGCGCAGCGGCTCCAGCAGCTTCAGGCCCAGCGTCTCGGGCAGGCCACCGACGTTGTGGTGGCTCTTGATCGTCGTGGCCTTCTTGGTCTTGGTGCCGCCGCTCTCCACCACGTCGGGGTAGATGGTGCCCTGAGCCAGCCACTTGGCGTTCTTCAGCTTCCTGGCCTCGGCCTGGAAGACCTCGACGAACTCGGCGCCGATGATCTTGCGCTTGCGTTCGGGGTCGGTCACGCCGGCCAACTGCCCAAGGAACTGCGCGCTGGCGTCCACATGCACGACCTTGGCATGTAGGCGGCCGGCAAACATGTCCATGACCATCTGGCCCTCGTTCAGGCGCAGCAGGCCATGGTCGACGAAGACGCAGGTGAGCTGGTCGCCGATGGCGCGGTGGATCAGTGCGGCAGCCACGCTGGAATCGACGCCGCCGGACAGGCCCAGGATGACCTCCTCGTCACCGACTTGCTCGCGGATCCTGGCGACGGCCTCGTCGATGTAGCTGCCCATCTGCCAGTCGCCACGGCAGCCAGCGATGTCGCGCACGAAGCGGCGCAGCAGCGCCTCGCCCTGCACCGTATGCGTGACCTCGGGGTGGAACTGCACGGCGTAGTAGCCCTTCTCCTCGTTGGCCATGCCGGCGATGGGGCAACTGGGCGTGGATGCCATCAGCTTAAAGCCCGGCGGCAGCGCGGCGACCTTGTCGCCATGGCTCATCCAGACCTTCAGCATGCCGTGCTTCTCGGGCGTCTCGAAGTCCTGGATTCCGTCCAACAGCCGCGTGTGGCCATGCGCCCTCACCTCCGCGTAGCCGAACTCGCGGTGGTCGCTCCACTCGACGCTGCCGCCCAGCTGAACGGCCATGGTCTGCATGCCGTAGCAGATGCCCAGCACCGGCACGCCGGCGTCCCACACGGCCTGCGGCGCGCGCAGCTCGTGGTCCTCGTAGGTGGAGGCGTGGCTGCCGCTGAGGATGATGGCCTTGGGCGCGAACGAGCGGATGAAGTCGTCGGACACGTCGTTCGGGTGGATCTCGCAGTACACGGCCGCCTCGCGCACTCGGCGCGCGATGAGCTGGGTGACCTGGGAGCCGAAGTCGAGGATGAGGACTTTGTCGTGTTGCATAGCGCGGTTCAAGAGGCAGGTGAAGCGGAGGCGGAGGCGCCCTGTTCGGCCAGCGCGGCGAAGTAGCGCACGGCGAAGAACAGCGACAGCGCCTGCAGGGCGGCGATGAAGAAGAACGGTGCGCCTATGCGCATGTCGGTCTTGGGCAGGTCGGCCACGAGGTACATCAGGCCCAGGCCCAGCGGCGGCGCGATGACGGCCATCAGGCTGTTCAGCGCGGCCACGGCGCCCATGGTCTCGCCCTGGTTGCTGGCACTGGCGGCCCTGGAGATCTGGCTCTGCAGGGCGGGGCCGATGGCATAGCCCAGCCCGCCCACAATGATGCTGGCGTAGATCATCCAGCCCTGGGTCGCGAGCGCCACGCCCAGGTTGCTCAGCACCGACAGGCCCAGCCCCATCGTCACCAGGCGGTTCAGCGGCAGCAGCTTCATCAGCGGCTTCAGCAGCACGCCCTGCATCAGCACCGACATGGCGCCCACGGTCAGCAGGGACAGGCCGTTGTCCAGCGGACCCCAGCCGAGGCGGTGGCCGGTGTAGAGCACCCAGCAGCTCTGCACGATCACCTGCGCCAGGCCGCTGAAGCAGATCACGTAGATCAGCGCGCCCACGCCGCGCAGGCCGCGCACGCGTGCCAGCACGGCAAGCGGGTTGGCCTTGCGCCAGTCGAACGGACGGCGATGCTCGGGAGGCAGCGACTCGGGCAGCACGAAGAAGCCATAGCACCAGTTCAGCAGCGCCAGGCAGCCGGCCACGTAGAAAGGCAGGTGCAGGTCGACATGCCCCAGCAGCCCGCCGAGCACGGGCCCGAGGATGAAGCCCATGCCGAAGGTGGCGCCCAGCTGGCCGTAGCGCTGGGCGCGCTGCTCGGGCGGCGTGATGTCGGCCACGTAGGCATTGGCGATGGCGATGTTGGACTGCATCGCGCCGCTGAACAGCCGCACGACGACCAGCATCCACAGCGCCGAGGCCATGGCCGTGACGAAGAAGCTCAGCGCCAGCCCGCAGAAGCCGATCAACAGCACGCGGCGACGGCCGAAGCGGTCCGACAGGCCGCCCAGGATGGGCGACGCGAAGAAGTTGGCGACGCAGAAGGCCAGCGTCACCGACAGCTGCGCCAGCGTGTGCTCGGACTCACTGTGCGTGAACGTGCCCACCAGCGGCGGCAGCACCGGGATGATGAGGCCGATGGAGATCATGTCGATCAACACGGCCAGCATGATGAAACCCATGCCCGCGGACCTGCCGGGCTGCACGGGGGAGGTGACGCGACTGCTCACTCGATCTCCACGGTCAAGAAACGGCAAACGGGGCCTAAGCCCCGTCTTGCCGTGCCACGCTCATTCGGCGCGGTAGTTGGGCGCTTCCTTCGTGATCTGCACGTCGTGGACATGGCTCTCGCGCATGCCCGCCGTCGTGATCTCGACGAACTCGGCCTTGTTCTGCATGTCAGCGATGGTGCCGCAGCCGCAGTAGTGCATCGACGCCTTCAGGCCGCCGGCCATCTGGAAGATGACCTGCACGACCGAGCCCTTGTAGGGTACCTGGCCCTCGATGCCCTCGGGCACGAGCTTGGACGTGTTGGGGTTGTTGGCCGAGGTGTCCTGGAAGTAGCGGTCCGCGCTGCCCTTGGCCATCGCGCCCATGGAGCCCATGCCGCGGTAGCTCTTGAAGGTGCGGCCCTGGTAGAGGATGGTCTCGCCCGGGGCTTCCTCGGTGCCGGCGAAGGCGCCCCCCATCATGACGCAGTCCGCGCCGGCCGCGATGGCCTTGGCCACGTCGCCCGAGTAACGGATGCCGCCGTCGGCGATGACCGGCACGCCGGTGCCCTTCAGCGCCGTCACGACGTTGTCGATAGCCGTGATCTGCGGCACGCCGACGCCCGCGACGATGCGGGTCGTGCAGATGGATCCAGGGCCGATGCCGACCTTGACGCCGTCCGCCCCCGCCTCGACGAGGGCCAGCGCCGCCGCGCCGGTGGCGATGTTGCCGCCGATGACGTCGACCTGGGGATGGGTCCGCTTGACCCAGCGCACGCGCTCCAGCACGCCGGCGCTGTGGCCGTGGGCGGTGTCCACGATGATGGCGTCGACGCCGGCGCGCACCAGCAGTTCCACGCGCTGCTCGGTGTCGTCGCCGAAGCCGACGGCGGCGCCGACGCGCAGCTTGCCGTGGCTGTCACGGGCGGCGTTGGGGAAGCTGGTCTGCTTGGTGATGTCCTTCACCGTCATCAGGCCGCGCAGCTCGAAGGCGTCGTTGACGACGACGACGCGCTCCAGCTTGTGCTTGTGCATCAGCGCCTTGGCCTCGTCCAGCGACGCGCCTTCCTTGACGGTGATGAGGCGGTCGGCGGGCGTCATGATCTCGTGGACCTTGGCGTCCATGCGCGTCTCGAAGCGCAGGTCGCGGCCGGTGACGATGCCCACGACACGCCTGCCCTCGACGACCGGGAAGCCGGAGAAACCGTGCAGCTTGGTCAGTTCGACGGCGTCACGCACGGTGGCGTCCGGAGTGATGGTCAGCGGCTCGCGCACGACGCCGCTCTCGTAGCGCTTGACCCGGGCCACCTCGCGCGCCTGGGCCTCGGCGCTGAGGTTCTTGTGCACGATGCCGATGCCGCCCTCCTGCGCGATCGCGATCGCGAGACGGGCCTCGGTCACGGTGTCCATGGCGGCGGACACCAGCGGCAGGTTCAGGGGGATGTTGCGCGACAGGCGGGTCGCAAGGCTGGTGTCGCGGGGCAACACCTGGGAGAACGCTGGCACCAACAGAACGTCGTCGAAGGTGAGCGCTTTGCCGAGAAGGCGCATGAGGAAAGCTCCAGACGCAAAGCGGCATTATACGGAGGGCTGCGCCGCTACACTGACCGGATGCCCCGCAAAGCCCTTCGCCACGCCCTGCTCGCCCTGCTCTGCCTCGCCGCCGCGGGCGCTGCCCAGGCACAGTGGAAATGGCGTGACGCCAAGGGCAATGTGCAGTACAGCGACCTGCCGCCCCCGCCCGGCACGCCAGAGAAGGACGTGCTTCAGCGCCCCAGCACCGCCCGGCCAACCATCGTCGTCTCGCCCGTGGCGGCCCAGGCCAGCGCGGCGTCCGCGCCCAAGCCCGCCGCCAGTGCACCCGGCAAGGCTGAACTGGAGGCGGCGGCGCGCCTGAAGAAGGAGCAGGAGGGTGAGGCCGCCCGGCAGAAGGAAGAGGAGCGCCGCGTCGCCGCCCAGCGCCGCGAGAACTGCGCCCGCGCCCAGGCCAACCTGCGCGACCTTCAGAGCGGCACGCGGCTGACCCGCACCAACGACAAGGGCGAGCGTGTCTTCATGGACGAAGCCCAGATCGCCGCCGAGGTCGGCCGCGCCCGCGACGTCATCACCAGCGAGTGCAAGTAGGCGGGCGCTACTCGCTGCGCGACTTCGGCCGGTGCCGAGACACGATGCGCTCGCCACGCTTGGCGTAACGCAGCCGCCGCGCCTCCTTGGGATCGACGGTCAGAGGGCGATAGACCTCAATGCGGTCGCGCTCGCGCAGCGGCGTCGCCAGCGGCCGCACGCGGCCCCAGATGCCGATGCGCAGCCGATCGAGGGGCTGGCTCTGCCCCGCCATGAAGTCGGCGCAGCCCCGCAGCGCCGACTCGACGGTGCTGCCCGCCTCCACGTCCAGCCAGCGCTGCTGCACGTCGCCGGCCCGCGGGCTCCAGACCAGCTCAACGCGGGCCATACAGGCTTTCGGCGCGCTGCACAAAGCTGTCGACGAAGGTGTTGGCGATGCGGTCGAAGACGGGACTGACGACGGCCTCCAGCGCGCCGCTGCTGAAGGCATAGCTCAGCTCGAAGGCGATCTTGCAGGCCGTCGCCTCGCCGTCGGCACCGGGCTTGTTCAGCGGCAGCAGCTGCCACAGGCCCTCGAGATGCGAGAAGGGGCCGTCCACCAGTTCCATGCGCACGCTGCGGCCGTTCTCGTTACGGTTGCGCGTCGTGAAGGCATGGCGCACGCCCGCGTAGGCCAGGTGCAGGCGGGCCGTGACCATGTCGCCGTCGCGGGCCAGCACGTCGACCTTGTTGCACCAGGGCAGGAACTCGGGATAGTGCTCGACCGCGGTGACCAGCTCGTACATCTCCCGCGGCGTGTACCAGAGCAGAACGGACTTTTTAACCTGCTTCATAGAATGGCGGGATTGTAAGAAGGGCACCAAGCCCCAGATCCCGACCCATGTCCATTGCCGAGAACCGCCGCGCCCGCTACGACTATCACATCGAGGAACAGTTCGAGGCCGGCGTCGTGCTGGCCGGCTGGGAGATCAAGGCCATACGCGCGGGCCAGGTGCAGCTGACCGACGGCTACGTGATGATCAAGGACGGCGAGCTGTTCCTGATCGGCTGCCGCATCAACGCGCTGCGCAGCGCCTCCACCCACGTCAACCCCGAGGCCGACCGCACCAAGAAGCTGCTGATGCACAAGGCCGAGATCAAGCGGCTGGTGGGCAAGGTCGAGCAGCGCGGCTTCACGCTGGTGCCGCTGAACCTGCACTACAAGGGCGGCCGCGTGAAGGCCGACATCGCGCTGGCCAAGGGCAAGGCCCAGCACGACAAGCGCGAGACCGAGAAGAAGCGCGACTGGGAAAGGGAGAAGGGCCAGCTGATGAGACACAAGGTCTCAAGCAAGGGCTGACAGCGCCTGCTCCAGGTCGGCCCTCAGGTCGGCCACGTCTTCCAGGCCGATCGCGAAGCGCACCAGCGTGCCGCCGTCGAAGGGCAGCGGCAGGTTGCGGCTGCGGCTCATGTCGTAGGGCACGGCCAGGCTCATCGGGCCGGCCCAGGAGTAGCCGATGCCGAACAGCTGCAGCGCATCGACGAAGGCATCGACCTGCCGCGAACCGTACTGGGGCTTGAAGACCGCCGAGAACAGGCAGGCCGCGCCGGCCCCGCCCACGGCCAGCCAGTGCTCATGCCCCGGCGAGCCGGGCAGCGCCGGGTGGAGGACACGCGCGACCTCGGGCCGGCCGGCCATCCAACTCGCGAGCTGGCGCGTCACGCGGTCCTGCGCCTCGTAGCGCAGCGGCAGCGTCGGCAGGCCGCGAAGCACCAGTTCCACGTCGTTCTGGCCCAGGCCATAGCCCAGGTGCTCGTGCGCATGGTTGAGGCGGTCGTGCAAGGCCGCGGAGCGGGTGCAGACCGAGCCCATCAGCACGTCGGCGCCGCCGCTGGGGTACTTGGTCAGCGCCTGCATGACGATGTCGGCGCCCAGCCCCGGATGCGTCGCGGGCGCCGGCTCGAAGCCGTTGAAGGCCAGGCCCGCGCCCCAGGTGTTGTCCAGTGCAGTGACGACGCCGCGCGCCCGGCAGGCGGCGAGAGTCCCCAGCAGGTCCGGGAACTCCAGCGTGATCGAACCCGCGGCTTCCAGCCAGACCAGCTTGGTGTTGTGGCGCAGCTCGGGCACCGTCAGCGGATCGTAGAAGCGGTGCGTGACGCCCCATTGCGGCAGCCAGGACTCGGTGAGATAGCGGTTCTGTCCGTACACGTTGTCCGGCACCAGCACCTCGTCGCCCGGGCGCAGGATGGCCAGCGACGGCAGCGTCACCGCGGCCAGGCCGCTGGGCACCAGCAGGCAATACTCGGCGTGCTCCAGCGTCGCCAGCCTCGCTGCCAGCGTGTAGCTGGTGGGCGTGCCGTGCAAGCCGTAGCGGTAGCTCAGCCCGTCGCGCGGGCGGGGGGTATGCAGGTCGGCCGTGTCCTTGAACAGCACCGTGGAGGCCTTGGCCACCGGCACCGGCACCGCGTTCCAGCCTTCCGGCGCGCGGTAGGGGTGGTGGATCAGCGTCGTGGACGGGCCGCGCTTCATGCCAGCGTCGCCACCAGGTCGTGGCCATCGGCCGCGACGATGCGGGCACGCACGAAGTCGCCCACCTTCATGGTCTTGCTGGCCTTCTCGGGCGGCAGGATCTTCACGGTGCCGTCGATCTCGGGGGCGTCGGCATAGGAGCGCCCCACCCCGCCCTTGCGCCCCAGCGCCGGAGCCGAGTCCACCAGCACCTGCATGGTCTGGCCCACGCGGGCCTGCAGCTTGGCGGCAGACACGGCCTCGGCCACGGCCATGAAGCGCGCGCGGCGCTCCTCGCGGACGTCGTCCGGCAGCGCGCCGGGGATGTCGTTGGCGCTGGCGCCCTCCACCGGCGAATAGGCGAAGCAGCCGGCGCGGTCGATCTGCGCTTCCTGCATGAAGTCCAGCAGGTACTGGAACTCGGCCTCGGTCTCGCCGGGGAAGCCGGCGATGAAGGTGGAGCGGATCACCAGCTGCGGGCAGGCCTCGCGCCAGCGCAGGATGCGCTCCATGTTCTTCTCGCCGTTGGCGGGCCGCTTCATGCGCTTGAGCACGTCCGGGTGTGCATGCTGGAAGGGCACGTCGAGATACGGCAGCACCAGGCCTTCGGCCATCAGCGGCAGCACCTCGTCCACATGCGGGTAGGGGTAGACATAGTGCAGGCGCACCCAGGCGCCATACGGCTTGGCCAGCTCGCCCAGCTGGGCGACCAGGTCCAGCATCTTGGTCTTGACCGGCTTGCCGTCCCAGAAGCCGGTGCGGTACTTCACGTCCACACCGTAGGCCGAGGTGTCCTGGCTGATGACGAGCAATTCCTTGACGCCGCTCTCGAACAGCGCGCGGGCCTCGTTCAGCACGTCGCCGATGGGACGGGACACCAGGTCGCCGCGCATGCTGGGGATGATGCAGAACGAACAGCGGTGGTTGCAGCCCTCGCTGATCTTCAGGTAGGCGTAATGCTTGGGCGTGAGCTTGATGCCATAGCTGGGCACCAGGTCCACGAAGGGGTCGTGGGGCTTGGGCACATGGGTATGCACCGCGTCCATGACCTCCTGCGTCGCATGCGGGCCGGTCACGGCCAGCACGCTGGGGTGGATCTCCCGCACCAGGCTGCCCGCATCGGTGCTGCTGGCGCCGGCCTTGGCGCCCAGGCAGCCGGTCACGATGACCTTCCCGTTCTCGGCCAGCGCCTCGCCAATGGTGTCCAGGCTTTCCTTGACGGCGTCGTCGATGAAGCCGCAGGTGTTGACGATCACCAGGTCGGCGCCGGCGAAGGTCTTGGAGGTCTCGTAGCCCTCGGCCCGGAGTTGGGTCAGGATCAGCTCGGAATCGGTCAGCGCCTTCGGGCAGCCGAGTGAAACGAAGCCGATCTTGGGCACCTTGGCTGCTTCGGCGATGTCGTAAGTCGTTGTTTCCATTTGGATTTCGCCGAGAGACCTGGCAGATGAGCGGGGCAGCATTCTACGACGGGGCCGATTTCACCCCAGGGCGCCACCTGCATAGACGATCCCCCGCTTTGTCGGGCAGCGTGTATTCAGCCCTGCTCGACGGGGTAGCGATGCAAGTCCTCGTCGACTCTCCAGGGCAATCCGACTCAGGAGAGGTGCCCGATCTCACTGTCATCGGCCTTGAGCCGGAGCACCTCCTCGCTGGCCATAGCTGTTGGTCCGGGCACTTGCACCTGCCTGATCCAATGCTCGTATTGGCCAAGCCAGAGTGCGTGATGCTCAGGGCGGCTGGACAACCCGCCCGGATCCCGCCCGTTGGGGCAGCGGCCGTTGGCCGCGAGCGTGAAGCCGCAACCTCCCGGGAGCCGACAGACCGGGAACGGCAACGGAAGGCGCGGCGAGCCTGCTGGTACCTGCAGCGGGCGCCCTACACGATCTCCCGGAGCCAGTGCCTGCGGGCCAACAACTGTGTCATTGGCCCGCCGTGAGGCGGTGGCACATCCGCCCCCCTCCCCTCAAGCCTTCACTTCGACCACCGGTTCGAAGCCACCGAAGATCATGCGTTTGCCGTCGAAGGGCATGGGCGGGTTGCCGGGTGTTGAAGGATCCATGCGCGGGTCTTCCATCATCTTCTTCATGCCTGCGTCGCGCGTGGCCTTGTCCGGCCATTCGACCCACGAAAAGGCCACAGTCTCCTCGGCCGTGGCCTGGACTGCGCGGCGGAAGTCGGTGACTTTGCCGTCGGGGACGTCGTCGCCCCAGCCTTCGATCACGCGGATTGCGCCCAGCTCAATGAACATCGCGTCGAAATGGCGCGCATGTTCGATGAACTTCTGCTTGTTGGCGGTGGGGACCGCGATCACAAAACCGTCGATGTACGACATCTCTTCACTCCTGTTGAGTTAACCGGTCGGCGCACCCGCCTGAGGGCGCCCCGTACCCCGTCGACGAACGACGGGAGGCCAAATCGACATGACATGCCCAGCAGGAGGACACGCGCCCCGCGGCGGTGTCGGAACAGCGCAGACACAGGATGCCCGCCGGTTTTACCGCTGCGGCGCTCTCAGCGTAGACGCTTTGACGTCACAGGTCACGCTGGAGCAACCCGGGCGGCACTTTGCAACAGTGCTCAGATCTGACAGCTTTATTCAACGTTACCCTCAAGGTCCGCCTCATAGTCCTGCCATGTCGTGCCATCGACCCCAGGCGCGGCACGGCGCTTGAACGCCAGGAACGCGTCTCGTAGAGGCCACCAGTCCTTCAGCACGGGGACGAGCCGGCGCGCTTTGAAATGGGGCTGCATCAGGTCCGCGGCACATAGCAAAGGCCCAGGCCGTCGGGCGCTGCACCCAGCATCAGCTGCGCGTTGTTGAACGTCGCCTGTCCTTGCACTCGCAGCCTTTCGCTCGCTGAAGTGCCCACTGCTCAAGCGCGTCGGGTTTCTTTCCATGGCTGTTCGCCAGTGCCGAGCGATTTGCTACCTGGTCAACCAGGGCGAGAGGCGCGCAGTCAGCGTGGGAAAAATGGCCCACACCATCAGTGCGACGACCAACATGACCGTCAGCAAGTGCATGGCAATGTGCGGCGGCTGCAGCCCTGCGCCGGCGGCGATGGCATCCAGAACCCAGCGGACGATGAGCGTGAGAGGGAAGATGACCGCTGCGGTCATCAGGTATTGCTTGGGCTTTTTCGGCACCCGAGAAGCCGGGGCGGCTGGCGTGAACCAGATGTCGTAGCCCTGCCGAACGCTTATCCGGTCGGGAGTGAGCAGCAGCGGCTCGACTTCGGCAATAGCTCGCCGGCGGTCGGGCGAACTCAGCCATGCGTTCAAGTGGTCGATGGAGTCGAATCGCACCACAACGGTGTACGCGTGGGTTCCCGGCACGGGTCGAAGAACGTCAGCACCGCGGTGGCCCTCGAATCGAAGGGTCTGAGCGCGAATGCCCTTCAGCCATTGCTCATAGGCATCTTCGGACCCAGGGCGAACCTCATGGCACACCACGAGCGAGGCTGGTTCCAGTTGATGTGAGACGCCTTCGGCGATCTGCGGCGTATTGGTATTGGCGATGAGCGTGGCCATATCGACTCCTTCAGGCGCTTTGCAGCTTCACGGTGCTGCGCGAGATGCCCATGATTCGGTCACCGATGTTCATGCCCCACTCGGTCATGCCGATGCCATCGCGCAGCTGCCTGGTTTGCCAATCCGCAAGGGCTTCATCGATGCCAGAGCCCATCGGATGCAGGGCCTTGGCAAGCGAAAGTGCGTTTGCAGCGGCCTTGGCGGTGCTGCCGGCCGTGTGGGGACGCGGCACGAACGCGGCATCGCCGACCAGGATGGCTCGTCCAAACACCATCTGCTCGACCTGGAGGTCGAGGATGGCTTGAACGAACGGCTCCTTGGTCGCCGCGACGAGGTCCTGGAACGTCGGAGCGAGCAAGCCCCGCGACGTCTGCAGCAGCTTCGCGATGTCCTGATCTTTCGGCGTGCCGGGCGGCAGCGAGAAAGCGTGGCGAACACCATGGCGGTCCGTCAGGAGCGCAGCCAGCTCTGCGCCGTGCGCGACCTTCTGGTACCAGACCCAGTTCCAACGGCGATGCCCCTTCTGCGTCGATTCGTCTTCACCGGGCACGAGGTACTCGAGCATCAGGTGGCCGGGGCCTTGCTGGAAAGCGAACGTCCCCATGAGGACGTCGGCGGCCCTCTTGGGCAAATCCTTCTCTTCCACGAGACCCCGCCAAGCGACGTAGCCGCCGTAGTTGGGCCCCAGGCCTGGGATGACTTGTTGACGCACAGCTGAGCGAGCACCGTCCGCACCGACAAGCAGGTCACCCGTTTCAACACGACCGCTCGCGAAGTGGGCCGTGATGCGCTCGCCTTCCTGTTCGAAGCGCACGAACTGCTCGCCCGGGTGGAACACCTCTGGAGGCAGCTTCCGCTTCATCGCACCGTAGAGCATGTTCCACGATGTCTGCGTCTGAGGCATGAACGTACGGCTGACAACCTTGTCCTCGCGGTCGAGGTAGATGCGGTCGCCGGACTGGACACCCAGGGCGCCGGGAGTCTCGATGCCCGCGAAGTTGAACGCCCGAAGGACGTCGCCCTGCAGGACGACGCCACCACCACGGCTGTCGAGGACATGTGGCGAGCGCTCGAAGATGTCGACCTGCCAGCCGATGGCTTGGAGCGTGGTCGCCGTGAACAGGCCACCCAGCGAGCCACCAATGATGAGGGCCCGGGGTTTGGTTTTGGTGCTCGTTGTCATGATGCTCTGCGCGTCGAGTTGTTCGATGCACGGAGGTTAGGTTTTGCGACCTGATGGCGGAATACGGGCGGTACGCAATCTGGCGTTGCGCCCCACGCAATACCACTCCCACAGTGGCGCCGGCCATCGGCAACGCAAGGTCAGACGCTGAATGCGCCCTCCAACGCGCCCTCGAGGTCGGTCTCGACGCCACGCATTTGCAGCTGAGTTTGACCGCGGGTCGGCCTCGCCCGACAAGCACTTCGAAGCCGCGCGCGAACTGCTGACGCAGGTCGGTGGTCGTGGTTCAACCGCCGACGCGGCAAACCCCGTCAGAGCATTCGTCCGCCAATCCCGGCTCCGGCGGCATGGCCACGATGGATCGGCTCACGCCGGCACTGCGGCCTCGTGCGCACCCCTTGCCATGGGCGAACGAAAGTGCGGCAGTACCTCGGCACCAAGCTCCTCGACGATGTCGAGCACCGACCGCGGTCCGCGCGCAAGATGGAGCAACACATGGGCCACACCGACCACTTCCAGTCGTTGGAGATAGTCGGTCAACGCGATACGTCCGGTGCGAACGCCGAGTTCAATCGGCTCCACCGGCGCGCTGGGGTCATCGACCAGCTCCAGGTGCAAGGACTGAATGAAGGGCTTCTTGAGCCCCGCCGCCCGCTCTGCAAGGGCCGACTGCCAAAGGGCGACGCGGCCTTGCTGGCGAACCTCATCGCGGTGGTAGCTGGCCCACCCTTGCGCGTTGGCGGCTATCCACTGAAGCGTCTGCCTCGCGGACCCCACGACAAGCATGGGGACGCGAGCCGCGGGTGTCGTGAGCACGTCAAAGCCGCCAGTCGCATCGCGAAGAGCCTTGCGTTCATGGGCGACGGGTGACAGCGCCGCTCTGAGGATGTTCCAGTGGTCGCGGAAGATTTCGGCGCGTTGCGCGGCGTCGATGCCGAAAGCCGCAAACTCGGCTTCGCGATCGCCCGAACCCAGGCCCAGGATGAAGCGACCACCGGTCATGCGGTCGAGGGACAACGACGACTTTGCCAGATGAAGAGGGCTGCGCAGCGGGAGCACCGCTGCCGCCATGCCGAGCGCAGTTTGCCGAGTCACGGCACCCAAAGCTGACAACCACAGAAATGGGTCGTCCAGCGCTGCCGATTCGCCGTCCGCCCCCTGTGGCACCATCAGCGGCACATCGCGCGTCCAGAGCGAAGCGAAGCCCTGTCGGTCAGCCTCCTTAGCCGCGAGCCGCTCCAAGTCCAAATCGGCCAATGCACCTGGCTGACGCGCCAACGGCGTCATCAGCCCCAGTGTCAGCCGGCCCGAGGCCAGCACGCGGTCGTGTGCGATGTTGAAGTCGTCCATGGGGCACTTCGCTGCTCGAGAACCCGGCACTACACCGTCGACGCGGCCGCCTCGACTGTGGCAGCTTGCCTGAGAACTTCGGCAAGCACATCGGCAGGTTGCGCGCCGCTGATGGGCGTGCCCGCAATTCGAAGGGTCGGCACCGAGCGAACGCCGTCGACCTGAGCTTGCAGTTCGGCCGCGACGACCTCGCGCTCGCCGGCATTCGACGCGAGGAAGGCGCGCACTTCCTCGGCATCGAAACCTGCCTTGGCTGCCAGCGCGACCAGGACGTCCGCTTTGCCGATGTCCTGCCCTTCCGAGAAGTACGCGAAGAACACGGCCTCGAACAGGGTTTCGGTCTTGCGGGCGTCGCCCCTGCCTTCGGCAAAGAACATCATGCGGTGCGCGAGCCGCGTGTTCGGCGTCATCTCGACGCGGTCGTAGTTGAACTCGACACCCGCGCGCTTGCCAGCGACCGTCACGTCGGCATCCATGGCCTGCGAGCGCGCCCAGCTACCGAACTTGGCGCTGCGGTAGACCTTGCGATTGCTGCCGTCCTTGGGCATGTTCGGGTTCAGCTCGTACGGCACGTACTTGATCGTCGGAGCGGTGGTGAGCGCCGTTTTTTTGAGTGCGGCCTTGAGGTGCTCGTGGCCAATCCAGCACCATGGGCATATGAAGTCGTAGGTGACCTGAATCTCGACGGGTTTCATGGATGAGCTCCTTGCGTTGACGATGGAAGGAGATTAGTCTTTGCGATGAAATGAATGAATACGCCACATTCGCAAACTAGCGTTGCGAGAATTGCAAAGGCCAGGCATGGACAAGTTGCAGGCTCTGCGAGCATTCGTGGACGTCGCGGAGTCAGGGGGCTTCTCGAAGGCAGCCAGACGACTGGGCGTTGCAACCTCATCGGTGACACGGCTCATGGATGGGCTTGAGGAGGCGCTTGGAAGTGCCCTCCTCACGCGAACCACGCGCCAGGTGACGCTCACCGATGCCGGCACGATTTATCTCGACCAAGTCACGCGCATCCTGTCGGACTTGGACGAGGCCGACGGTAGCGTTTCCGATACCGGCACGGAAGCCGTCGGGCCGCTGCGCGTGTCGCTGCCGGTCACGTTCGGGCGCCTGTGCCTGGGACCGCACATCGCCGGATTTCTTCAGCAGAACCCGCGAGTTTCCTTGGACCTCGTGCTTTCGGACTCGTTCGTCGACCTGGCGTCTGACCGCATTGACGTGGCAGTCCGGATTGGCGCGCCGGCGAGTCAACCCAATCTCATCGTCAAGCAGCTCGCCGAGCATCACCGGTTCGTCGTGGCCAGTCACGAATACCTTGAGCAGCGCGGCGTCCCCAAGTCTCCCCAGGAATTGGTCGAGCACGAGTGTCTTCGATTCGCCTATCAAGCTGGACCCCAGCGTTGGTCGTTCCGCAAGAACGACGCAGTCGACAACGTCGAGGTCAACGGGCGGCTCGCGGTCAACAACTCTGACGTGCTGCGCGAGACCGTTCTTGGCGGACTCGGCATCGCGCTACTCCCTCAATGGCTCGTCAAGGATGACGTGCGGGCGGGTCGAATGAGACGCCTGTTCGAGAAGTACGACGTCAACCCGCAGGACCAGACCATCTGTGTCTATGCGGCCTATCTTCCAAATCGGCGCCATTCACGGAGGGTCCGTACATGGGTGGACTTCTTGCAGACACACGTCTCGACGGCGGCGGATGGGTGACATGCGCCCGACGCAAGCAGCCCCCGAATCTTTGGCGAAGGCCCCAGTCGGCGCCTGGTTTCTGTCGCCAGTCTCGAAACCGTCCTTGCCGTGGTGCAGTTCTTCGAGAAGCAGTCAGGCGTCCAAGGCCCACCCGGCCTCTTGATTGCCATACGCGCCGATTCGTCGCTGGCCGGCAGCCAGGTTGCAGGTCCCGGTGGTCTTGGCTTCGCTAACGCGAAGACGCGGAGGCCACATAGTCATCACGACATTCGGCCCATTTCAGCAGGGCATCGAGCGCCGGACACAGCTGCTGCCCCCAGTCCGTGAGTCGATAGTCGACTTTGGGCGGTACCTGCTCGTGAACGGTCCGGGTGACGATGCCGTCCTCCTCGAGTTGCCGGAGCTGCTGGGCCAGCATCTTCTGCGATATGCCGGTGATAGCGCGCTCGAGGTCGGAGAACCGCTGCACCTTCCCGCCGAAGAGCTGGAACAGGATGACCAGCTTCCAGCGGCCCTCGAGCAGCCTGAAGAGGGCTTCCACGTCGACCGCCGCCGACAGCGGTGTGTATTGCTTCCTGGGGCTCAAGGGGGTCACTTACCTTTCGGTGGGTTCTTGCTGTCGGGTAAGCATAGTCAGACCATGGTGCCATGTCGAACGGACACCAGAGACAGGACATGGACTTGGCACTACCGCCGCCCGTGGCGGACTACTTCAAGGCAGAGGCCTGCTCCGAGACGAATGCGCTCGGGCGCTGCTTCTCCGACGACGCCGTCGTTCACGACGAGGGCAAGGCCCACCGTGGCCTCGAAGCCATCAAGGCATGGAAGGTCGCCGCCAAGCGCAAGTACCGCTACCGCGTCGAGCCGCTGTGCTCGCAGCCCGTAGCGCATGGCGTGCAGGTGTGGGCCCGGCTGACGGGCGACTTCCCCGGCAGCCCGGTGGAGCTCCGCTACGACTTCCAGCTTGGGCAGGACGGGATCGTCGCGCTGGAGATTCACGCATGACCCGCCCCGTCGAGCTCCAAGGCATGCGGGCCCTCGTTACCGGTGGCACCAAAGGCGTCGGGCGCGCCGTGGTCGCGAGCCTCCTCGAAGCCGGAGCCGATGTCATGACCACGGCCCGCACGAAGGCGGAAGACACGGCCAGCGAACACTTCATTGCCGCCGATGTGGCGACGCCCGGTGGTTGCCAGGCGGTGGTCGACGCCGTGATGCGGCGCTGGGGCGGCGTAGACATCCTCGTCCATGTGGTGGGCGGTTCGACGGCGCCGGCGGGCGGTTTCCGCGTGCTGGATGACAGCGAGTGGCAAAAGGCCCTGGACCTGAACCTGCTGGCGGCGGTGCGGCTGGACCGGGCGCTGCTGCCCGCCATGCTCGAGCAACGCTCGGGCGTCATCATCCACGTGACGTCGATACAGAGCCGGCTGCCCCTGCCCGAGGCGACCACCGCCTATGCCGCCGCCAAGGCCGCGCTGTCGACCTACAGCAAGGCGCTGTCCAAGGAGGTGAGCCCGCAGGGCGTGCGCGTGGTCCGCGTCGCGCCCGGCTGGGTGGAAACAGATGCCGCCGTCGGCCTTGTCGCCGAGATCGCGCGCCAGGGCAACATCGACACCGAGGCGGCCAGGCAGGTCATCATGGATTCGCTCGGCGGCATCCCGCTGGGGCGTCCCAACAAACCGGAAGAGGTGGCGGACCTCATCGCCTTCCTGGTGTCGCCTCGGGCTGCGGCCATCACCGGCACCGAATATGTCATTGACGGCGGGACCGTGCCTGTGGCCTAGGCTGGACAGGCCACGCGAGGCCTGTCTCTCAGGCCGCCTTGCGCGGCGGGCGCGTGCTCGCGGCACCTGCGATGCCTGCTTCGAGTGCGGCGGTCACCAGGCCGACCTGCATGGCCATCAGTCGCCTCAGGTCCTTGGCATCCGCGGCCACCAGCTTGAAGCCCCGCATGGCGGACATCAGCGTCCGAGCCAGGTCGCTGGCGCTGCCCTTCCGGCCGGACTGCTTCATAGGGCCTTCCAGCAACCCTTCCAGGTAGGCCTGCAGCTTGCCGTAGGCACTCTCCAGAGCCGGCATCTGGCTGTCCAGCGCCAGCAGGTCCTGGGCGTCGGGGTTGGCTTTGACCTGCTCATAGGGTTGGGCCACAGACAGTTCGAGCACGTGCGTGAGCTTGCGCTCCAGCGACCAATCGGGCTTCAGGCTGGACTCGATGCTCGCGAGCAGGCTGTCGCTCATCCACTCCACGACCGCCTGGAAGACTTCCCCCTTGCCCGGGTAGACGAGGTACAGGGCCGGGCGCGACATCCCCGCCGCCTTGGCGAGGTCGCCCATGGTGGTGCGGGCAAAGCCATAGCGGAAGAAGACGCCGTAGGCGGCCTGGATGACCTGCTGTTCTTTGTCGGTGCGCATGGAGGCATTCTGACATTTAGAAAGAAAACGTCAAATCGTCATTGACATTCGGGCGAAAAATGTCAAACTGACATCAAGCGTCAAGATGTCAGGGCCACCATCCGGAGGGCGGTCGGGACATCAGGGCGCAGCGCAGCGCGCATCGCACAAGGCGCGCGCCGAAGACCTCTTCACCTGCCTTCTGAAAGGACGACCATGTCGCTCTCTTCCTACGTTTCCCTGGGCCGCTCCGGCCTTCGCGTCAGCCCCTTCGCCCTCGGCACCATGACCTTCGGCGAGGACTGGGGCTGGGGCGCCAATGCCGAGACGGCTCAAGCCATCCTGGCTCGCTACATCGAACTCGGCGGCAACTTCATTGACACGGCCAATGGCTACACCTTCGGGCATGCCGAGCAGATCATTGGCGACTACATCGGCCGGGACCGCGCGCTGCGAGACCGCCTGGTGCTGGCCACGAAGTTCGGCATGAACATCTACACCGGCGACCCGAACGGCGGTGGCGCCAGTGCCAAGTCCATCATGCGCGCCTGCGAGCAGTCTCTGCGTCGCCTGCAGACGGACTACATCGACCTGTACTGGATGCACGTCCCCGACCGGCTCACGCCCATCGAGGAGACGCTGCGCGCGCTCGAGAACCTCGTGTCTTCGGGCAAGGTGCGCTACATCGGCTTCTCGGACACGCCGGGCTGGAAGGTGGCGCAGGCTCAAACCATCGCCGCCCTGCGTGGCTGGACGCCCCTGGCCGGCCTGCAGCTCGAATACTCGCTGCTGGAGCGCACCGTCGAGGCCGAACTGATGCCCATGGCGCAGGAACTGGGCATGGGCGTGGTGGTCTGGTCGCCGCTGGCCAATGGGATGCTGTCGGGCAAGTACAACCGGGCCAACGCGGGCCAGGTCGAAGGCTCCCGGGCGACGGCGTTCGGCCTGCCCTTCGGAGAGCACGAGTTCGCCATCATCGACGCGCTGAGCGGCATCGCTCACAGCCACGAGACGACGGTGGCGGCGATTGCACTGGCCTGGGTGCGGTCGCGCGCCGGCGTGAGCTCCACGCTGCTGGGTGCGCGCACCGTGGCGCACTTGGACGTCAACATCAAGGCGCTGGACGTCAAGCTGAGCGCGGAGGACATCGCTTGGCTGGACGCGCTGTCAACGCCACCGATGAGTTTCGTCACGAAGCTCGCTGGCTTGGCCGACTCCGTCATCAATCACAGCATGACGGTCAACGGCCAGGCCACGCCAGCTTGGTGGGGGGCGCCGCCGAATGACGCGGCGCGGTACTGAGTACCACCGGGGGGCCTTACGCTGCCTCCTTCTTCCCAGCGTTTGTCCCTGAGCAAGCCGCTGGTATCGGCAAAGTGGGTTGAGCTCGGGCCCCGCAGCCCCCTCTGCGGCCCGACATTCCCCGTGCACGGTCTCTGTCGTTGGGGCGCCCCCATCATGAAACTCTCTCGCTTGGTGACGATTTCTTTGCCTGGCAATCGTTCTTGGGCGAACTCAGGGATCTTGCGGCGCAGTACAGGCAAGCCATTTATGACAATGAGCAGAGGGCATAGCCCGCTCGCCGTGCTGGCATCAAATCTATCGGTTGAACGCCGCAGACGGGAAGCGCGACGGCCCGATGCCAGCAGCCTGGACATGCCTTAAGGCTCTATTAAGGTGAGATCGCGAAGATTCGAACTCCCTTCGGACCGGCCAACAGGCCGCACTGGTACCTGACAACCCATGCGACTCCTGTTGATCGAGGATGACCCCATGATCGGCCGCGCCGTGCGCGAGGGCATGTTGCAGGCCGGCTTCGCCGTCGACTGGGTCACCGACGGCAGAGCCGGAGAGCTCTCGCTGGGAAACGGCGTCTACGACCTTGCCATCCTCGACCTGGGCCTGCCCCGCGGTGATGGCATGCTGCTGCTGGCCAAACTGCGTGCCAACGGCAACGACGTGCCCGTCTTGATCGCCTCTGCCCGGGACACGGTGCGCGACCGCATTGCGGGCTTAGAGGCCGGCGCCGACGACTACGTGCTCAAGCCCTTCGATCTCGACGAATTGACTGCACGCGTGCGCGCTTTGCTCCGGCGGCGCGCGGGAAGCAGCAATCCCCTGCTGCGCCAGGGCGACCTTGTGATCGATGCCGCCCACAAAGAGGTCACAAAGGGCAGCCTCCCCGTCGAGCTGTCGCCGCGCGAATTCGCGGTCCTTGAGGCGTTGATGCAGAAGCCCGGTGCCGTGCTGTCCAGAGAGCGACTGGAGGAGGCCGTCTATGGCTGGGGCCAGGAGGTCGCCAGCAATGCCATCGAGGTGCACGTACACAACCTGCGTCGCAAGCTTGGTGCCGAGGTCATCAAGAACGTGCGTGGGCTTGGCTATCGCATGGCCAACAACTGATGCGCTCCATCGAACGCACATTGCTGCGTTCCGTCATGGCGGCATTGCTGCTGGGGACCGTGCTCGTTTCCGCGGCTGCGTACTTCACGACGCTTGATGAAATCAACGAAGCATTGGACGCCGACCTCAAGCATGTCGCCGTGAGCTTGGCCCAGTATCAGGACGCGAACCCTGCAGGCACGCGCGGACGCCTATCGAAGCCGATAGAAGGCCCCCCCGACATGGATGGTGCCGAAATCGCGACAGCTACCTGGAATGGCAAGGGGCAATTGGTTTACGCCTCTGAGCCGCAAAGCCGCATCCCCTTTATCAACGGCGAAGGACTCACGCGCGTCAACGTCGGCGAGGAGAAATGGATCGTCTACACGGCTCGGCACCGCGAGGGCTTCGCCCAGGCCGCCCAGCGACTGGATTCACGGCAGATCATGGCGCGGGAGTCGGCCGCCCGCATCCTGCCTCCCATGCTGTTGCTGGCCATGGGCATTGGCGCACTGCTGATCTACGGCCTTCGATATGGCCTGCGACCGTTGGATCTGGCGGCGCGCGAAGTCGCGGGGCGCAGCGTCAAATCCCTGGAGCCGATCAAGAGCGAGTTCCTGCCCGTGGAGATTGCGCCCATGGTGGCCGCCATCAACGGGCTGATGGCGCGCCTGGACGATTCGTTCACGGTGCAACGGCAGTTTCTGTCGGATGCGGCCCATGAACTCCGCAGTCCGATCACGGCTCTGCGGTTGCAGTTGCAAGTGCTCGAGCGAAGCACCGACGTCGGCGCTGTCGAGACGGCCAGGAGCGAGTTGCGCCATGGCATTGCGCGAGCGCAACATCTGGTCGAGCAGCTACTTCAGTTCGCACGCACCGGACCCGAAGCCGTCAACAAGCCATTGGTGCCGACGGACCTGAACGAGGTGGTGCGTGAGGTCGTAGGTGCCCAGGCCCTGAGAGCAGAGGTCTGGCAGATCGACCTCGGCGCAAGCCTCGAACAACCAGTGATCGCGATGGGCGAAAGCGCTCAGTTGGCCATCCTGCTGAACAACCTTGTCGAGAACGCGATGCGCTACACACCGTCCGGGGGCGTGGTCGATGTCGGCACCGAGATGCGCGACGGCAGACCCGTCCTGTTCGTGCTGGACACCGGGCCGGGTATTCCCAAGGAAGAACGCGACCGTGTGTTCGACCGCTTCTACCGCGGCGAGCAGTCGGCGCTGTCGCAGCGCGCAATCGTGGGTAGCGGGCTGGGCTTGGCCATTGTCCGGGCGATTGCCGATCAGCACCATGCGGTCGTGAAGCTGCTGGACAGGATTGGCAGCCCGGGACTGGAGGTCCGTGTGGTATTCCCCCCGGCCGACCATTTCGAACGCGGCTGAACACCACCCGTTGAAGCCCCTACGAGGTGCAAACGGCTACGGCCTTAAGCGACCAATAAGTCGCACCGCGACAAACTGCTCGCAGGATACGGCCGATAACTCTTGCAGATACAGAGCCGGCGCGTGCCCTTGCCGTCGACGGCAATCGCCGACATCCACATCGACCTGGCCCGCGAGGCGCGCCAGCTGGAGCACATCATGAAACTGACCATCCGCCACAGATTCGCCGTTTTCGGCGCCCTCCTCGTCGCCGCCGGCGCCATGGCCGCAGGAGCCATGGCCTTTGACGAGGGGGACGAACCGGCCAACGACGCCGTGCCCGTTTCGCAGGCGGCCATCTCCATGGTTCAAGCGATCCAGACCGCCGAGTTGCGCGCCTCAGGCAAGGCCCGCCGCGCGGAGTACGAAAGCTCCAAGCAGGGCTGGGTTTACGAAATCGAGGTGATCAACGGCAACAAAGTCTTCGACGTGCGCGTGAGCGCGACCGACGGCACTGTGCTGTCGGCCCAAGAGGACGTTCCCGACCGCGATGGCCATAAAGGCCGAGAGGGGCGTGACGACGACAAGGAGTAAGGCCTTCGCTTGGGGGACGCTGGCGTCCCCTCTGTTACGTCCCGCGTAAATCTCGACGCCCGGTCCCAAGCTATTCGAGGGCGAACCGAGCGGGGTGTCCCAGGACGAATCGGGAAGGACAGGCGCCTTGA
>Ga0213878_10000237_pt1 | contig 22344 bp, 22 predicted proteins | sample VelepicoBEBS_R02_FD_161053 | JGI IMG/M metagenome (GOLD analysis project Ga0213878, IMG submission 161053) | Vellozia epidendroides bulk soil microbial communities from rupestrian grasslands, the National Park of Serra do Cipo, Brazil - BS_R02 | ecosystem: Environmental > Terrestrial > Soil >... | reverse complement strand
TGATGCGCTCGGCCGGCTGCTGCGTCAACGACGTGGCCGACCGCGACTTCGACCGCCACGTCAAGCGCACCGCGCAGCGGCCGGTAACCACGGGCGCCGTGTCGGTCCGAGAGGCCTTGCTGCTGGGCGCCGGGCTCTCGCTGGTTTCCTTCGGCCTGGTGCTGACGACCAACCGGCCGGCCGTCCTGCTGAGCTTCGCGGCGCTGGCCGTGGCCATCGTCTACCCCTTCGCCAAGCGCGTGCTGGCCATGCCGCAGGCGGTGCTGGGCGTCGCGTTCTCCTTCGGCATCCCCATGGCCTTCGCCGCGGCGCTGGGCGGCGTGGAATGGCATCTGCATTCGGTGCCGCTGTCGGCCTGGGCGCTGCTGGTGGCCAACCTGTTCTGGGTGCTAGCCTACGACACCGAGTACGCCATGGTGGACCGCGACGACGACCTGCGCATCGGCGTGCGCTCCTCGGCCATCGCCCTGGGCCGCTGGGACGTGGTGGGCATCATGGCGTTCTATGCAATCTACCTGGGCCTGTGGACGGCACTGAGCCTGCGGCTGGGCCTGGGCCGCTGGTTCCTGCTGGGCATCGCGGCGGCCGCGGCACAGGCCGCCTGGCACTTCACGCTGATCCGCAAGCGCCAGCGCGACGACTGCTTCCGCGCCTTCCGCGCCAACCACTGGGTGGGCTTCGCGGTGTTTGCCGGCACGGTCGCCGACCTGGCCCTGCGCTGATGTGAATAACGCCGATTTCGTGCGGCTAGTCCCGGCCGCCGCCGCATGAGAACGCGCTTACATTGCCTGCAAATCTGCAGGGAGTGAGAACCATGTCGAATGCGATGCGCGGGGCCTGGGCCCTGGCCTTGGGCCTGGCCTTGAGCGGCTGCGGCGGCGGCGGCGGCAGCGCGCCGGAGTCCCCGGGGTCCGGCGGCAACTCGGGCGGCCTCTCGGCCGACCCGGCCGGCCCGTCGTCCAGCTTTGCCCAGCAATGCGCAGCCACCAACACGATGGCCGCCGCCGGCCTGCGCACTGCCACGCTGGACAGCGAGAAGAGATGGCTGCGCGCCTATTTCGACGAAGCCTATCTGTGGCGCGACGAGGTACCGCGAGTGGATCCGGGCGGCGCGCGCTACAGCGGCGGCGACGTCTATGCCGCGCTGGACAACTACTTCGAGGCGTTGAAGACGCCCGGCCTGACCGGCACCGGCCAGCGGCGCGACCGCTTCAGCTTCACCTACCCGACGGACCGGTGGAAGGCGCTCAGCGAGAACGCTGCCGAGGCCGGCTACGGCATCGAGTGGAAGCTCGCCAGCCCGACGCCGCCGCGACAGGTCCGCGTCGCCTACGTCGAGGCCGGCAGCCCGGCCGACCTGGCGGGCGTGGTGCGCGGCGACCAGCTCTACAGCGTGGACGGCATCAACGCCGACGCGGCCGACAGCAACGGCGTGGACCTGCTGAACGCGGCGCTGTTCCCCGGCAAGGCCGGCACGCCGCACAACTTCAGCTTCACGCGCGCCGGCGGCGGGATGGCCACGCGCAGCCTGACGAGCACCATCGTCACGAAGACGCCGGTGCCCCTGGCCCGCGTCGTGACGACGCCGCAGGGCATGCGGGCCGGCTACCTGCTGTTCAACGACCACGTCGCGCCGGCCGAGGCCCAGCTCATCGCGGCGATGCGCAGCTTCCAGGCCCAGGGGGTGCAGGAGCTGGTGCTGGACCTGCGCTACAACGGCGGCGGCTATCTCTACATCGCCAGCGAGCTGGCGACGATGATCGCCGGCCCCGCGCGCACCGGCAGCCAGGCCTTCGAGACGCTGCGCTTCAACGCCCGGCGCAGCAGCGAGAACGCCGCGACGCCGTTCTACACCACCTCGTGCATCCTCGTCGGCAACAAGTGCAGCAAGCAGGAGGCGCTGCCGGCGCTGAACCTGAGCCGCGTCTACGTGCTGGCGCAGTCGGGCACCTGCTCGGCCAGCGAGTCGGTCATCAACGGCCTGCGCGGCGTGGGCGTGGACGTGGTGCTGATCGGCGGCAAGACCTGCGGCAAGCCCTATGGCTTCACGGCCAGGGACAACTGCGGCGTCAGCTACTTCCCGATCGAGTTCGCCGGCGTCAACGCGCAGGGCTTCGGCGACTATGCCGACGGCTTCGAGCCCAGCGGCAGCGGCGCGGCGGGCACGCGCTTCGTCAAAGGCTGCAGCGTGGCCGACGACTTCGGCCGCGCGCTGGGCGACACCACCGAAGGGATGCTGGCCACGGCGCTGGACCATGTGGACCGCGGCCTCTGCGTCGTGCGGCCTGGCGCGTCCGAAGCCAGCACGCGCGCGCAAGGCGCGGTCGCCGGCGAGGGCGGCGCGGCCATGACGCTGCGCGGCAACCCCGCGCGCAGCAACCGCATCTGGCTGCCGCGCTGAGCCGGCGCTTCAGCCCTTCTTGTTGACGCCGCCGGGGAAGCGCTCCCGGATGGCGTCCATCCAGCGTAGAAGCGCCAGCGTCTCGGCGTGCGGCATGCGCGGGCTCTCCAGCAAGCCGGCGCGTATGCAGGCCTGCGCCTCGGCAACCTCGCCCTCGAAGCCGTTGACGATGTAGGGCGCCTCGGCGCGCTGAGCCGGTGCCTTGCGCGTGACCAGCTCGACCGCCTGTGCGCCCCAGAAGTCCACCGGGAAGCGCAGGCCGGCCTTGGAACCCAGCGCCTCGAAGGCGTTCACCGACGACGCGTCGAAGCCGCAGCGGAACTGCGACGTGACGCCTCCGGGGAAATGCAGCGTCACGTTGACGGCCGCATCCACGCCGGTAGGCGCGAGCTGGGCAGCCACGTCGATGGCCACCGGCTCGGGGCAGGCGCCGTCGTTCATCTGCTGCAGCACCCAGCGTGTCACGGCCAGGTTGTAGATGCCGATGTCCCACAGCGAGCCGCCGGCCAGCGCCGGGTTCCAGTTGCGGTGCACCGGGTCGTAGGCGGACGAGAAGCAGAACGTCGACTGCATCGCGCGCAGCTCGCCGATGGCGCCCTCCCTCAGCCAGCGGCCCGCCAGCTCATAGGCTGGCAGGAAGCGCGTCCATAGCGCCTCCATCAGGAACACGCCCTTCGCACGCGCCAGCTCGACGAGGGCCTGCCCCTCCTCCAGCGACGTGACCAGCGGCTTCTCGCACAGTACTGGCTTGCCGGCCACCAGCGCGGCGCGCACGTACTCGCCGTGGTGGGAGTGCGGTGTGGCGATGTAGACGGCGTCGATGGCCGGATCGGCCAGCAGTTCGGCCAGCGCCGTCGTCACGCGCGCGGGTTCGCCGTCGCGCTGCCACCTCGCTGCATAGGCCCGGCCCTTGGCCGCATCGCGCGCGAACACGGCCGCCAGGCGCGCGCCAGGCACGCCGGCCAGCGCGGCGGCGAAGCGGTTGGCGATGCCGCCCGGGCCGATGACGCCCCAGCGGAAGACGTGGTGGTCAAGGGCCATGGCTGAGCGCCTTCACGAGGTCGGATTGCGTGAGGATGCCGACGAGCCGGGCCTGCTCGCCGACGATGGGGATGTGGTGATGGCCGGTGTCGGAGAACAGCGGCACCAGCCCGGCGATGGGCCGATCGGCGCTGGCCACGCGCACCTGGCGGCTCATGATCTGGCCTACCACCTCGGGCTTGGTCGAATGCGTGGACGACGAGGGCCGCAGCAACGCCTGCAGCCGGCCGGCCAGCCCCTCGCGCCGGTCAGCTTCGGCGGCACGCATGAAGTCGGCCCGGGTCACGATGCCGACGATGCGCTGCACGCGGTCCACCACCGGCAGGGCCTTGATATGGTGCCGCTGCAGCAGCGCCCAGGCCTCGGCCAGCGGCGTGCCGAACTCGACGCTGATGACGGGGCTGGACATGATGTCCTCGCAGCGCAGGCCACCCAGGCGGTTGCGGTAGCTCAGCAACTCGGCCTCGTGCAGCAGGTCGGCGAGGTCGTCGCGCGGCACGTCCAGCACCTGGTTGTAGCGGGCCAGCACGGCGTCCAGCTCGGCGTCGCCAAAGCGCGGTGGCGCCAGCTGCGCGCCCAGTGGCACCGGCGCCTGCTGGGCATGCGGGTAGCGGCGGCCGGTCAGGCCGTTGTAGGCCATGCCGGCCAGCACCAGCAGCAGCGAGTTCAGCGCCACGGGCTGCAGCGCGAAATGCCAGTCCCGCGTCGCCGTCAGCACCATCAGCAGGCTGGCCGCGCCGCCGGGCGGGTGCAGACAGCGCAGCAGGAACATCAGCCCTATGGCCAGCGCGACGGCGGCGGCTGCCATCGCCATGGGTGGCAGCGGCAGCCAGTGCAGGCAGGCGATGCCGACCAGGGCCGATACCGTGTTGCCGCCCAGCACGGCCCAGGGCTGGGCCAGCGGGCTGGCCGGCAGGCCGAAGACCAGCACCGCGCTGGCCCCCAGCGGCGCCACCAGCCAGGGCAGGCCCGGCGCCATGGCCGCCTGGCTGAGCGCACCGGCCAGCAGGATGCCGATACCGGCCCCGAGCAGCACGCGCAGGCGCTCGCGCGCATTGACGGCTTGCGGCGCGGGCCGCAGCGCGTTCAACAGCGCGAGCGCGCGCTGGCGCGGGGTGTCGGCGTTGGGCATGGGCGGCGGCGGGCATCGGAGCCAGGGCCGCCGATTGTGTCCGCTGCCAGCACCCGCCTGGGCTCAAGCGGGTTTCAGCCGGCCCCGTCCCGCGCAGAGATGAACTGACCCGTCAGGCCTTGCCGAGCAGCCCGTTCATCTTCAGCTTCAACGCCTGGGCCTGGGCGCGACGCTCCTTGGTCGCAGCGCGCTGGTAGGCGGCCTCGGCCTTCTCGCGCAGCGCGACGGCGCGCTCCAGCGCCTCCTGGTACCGCTCGACGGTGTAGGTGTTCTCGGTGCCGATGTAGACACTGCGCGCCAGCGGTGTCTCGCCGAAGCGCGGCAGCGTCACGGCGAAGCTGCAGTCGCGCACGCGGCTGCCGGCGCGCTGGCGCACGATGGGGCCGGAGATGCCCGAAGGCAGGTCGCTCTGCTTCTTGCGGCTGGGCGTGCGACGCAGCCGCGACGGCGCGGGCAACGTTGCGATGCGCTTGAACAGCTCCTTGGTCGCCATCGCCAGCGCGCGCCTCGCGCCGCTGCCGTCCTGGCTGTGGTCGGAAAACAGCTTGGTGCCGCCGTAGCGCAGCTGCCAGCCGTGGGTCGATAGATGGTCAATTCTCTGTATGCACTGCGGCACGACAAAGCGTTCGCCGCTGAAGATCACCACGTCTCGCGTGTTCATGATTGCCCCCAGTTCCAGTCACTCTGCCTGCCTGCACATGGTTGTACGGCCCGGTCTACTAACGCCCCTCTGGTACGGATCAAGTTTATGAGCGTTTATGGGCGCTCCGCGCATTTATGACATCACAGAAACAATTCATCGTAGAGGCGTCAGCTCAATGACAGCTAGGCGACGGGCCGGCCGGGCCGGTGGCCGGCCAGCGCCGGCACGAACAGCTCCATGACCCGCAATTGCGCGCCGCTGCGGCTGAACACCGAATTGCGCGACCACAGCATCTGGGATGGCATGACGCTGCCCGTGGCCTCCAGCCATTGCCGGGCGGCATGGCGGCGCGTGTGACCCGGGCGGGACAGGCGGCGCGGCTGTAGCTCGCTGCGATGGATCAGCGGGTCGTCATAGAGCAGGTGGGCCAGCGGCCGGGCGCCCAGGCCCTTCAGCGCCCGCCAGGGGCCGGTGGTGGCGCGCTGGTGCACGGCCGAGCGCGCCCAGATCAGAGGCTCGCCGTCCACCCGCAGGATGACCTCGCGCACCACCGTCAGCCCGCGCGGCGGCAGGCCCAGCGCGGCGCGCTCCAACGCCCGGAACGGCACGACGCCCTGGCGCAGCACCTGCACCTCGAAGCGCTCGCCGAGACGGGCCAGGCGGCGGCTCAGCGAGCCCGGCGCGTGCAGCCAGTCACGCAGGCTGTCTCTCGTCGCGATGCCCATTCAGCCGAATTCTCGACCCAGTTCCGCCGCGCGCTTGTGCGCCGCCAGCACGGCGCGGCGCAGGGCCGCGTCGACGGCGTCGGCCTGCAGCGACGTGATGGCCGCATGCGTCGTACCGCCCTTGCTCGTCACGCGTTCGCGCAGCACGGCCGGCGATTCGTCCGACGCCAGGCCCAGGCCGGCCGCGCCGGCGCACGTGGCCAGCGCCAGGCGCCGGCCCTGCTCGGCAGTCAGGCCCATGTCCACCGCCGCGGCCATCATGGCCTCGACGAAAAAGAAGAAGTAGGCCGGGCCCGAGCCCGACAACGCCGTCACGGCGTCGAGGTCGTCCTCGCGGGCCACCCACAGCGTCTGGCCGGTGGGCGCCAGCAGGCGCTCGACGGTGGCGCGTTCGCCGGCCGACACGGCCGGCCGCGCGAACAGGCCGGCGATGCCCTGGCCGATCAGCGCCGGCGTGTTGGGCATGGCGCGCACGACTCGCTCGCTGCCGGTGGCGGCAACGAGAGCCTCCGAGCGTATGCCGGCCATGACCGACAGGTGCAGCGCACCGCCGACCCAGGCCCTGACGGGCTCGGACGCCGCGCCGAACAGCTGCGGCTTGACGGCCCACACGACGGTCCCGGCCGCGGCCAGGCCCGCGTCGCCCACGGCCTGGGCCGCAACGCCGAACTCGCCGGCGAGCTTGTCGCGCTGCGGCGCATGGGGCTCGACGACGCTGAACTGGGTGGGCTTCATGCCGGCACGCAACAGTCCGCCGATGATGGCGCTGGCCATGTTGCCGCCGCCGATGAAGGCGATCTGTTCTGCACTCATGGCTGCAAGTCTAAGGTCGGGAAACTCCAAGCAGCGGCGCATCGCGGGCGCACCAACAATGCGTGCCGATGGGAGAACCATCCACGCCATCGGCCACGGCGCGCCGGGCTCCGCGTTGTGACCCGGCCCCAGACACAAATCAGCGACATGCCCCCACTATCTTGCCCCCCGCCCGCCCCGCCATGACCTTTTCACGCCTCGCCACCTGGCTGCTGCTCAGCACGGCCCTGGCCGCCTGCCAGGCGCCGCCTCCGGCCCCCCCCGTCGTCCAGGCCCCGCCGGGCGTCGCCTTTGCCGGCAGCGATGGCGGCAGCATGGCCCACGCCGTCGTCATCCTGACGGAGCTCAAGGGCCGCGCTGGCGTGCAAGCCGAGTACATATGGCTGATGCAGCGCTACCCGGGCTTCAAGCTCAGGGTCCAGGCCCTGGTGCACAAGGACGCCAGGCACTACGACCGCCTCGACATCACGACCGCCGATGGCCGTGAACTGTCGATCTGGTTCGACATCACCGCCTTCTTCGGCAAGTTCTGACCATGCCCTTCACCCGTCGTCCGCTGCTGCTGCTCGCCGCCCTCGCGCTGACCGCCTGCGCCGGTGGTCCGGCGCCGCCCAAGCCCTGGGCCGAGACGGCGGCGCGCGAGCTGAACCTGTCCCTCGCCAGGTTCGAACTGCAGGGCCGGCACGTGACGGTCACGCGCCGCGCGGGCGCCGCCGGGCCGCTGCCCGTCGTCGTCTACCTGCCCGGCCTCGGCCAGGGCAGCGAGGCCGGCCAGCGCTGGGCGGCCGCCTGGGCACAGGCCGGCTATGCAGTGCTGGCCGTACAGCCACTGGAGGACGACGCCGCCGCCTGGCGCTCGGCGCTGGCGCGCAGCGGCGAGTTCCGCGAGCTGGGCCAGCTGCACTACGGCGAGGCCATGCGCGCGGCCCGCCTGGCCGCGCTGCGCCGCCTGCTCGCGGCACTGCAGGCCGGCCCGCAGGCAGCCGGCGTGGCACTGGACTGGCAGCGCGCGGCCGTGGCCGGCTACGAGACCGGCGCGCAGACGGTGCTGGACCTGGGTAGCGACGACAGCGCCTGGCTGCCCCAAGCCGTCATCGCCATCAGCCCGCCGCCCATGGACGCCGCCGCCGCAACGCCGCCCGCGCTGCTGGTCACCAGCGACACCGATGGCGACGCCCTGGGCCTCGTCACCCGCCCGACCGAGCGCCACCGCGCCCTGGCCACGCTGCGCCCTGGCGCCAGCTGGCTGCTGAGCCCACCGGGCCTGTCGCACGCGGCGCTGTCGGGCACGCTGGCGCCGGAGGGCTGGCATGCGCAGGACCAGCACCATGGCCGCGAGGCCATGGGCGGGCAGCAGCGCGGCGGCATGGGCGGTGGCCAAGGCGCCCATGGTCCGGCCGGCGGCGCGCCGCGCGGCCCGCGCAGTGGCAGCGCCACCGAGGCAGCCCAGGCCGACCTGCACGAGGCCCTGCGCCTGAGCACGGCCTTCCTGGACGCGCAGCTGCGCGGCGCGGAGCCTCCCGCCAGCACACTGCTGACGCCGCGCTGAGTCGGTGGGCCTCGCGGCTCAGCGCGAGTTCACTTCCTTGCGGAACTGCTGCAGCGTGTCGCGGATCACCACATCTTCGTTGGACACGAGGTTGTCGCGCCCCTGGCCGGCGATGAAGAGCGGCTCCTGGGTCTCGTGGTCGAAGGCGGCGAGCAGGAACATGCGAAAGCGGTACCAGAGGTCCCACATGCTGATGTAGCTGAGGTGGACAACCATCTTGTCGGCACGCTCCGATTCCGGCGCGACGATGCCGGCCTGGATCTTCGCCACGCCCTTGCTCGCGGCCTCCAGGCCCGACGCCTTGTCGTAGGCCAGGCGGCCAAAGCCGGCTTCGTCAACAGTCTTGACGAAGCTCAGCGCCTCGCCGCTCTTGATCGCAAAGTTGACGTTCTGCGGCAGCGCGCCGCCGGTGGCAGCGGCCACGCGGCCGGCGTTCAGCGTCTTGCTGATGACGCCCACCACATTGCCCTCGCGATCCAGCAGCGGACCGCCGCTGTTGCCGGGCTGGATTTCCGCAGTGACCTGCAATTCCTTGGGGTTGTCGCGCATCCCTGCTGTGGCGGACACCAGGCCGCGCGTCATGCGCGCCGCGTTGCCCAGCAGGCGGGACAGAGGGTAGCCAATCGTGAAGACGTCATCGCCCATGGCCGCCGGTCTTGCGGCGCCGCGAAAGGGCAGCACCGTGCTGCCGGCCGGCAGCGGCTCGCGCAGCCGCAGCAGCGCAAGATCGGCCTCCTTGTCGGCCTGGACGACGTCCGCGAGCAGGCGCTGGCCGTTGAGCGTGACTGTCGCCTCCTTGAACTCGCCCAGCACATGGGCACAGGTCAGCAGCAGGCCGTCGGCGCCGACGACGAAGCCCGTGCCCTGCGAGGCCTCCACCGGCTTTCCGGCCGGCATCACCGTCACGCGAAATCCCATGGACTCCAGGCCCGCGACGATCCTGGGCGCGACCTGACGTGCGTCCTCCTTGGGCGGCACGAACAGGATTTCCTTGTAGGACTTGTAGCTCTTGGTCTTGAGCTCGCTGGACGCGTTCTGGTTGGTGATCAGCTGCGTGGACGACGCACAGCCCTGCAACGACAAACCCGCCAGCAGTCCCAGCGCCAGCCCGAACAGCCGCGCCCCACGAAACGTTCCGAACATCTGCGCCCCCCTGTTTCGGTCGATGGTAGTACCCGGCACCCATGGCGCGCGGCGGCGCAAGGCCCGAGGAAACCCCCGATCGGCGAGGCGCTCGTTCAGTCCTCCAGCCCCAGGAAACCGCCGCTCTGGTGCGCCCAGAGCCGCGCATAGATGCCGTTCGCCGCCAGCAGTTCGGCATGGGTTCCCTGCTCGACGATGCGGCCGGCGTCCATGACGATGAGACGGTCCAGCGCGGCGATGGTGGACAGGCGGTGGGCGATGGCCACCACCGTCTTGCCCTCCATCAGCGTGTAGAGGCTTTGCTGGATGGCGGCCTCGACCTCGCTGTCCAGCGCGCTGGTGGCCTCGTCCAGCAGCAGGATGGGTGCGTCCTTCAGCATCACGCGGGCGATGGCGATGCGCTGGCGCTGGCCGCCGCTGAGCTTGACACCGCGCTCGCCGACGAAGGCTTCAAAGCCGGTGCGGCCCCTGGGATCGGACAGCGTCGCGATGAACTCGTCGGCATGCGCGCGCTGGGCCGCACGCGCCAGCTCGGCGGGGCTCGCGCCAGGGCGGCCGTAGAGGATGTTGTCGGCCACCGAGCGGTGCAGCAGCGAGGTGTCCTGCGTGACCATGCCGATGTGCTGGCGCAGCGAGTCCTGCGTGACGCCGGCGATGTCCTGGCCGTCGATGCTGATGCGGCCGCCGCCGGCCGGCAGGTCATAGAGGCGCAGCAGCAGGTTCACCAGCGTGCTCTTGCCCGCGCCGCTGCGGCCCACCAGCCCGATCTTCTCGCCGGGCCTGATGGTCAGGTCCAGCCCGTCGACGACGACCTTGCCGTTGGGGTAGGCGAAGCGCAGGCTCTCGAAGCGCACCTCGCCCTGCTTCACCGTCAGCTCGGTGGCGCCGTTCGCATCGGCGATCGCCTGCGGCTTGGACAGCGTGGCCAGACCGTCCTGCACGGTGCCGATGTGCTCGAACAGCGACGCCATCTCCCACATCACCCAATGCGAGATGCCGTTCAGCCGCATCGCCATCGCGGTGGCCGCGGCGACGGCGCCGACGCCCACGGCGGACACGCCCCATAGCCACAGCGCCAGCAGCGCCGTGCTGCCCACCAGCAGCGCCGACAGCAGCGTGTTGACGACCTCGAAGCCGGTCACCAGGCGCATCTGGCCGTAGGCCGTCAGCATGAAGTCCTGCATGGCTGCCTTGGCATAGCCGGCCTCGCGCCGGCCATGGGCGAACAGCTTGACGGTGGCGATGTTGGTGTAGGCGTCGGTGATGCGGCCCGTCATCAGGCTGCGCGCGTCGGCCTGGGCCTGGGCGATCTTGCCCAGCCGCGGCACGAAGAAACGCAGCGCCATCAGGTAGAGAGCCAGCCAGCCGGCGAAGGGCAGCATCAGCCAGGCGTCGAAGCTGGCGACGATGCCCACCAGCGTACCGAAGTAGACGGCCACGTAGACGAGGATGTCGACGACGATGAGCCAGGTGTCGCGCACGGCCAGCGCCGTCTGCATGACCTTGGTGGCGATGCGGCCGGCGAACTCGTCGCCGAAGAAGGCCAGGCTCTGCGACAGCATGCGGCGGTGGAAGATCCAGCGCAGCCGCATCGGGAAGTTGCCGAACACGCCCTGGTACTTCAGCAGCGCCTGGGCCGAGGCAAGCACGATGCTGGCGGCCAGCAAGCCCAGCAGCATCAGCACGACGGGCTGGGGCTGGCTCCACAGCTCGGCCGGCTTGAGGGTGGACAGCCAGTCCACCAGCGAGGCCATCAGGCTGAACAGCAGGGCCTCGGCCGCCGCGATGCCGGCCGTGAACAGCGTGACCGCGAACAGATGCGGCCGCACGCCATCGGCGCAGCGCCACAGGAAGGCGAAGAAACGTGTCGGCGGGGCCGCGGCAGCGGTCTCTGGATAAGGGTCGACGAGGCGCTCGAAGCGCGAGGTCAGGGGCTGGAACAACGACATCCGGCTAGTGTCGCCGGACCGCGCGACCGGGTCACGGCCTCAGCGGCTGGCGGCTGAGGCCGGCGGCTGTGGCACGGTGACGCCGGGCGACAGCGAGATCTCGTCGACCAGCGTGACGCCGGTAACGAAATGTCGGGTCTCGCCGAAGCAGGAGGTCGGCAAGCCCACCTTCTCCTCGTAATGCAGGTTGACGCGCCGGCCCATCACCTTGGTGATGGCCTCGGCCGCGGCCTCGTCGTGCACGGTGAACTGGAACTTCTCGACGGTGCTGGAGCCGGGCAGCGACACCAGTGCCTGCTCGCCCTCCCAGGTCTTGCAGATCCACCCCTTGCGCGAGAACTTCTGCACCCAGCCAGCGCGCTCGCCCGAGGCATAGCTCCAGTGCCAGGCAAAGGCGAACCAGGCCGCCACGAGCAGCAGCAGGGCGATGAAGGACAGGGCGAGCTTCAGGCGCATGGGGCGGGGCGTTGGGTGCGGGAGCTGCGATTGTGCAGTCCTGCCGCAAATCTCCGGCTTGTCCGCCACGGCATGTGCCGCCGGCAGGCGCCTTGGCGAAGAATGACAGATCGCGTTGCGCGGGCATGGGGAGGATGACGGGATGAGCTTGAAGAACACCAAGATCGCGACCTTGCTGATGCTGGGCTTCGCGGCGATGGGCCTGCTGATTGTGCTGATGGGCGCGCTGGCCTGGGTCCGGCTGGGCGCGATGGACGCGCAGTTCAAGCTGGCGATGGAAGACCGCTATCCCAAGGTCAAGGCCTTCGGCTCGATTCGCGACACGAACAACAACGTGGCTCGCGCGCTGCGCAACCTGGTGCTGCTTGGCAGCAACGGCGACAAGGCCGCCATCGACGCGGAATACGCCGTCATCGAGGCCGGCTCCAAGTCCACCGCCAAGACGCTGGAGCAGCTCGGCAAGATCATGACCACGCCCGGCGGCAAGGCTGGTCTGGTCAAGCTCAACGAGGCGCGCGGCGGCTACCGCAGCGTGCGCGACCAGATCATCAAGCAGCTCAAGGCCGGCGACGTCGCCGGCGCCACGCAGGGCCTGCTGGTGGACCTGCCGCCCAAGCAGGCCGCCTACATGGGCGCGGTGGACGAGCTGATCGAGCTGGGCGACAAGCTGATGGCCATGTCCACGGAGGCGGCCGAGACCGAGGCGAGCAGCGCGCGCACCCAGGTCATCGCGCTGGTGCTGGTGGCGCTGGGCCTGGCGGGCTTCATGAGCTGGTGGCTGATCCGTGCCGTGACGGCGCCGCTGAACGAGGCGGTGCGGGTGGCCAGCGACGTCGCCGCCGGCGACCTGGCGACGCCCATCGCGAGCGGCGGCAGCAACGAAACCGGCCGGCTGCTGACGGCGCTGCACGAGATGCAGGGCCGACTGGCCGCCCTGGTGCGCGGGGTGCGCGAGGGCGCAGAGGGCGTGGCGACGGCCTCGGCCGAGATCTCGTCGGGCAACCACGACCTGTCGGCCCGCACCGAGCAGCAGGCCTCGGCACTGGAGGAGACGGCCGCCTCGATGGAAGAGCTGGGCAGCACCGTGCGCGGCAATGCCGACAACGCGCAACAGGCCAACCAGCTGGCGCTGGCCGCATCCAGCGTCGCCGTGCGCGGCGGCGAGGCGGTCGGCCAAGTCGTGCAGACCATGCGCGAGATCAGCGACAGCTCGCGCAAGATCGCCGACATCATCGGCGTCATCGACGGCATCGCCTTCCAGACCAACATCCTGGCGCTGAACGCGGCCGTCGAGGCGGCGCGCGCGGGCGAGCAGGGGCGCGGCTTCGCGGTCGTCGCCGCCGAGGTGCGCACGCTGGCCAGCCGCTCGGCCGAGGCCGCCAAGGAGATCAAGACCCTGATCACCGCCAGCGTCGAGCGCGTGGAGCTGGGCGGCAGCCAGGTGGACAGCGCGGGCGCGACCATCGACGAGGTCGTCGCGTCGATACGCCGCGTCACCGACATCATGGGCGAGATCAGCGCCGCCAGCCGCGAGCAGAGTTCCGGCGTGGCGCAGGTGGGCGAGGCCGTCACGCAGATGGACCGCGCGACGCAGGAGAACGCCGCGCTGGTGGAGCAGTCCGCCGCCGCCGCGGAGAGCCTGAAGCAGCAGGCCCAGCAGCTCGTTCAGTCCGTGGCGGTGTTCCGGCTGGCCTGACCTGCATCGGTGGCCGGATGGCGCTCGCGCCACGCGCGCAGTGCGCGCCGGTATTCGTCCATCGCCAGGTCGTGCAGATCGAAGATGCAGGGCGAACAACCGTTGCCGCAACAGGCGTCGAAGTCCGGCTCCGGCGGTGGCAGGGGCATGGGATCCGCGTCGGGCGCGGGCGGTGGTGTCATCGGCAGCATCGCCGCCGATTGTGCGGGTGAGCAGAATCCGGCCCATGCAATTCACCGCCCTGCCCGAATCCACCCACCCGCTCGTGACGCTGCGGCCTATCGTGGCGGCGGACCTCCCGGTCTGGTTCGACTACCTGTCCCTGCCGGCCGTCCACGAGCACACCAGCTGGCGTCCGCAGGCGCCGTCGCAGCTCGAGCATTACGACCACGCGCGTGCGGAGCACACGCCGTCGTCGGTGCTGCGCCTGGCGATCGCGGATCGCGCCGGCGGACGCATGCTGGGCTCCATCGGCTTTCACACGGTCTCGCCCGAGCACCGCACGGCCGAGCTGGCCTACGACCTGGCGCCGGGCGCCTGGGGCCAGGGCATCGCGAGCGCCATGGGCCGGCTGCTCGTCGACTGGGCGCATGGCCATGTAGGCCTGCTGCGCGTGCAGGCCACGGCGCTGAGCAGCAACACCCGTTCCATGAGGGTGCTGGAGCGCTGCGGCTTCACGCGCGAGGGCCTGCTGCGCAGCTACCGCCTGGTGCGGGGCCGGCCAGGCGACTTCTGGATGCATGCCCATGTCGTGCCGCCGGCCGCGGGCCCAGAATGACGCCATTCCCAGCCCGCCAGGAGAGTCCCGTGCTGATCGTCACCACCGAGAACATTGCCGGCCACCGCGTCGTCGAGGTCAAGGGCCAGGTCTTTGGCGTCGTCGTGCGCAGCCGCGGGCTGGCGGGCAACGTCCTGGCCGGGCTGCGCTCCATCGTCGGCGGCGAGATCACCGAGTACACGCAGCTGCTGGAGGAGGCCCGGCGCCATGCCATCGACCGCATGGTCAAGAACGCCCATGAGATGGGCGGCAATGCCGTCGTCATGATGCGCTTCGACTCGTCGGAGATGGGCCAGACCATGAGCGAGATCGTGGCCTATGGCACCGCCGTGGTGGTCGAGCGCGTCGCCGCCTGAGCCATGCTGCGCAGGCTGCTGTGGGTCGCCGCGCTGACGGTCTGCGCGGCGGGCCTGGTTGCCTTCCTGGCCGGCCATCGCGGCGCGGCGCCGTTCGCCCTCTGGGGCGGCGTCATCGCGGCGGCCGTGCTGCTGGAGCGCTGGCGCTACCGGGCGCACAGCGCGGCGCGGGATGACGACTGGCAGAAGACTGACGAGCGCTTCATCGACCCCGAGTCGGGCCGGCCCATGCAGGTGTTCTACAACCCGCGCACGGGCGAGCGGCGCTACGAGCACGCGCCGGACGGCGGCGAAGGACCCCATGGCTGATCGCCCGGCCTATGCCATCAAGGCCGAGATCCGCGACGCACAGGCGCAGCACTTCACGTTCGCTGCCCAGAAGACGATGTACGGCGGCAGGCACATCGCGCCGGGCGACATCGTCTTCCTCTTCGCCAGCGAGAACGAGGGCGGCGCGGGCCTGGTGGCGCGCGGCGTCGTCACGGCCGCCGAGGCGACGCCGCGGCGGCCCGGCTTGGCGCGCCAGACGCCGCGCGTCGGCATTGCCGTGCGGCGCACGGCCATGGCGGGGCATCGCCTCGGTCGCGCCGAGCTCAGGCCTTTCACGGATTGGGCCGACGGCCGGCCCGAGACCGAACTGAACTTCAAGTTCTACCGCCAGGCGACGAACAAGATCGTCGGCCTGTCGGATGCGACAGCCGCCTTCCTCGACGGCTTCTTCCGACCCGCGCGCCCCGCCATGTGAGGCCCGGCGCTTCATGTCAGGCTGTCACACAAAACCCGACCTGCCTCGGGTATGCTGCATCGCAACATTGCGACATCGCATACCGCTTGTCTCCTCCACCCCCTGGGTGGATTTGGGCCCTCTTCCGGTGGCTTGCCACCGCGGAGGGCCTCTTTCTATGCGCCGAGCCTCCTCAGTGCACGCCTGCCAGCAGGGCCGCGTTGCCGCCCGCCGCCGCCGTGTTGATGGTCAGCGTCCGCTCCGCCGCGAAGCGGTAGAGCTGGCGCACGTGGCCGGCCGCCGTGACAAGAGGCAGGATGGCGCCGGGCCGCGCGGCCAGCGCCTGGGCCAGCACATGGGCACAGGCGGCGTCTGAGGACGCCAGCGCGACGCCGGCCAGGCCTGGCGCGGCCAGCAGACCGGGCAGGGTCGCCTCCGGCAGCAGGGTCAGCGCGTTCGCGGGCAGACCGGCGCGCAGCAGCGCCTGGCGGGCGCGCTCGTCGCCGTCCAGCCAGATCGCGCTGTTGCCGGCCAGCAGGGCGCTGACGGCCGCGGCCAGGCCGGCCTCGGCGCGGCCCAGCACCGCGAAGACACCACGGGCATGGTGGCGCAGCGTGTTGCTCTCGCCGGTGGGGCCTGGCAGGGTCTGGTCGGCGAACCGGGCCTGGGCGGCCGTGAACAGGCCGCGCAACGCGTGGGCCGCAGGCGCGTCCAGCGTGTCGGCGGCGCGGCGCAGCGTGGCGATGCGCTCGGCCAGCGGCGTGACGCGCCAGCCGGCATCGGCAGCCACGGCCAGCGCGCCGGCGGCGCCGTTCAGCGCCAGCGCCGGGGCCGGTGCGTCAATGCGCGGCTCGGCGCAGAAGCGGCGCAGATAGTCCGGCCCGCCGGCCTTGGGGCCGGTGCCCGACAGGCCCTCGCCGCCGAAGGGCTGCACGCCCACCACCGCGCCGATGATGTTGCGGTTGACGTAGACGTTGCCGATGCGCGCCTCGTCGGCCAGGCGCTGGGCGCGGCTGTCGATGCGGGTCTGGAGGCCCAGCGTCAGGCCGTAGCCCAGCGCGTTGATCTCCTGGATGACCTCGTCGACCGAATCCTCGAAGCGCACCACATGCAGCACCGGGCCGAAGATCTCCTCGCCCAGCTGGGCGATGCGCGGCAGCTCGAAGGCGACGGGGCGGATCTGGCGCGGCATGGCCTCGGCCACGGGCGCCTCGGCGATCAGCCTGGCGTCGCGCTTCAGGCGCTCGACATGCTTGCTGATGTGGGCATGCGCCTCGTCGTCGATGACGGGGCCCACGTCGGTGGCGAGGTCGTCCGGCCGGCCCACATGCAGCTCCGACAACGCACCCTTGAGCATCTCGATGACGCCGTCGGCGATGCTGGACTGCACGCACAGCAGGCGCAGCGCCGAGCAGCGCTGGCCGGCGGAGCGGAAGGCCGATTGCACGACCGCATCTATGACCTGCTCGGGCAGGGCCGTGGAGTCGACCACCATCGCGTTCAGGCCGCCCGTCTCGGCGATCAGCGGGATGGGTGAGTTGGGCTTGGCGGCCAAGGCCTTGTGGATGATCTGCGCGACGGCCGTGGAGCCGGTGAAGCAGACGCCGGCCGTGTGGGCGTGGGCCACCAGGCCCGCCCCCACCGTCTCGCCCGCGCCGTGCAGCAACGCCAGCGCATCGCCCGGCACGCCTGCGTCGATCAGCAGCTCGACCAGCTTCAGCGCGACATAGGGCGTCTGCTCGGCCGGCTTGGCAGCGACCGCGTTGCCGGCCACCAGCGCCGCGACGACCTGGCCCGCGAAGATGGCCAGCGGGAAGTTCCACGGGCTGATGCAGACGAACACGCCGCGGCCCTGCATCAGGTCGGCGTCGGCCTCGGCCTGGTCGGCGTAGTAGCGCATGAAGTCCACGGCCTCGCGCACCTCGGCGACGCAGTCGGCCTGGGTCTTGAAGGCCTCCTTGACGAGCAGCGCGCAGAACTCGGGCAGGCGCGCGTCCAGCGCGTCGGCGGCGCGGCGCAGCATGGCGGCGCGCTGCGCGACGGGCGTGGCGTTCCAGCCGGCGAAGCCAGCCTGCAGGCGCTGCATGGCCGCGTCGACGGTGGCGGCCGAGGCCTCCGGCACGGGCAGCACGGGCACGCTGTCCAGCGCGGCCTGCAGCGGCGCGCGCTGGGCCGGCGCGGTCAGGTCGGCGCCGGTGGAGTTGGCGCGGCCGCGGCCCTGCTCGTCGAGGTACAGCGACGCCGGCAGCGGCAGCGCGCTCGCATGGCGAATGTCGGCCAATGGCGAGCCCAGCAGCTCGGGCACGGCCACGCCGGGGTCGGCCAGCTGGTGCACGAAGGAGGAGTTGGCGCCGTTCTCCAGCAGTCGGCGCACCAGGTAGGCCAGCAGGTCTCGGTGCTCGCCCACGGGGGCGTAGACGCGGCAGGGGATGGAGCCGTCGCGCAACACCTCGCGATAGACGCCCTCGCCCATGCCGTGCAGGCGCTGCATCTCGAACGCGGCACCGGTGGCACGCGCCATCTGCACGATGGCGGCGATGGTGCCGGCGTTGTGGCTGGCGAACTGCGGGTAGATGACGTCGGCGTGCTGGATCAGCGCGCGGGCGCAGGCCAGGTAGCTGACGTCGGTGTGCTGCTTGTGCGTGAACACCGGGTAGGCGCCCAGGCCCAGCTCCTGGGCGCGCTTGATCTCGCCGTCCCAGTAGGCGCCCTTCACCAGCCGCACCATGAAGCGCAGGCCATGCTTGCGCGCGATGGCGGCGACCTCGTCGACGACGGCCAGCGCGCGTGTCTGGTAGGCCTGCACTGCCAGGCCGAAACCGCGCCACTGCGGATAAACGACGGCGATCCTTGCGGCCAGCGTGTCCAGCACGTCCAGCGACAGCTCGAGGCGATCGACCTCCTCGGCATCTATCGTCAGGTTGATGTTGGCCTCGGCGGCCAGCGCTATGAGTCGCCACACGCGCGGCAGCAGCACGGCGAAGACGCGTTCGCGCTGCAGCACTTCGTAGCGGCTGAACAGCGCGCTGAGCTTGATGGAGATGCCGTCCGAGCCCTCGGGCGACTCGGCGCGGCGGCCGCCGGCGATGGCCTGGATGGCGGACACATAGGCGGCCTGGTAGCGCTCGGCGTCATGTTCGGTGCGGGCGCCCTCGCCCAGCATGTCGTAGCTGAAGCGCAATTGCTGCTGCGCCTTGCGCGCCGCGTCGGCCTCGCCCATGGCCTCCTGGATGTTGCGGCCCAGCACGAACTGCCGGCCCAGCAGCTGGATGGCGCGCACGGTGGCGGCCACCACCGTCTGCGCGCCCAGGCGCTTGAACAGGCCGCCATCGTCGTCCGCGCCCGGCAGGAAGCGCTTGGACAGCGAAATGGCCGACGCCGACAGCGCGGCCAGCATCTTGTGCGGGCTGCCCTCGCTGGCGCCGTCGAAGTCGGCGCGGCCCAGTTGGTCGGCCGTCAGCGCGATGGCGGTGGGCGCGTCCGGCACGCGCAGCAGCGCCTCTGCCAGCCGCATCAGCGCAAGGCCCTCGGCGCTGGTGATGGGGTATTCGCGCAGCAGCGACTCCATGGCCCAGAACGGCGCCGGGTTGCGGCGCACCTGCTCCACCCAGGGGCCGGCCATGCCGATGACACCCGGCCAGTCCAATGCCCCGCCGACGCGTTCGGCCAGGGCCTGCACGACGGCCGGCTCGGCCCGGTAGGGATCGGGCAGGCGGGTCTGTTCTGGCGGTGCGGCGAAGGGCGTGGACATGCGGTGCTCCTGGTGAGATGCGGCAATGTATCCACGGAGTTCTTGGATTAAATTCCAAGAATCTACCCATCAATAGAGAAAAATCCAGGTGAGCGAGGAAACAAGGCTGGACAAGACCGACGAGCGCATCTTGCGGGTGCTGCAGGCCGACGGGCGCATCTCCAACCTCAAGCTGGCGGAGGCGGTGCACCTCTCGCCCACCGCCGTGCTGGAGCGCGTGAAGCGACTGACGCGCGACGGCTACATCCTGGGCTACGAGGCGCGGCTGAACCCCGCCAAGCTGGGCGCGGCCATGCTGGTCTTCATCGAGGTGCACCTGGACCGCACGGTGCAGGACGTGATGGACACCTTCAAGGCCGCCGTCCAGGCCCGGCCCGAGATCCTGGAATGCCACCTGGTGGCGGGCGGCTTCGACTATCTGCTCAAGACCCGGGTGCGCGATATGGGCGCCTACCGCGAGTTCATTGGCAGCGTGATCTGGAGCCTGCCGGGCGTGCGCGAGACGCGGACCTATGCGGTGATGGAAGAGGTCAAGGCCACGACGGCCCTGCCTTTCTAGGGCGTGCGCCCATGCGTGCGTGACCGCGCGCCGCCCGCCGCGCCCAGGGCGATGGCCACGGCCTCGCGCAGCGCCGGCAGCACCTCGGCCTCGAACCACGGCCGGTCCCTGAGCCAGCGCTGGTTGCGCGGGCTCGGGTGGGGCAGCGGCAGCAGGCCGCGCGCCAGCTGCTCGCGCCAGCCGGCCACCAGTTCGTCCACCGAGGCCTTGCGTTGCAGGTGCCAGGCCAGCGCATATTGGCCTATGGCCAGCGTCAGGCGCACCCGGGGCAGCGCTGCCAGCAGGCGCTGGCGCCACAACGGTGCGCACTCGGGCCGCGGCGGCAGGTCGCCCGAAGGCCCGCTGCCCGGGAAGCACATGCCCATGGGCAGGATGGCGAAGCAGGCCGGGTCGTAGAAGGTCTCGCGCGACACGTCCAGCCATTGCCGCAGGCGGTCGCCGCTGGCGTCGTCGAAGGGTCGGCCCTTGTCATGCGCGACGCGGCCCGGCGCCTGGCTGGCGATGAGGATGGATGCGCGCCGGTCGAGCTGGAAGATGGGCCGCGCGCCCAGCGGCAGGGCCGGCTCGCAGGCCTTGCATGCCCGCAGCTCGGGCAGCAGCCGCTGCAGCGCCGCCGTCATCTCAGGCGAGATGCCGGCCGAAGAAGCGCATCGTCCGGTCCCAGGCCTGCTGCGCCCAAGCCGCGTCGTACTGCGTCTGCGGGATGCGGTGCGGCCCCTGCGCCGTCTCGTTGGCGAAGGCGTGGTGGGCCAGGTAGCGGTGGCCCTCGTAGGCCACGCCGGCTTCCGCGAACCTGGCCTCCAGGTCGTCGACGCCGGCGATGGCGAAGAACTGGTCCTGCGTCGCCCAGTGCGCCTGCAGCGGGATCCTGATCTTGCCGGCGTCGACGAACTCCAGCGGCGGCATGCCGTACCAGACGACGGCCGCGTCGGCCTCGGGCACCAGCGTGGAGGCCAGCACCGTCAGCGCGCCGCCCATGCAGTAGCCGGTGACGCCCACCTTGCCGCTGCCCAGCTTCAGGCCCTTCAGGTAGGTCACCGCGCCGCGCACGTCCTGGGCCGCGGCATCGCCGAAGTTCAGGCCCGTCATCAGGTGGTGGGCCTCCTCGGCCTCGACGGTGTTCCTGCCGCGGTAGAGGTCGGGCACCAGGGCCGTGAAGCCGGCGTCGGCGAAGCGCCTGGCCACGCCGCGGATCTGCTCGTTCAGGCCCCACCATTCCTGGATGACCACCACCGCGCCCAGCGGCTGGTTGGCCTCGGCGAGATAGCCAGGAACGCTGGCGCCATCGGGACGCTGGAAGTGGATGTGCTGCGGCATGCTGCGCTCCTTGGGCAGGCTACTGGAGCGCCCATCCTGCCCCAATCGGGCGGGCTTTCGCGCGCAGGGGGACAATGCAGCCACCCATGAAGATCGAACGCATCGTTTCCACCCGCCTGCCCACGCCCTACGGCGAGTTCGCCATTCACGGCTTTCGCGAGAGCGACACGGGCCAGGAGCATGTGGTGCTGAGCATGGGCGAGCTCACGGGCGAGGAGCCGCCGCTGGTGCGCGTGCACTCGGAGTGCATGACCGGCGAGGTGTTCGGCTCGCTGCGTTGCGACTGCCGGCCGCAGCTGGAGGGCGCGATGAGGCGCATCGCCGCCCAGGGAAGGGGCGCCATCATCTACATGCGCGGCCATGAGGGCCGGGGCATAGGCCTGGTGCAGAAGCTGCGCGCCTATGCCGAGCAGGACGCCGGCAAGGACACCATCGAGGCCAATGCCGCCCTAGGCCTGCCCATAGACGCGCGCCGCTACGACGCCGCCGCCTGCATGCTGCGCGCGCTGGGCGTACACCGCATCCGGCTGCTGACGAACAACCCGCTGAAGATGGCGGCGCTGGCCGAGTTCGGCATCGAGGTGGTGGTGCGCGAGGCCTCGCTGACGGCGCCGGGGCCGGACAACGAGAAATACCTGCGCACCAAGGCCGAGTCCATGGGTCATCACGACCTGGGCCATCTGTTCGAATGAGCAGGGCTGTGGTGAATGCCATTGAAAACCTGCGCTGTGCCAAATAGACCTGCGAGCAGGAAGCCGACCGGCCAAATAGTTCTGCGCTGGGGTCGTTGACGAGGTTCACCGCGCCCACGGGCAGATTTCAGGCCTGATTGCGGCCTGCTCCGCTGTGCTCCCGGCCATACTGGGGGCAAGAAAGGGTGGCGCAAGCTGGCGCGCTGCGCTGAGCCAGCGGTCGTCCGGCAGGAGTTCGTACCGGTGGCTGTCGCACCGAGTGCGCAGGCCCACGGCGACGACCGCGGTATCGAGCTGGAACTGCGCCGTGGCGCCGTGAGGATCAAGCTGCTGTGGCCGACGAGGGCTGCGGCGGAGCTGGCGGTCGAGCCGCTGGACATGCGCGTCGGCACCTGTCCGCCCACTGCAGGTACTGGACCTGCTGGCCGGTGTGCAACTGAGCGCGCGCTTGGACGAGCGGCTGTCGCTCCAGGCCCTGACGGGCAACACCAAGTAGTCGGCCCTGCAAAATCCGTTTTCTCCATCGAGCCCGCGAACGGCGCTCTCGCTGTAACGGCTGGCGGCGTCGGCGCGTCGGCGTGCGAGTCGGCTTAGGCTTGAGCCGGCGAGCCTCCTGAGG
>Ga0213878_10000236_pt1 | contig 22391 bp, 21 predicted proteins | sample VelepicoBEBS_R02_FD_161053 | JGI IMG/M metagenome (GOLD analysis project Ga0213878, IMG submission 161053) | Vellozia epidendroides bulk soil microbial communities from rupestrian grasslands, the National Park of Serra do Cipo, Brazil - BS_R02 | ecosystem: Environmental > Terrestrial > Soil >... | reverse complement strand
GCTGAGAAAAATTTAAGCCAGATGTAATCTGACAGATACCTGTATAAATAACCGGTAACTGTCAGATCAGGTCTGAGCTAATACAGTCCTGAAGGGTCTGATGCGCCCGCTCAACACGACCTTTTGCTGCGCTGGTTTCTGCACAGATGGTCTGAATGTTCAGTTCGTGCATCGCACGGCCAAACTGTGTATCGCCGTCGCCGCCGGTTGCATTTTTATTGTTGATCCTGAATACACTGGCTTTGTCGCTGTACAGTGCAAGCGGTTTACCATGTTTTTCGATATAACCACGGGTCGCTTCAAAATAGGTGAAAGTAGACTCAGATTTCACGAAACGAAGCTGCATTAAACGACTGGTTGCATCGTCTACGTAAACCAGTGCCGTACACTTAGGTCCCCGGTTTTCAAACCAGTGATGATCACAGCCGTCGATTTGTATGAGTTCACCGGCACAGGCACGACGGTAACGAGGCTGCTGAATTTTTGGCGCACGTTGCTTACGTGGGACCCACAGGCTGGCCTGAGTCATCAGCTTACGCACAGTTTCTTTGGAAAGATGTACGCCATGAACCTCAGACAGCTTTTCACAGGCCAGCGTCGGGCCGAAATCGTTATAGCGTTCTCGAATAATATTGAGCGCGTAAGCAGCCAGTCCCTGAGGCAACTGATGGTTGCTTGCTTTACCACGGCGACGGCTGGCCATTCCAAGTGGACCATCTTCACGATAACGAGCAAGAAGACGGCGGCACTGACGGTCGGACATCCCAAGCCGCTGAGCTGCCATCTGTGTTGTCAGACGCCGGTCGATGACGTCCTGAATAATCTTGAGTCGGTTAACTTCATCCAAAGTGAAAAACTCCGCTGCGAGAGCCGTCATGGTAATCCTTACTTGATTATACACGCCGGACATCTTAACTTAGCCCAAGCCGGACATTACAACTTTGCTGTTACAAGTCAAGTACGTGCAAGATACAATATGTTAAATAGCTGTACAATTAGTGACCAATGGTACTTCAAAACATCAAGTTATCTCCCCAGCGTCACTGCACTACCTGTTGTGGTGAGGCGCGTCGCTGAAGGCATCACGTAGCGATATTTGGCGAAGAAAAGCGCTTTTTACACAGGGCCTGGGCTGACGGTCTAGCAGATCCACAACAGAGCCGGGGATTTTTTCATTTTCCTGCACTATTCAGTAACAAATTGATCAAATTAAGGAAGTTTTGGTTACGCCCTGAGCGTTGTATGATGAGCATTGTTTAACCATTTAAAGTACAAGGAATTAGTATGCCACAGCCGAATAATGGTTCTCTGATGCCAACTATCCGCTGGCCTGTACCGAAAAATAACCGGGGCGGGGATTTCAGTAACCTTGACGATATTCAGACCCATATTCAGGGGGAATCTACAGGCCATTACCTTATTGGCTCTAACGCCATGTGGCACGGCGGCATTCATATCACCGATGAAACCACCCCATGGTGCGCCCTGAGTGGTAAGTCGCCAAAGGAAGCCATTGACTACCCCGTTCCCTATAAAGGCGAACAGCCGATACGCTGCATGGCAGACGGCGAAGTGGTGGCTTATCGGGTTAACCGGGATTATCAGACCCTTGAATGGGAATCCGGTGAACTGGCTTACTCTGCCTCTTTTGTCCTGGTCAGACACAAGGTTCAACCAGGACAAACCGCCGCCAGTGCCCTGACGTTCTATACGGCGTATATTCATCTTGCTCCGTGGTCCGCCTACCCTGATGAAAGCGGTGTTTATAAAGTCGCTGATGGCCAGCATTTGCGCGCCTATATTGATAATTCCCTGCAATGGGTGGCGGCGACACTGCCCCCCGGCACCCGTGTGAACTGGAATAAGGCAGACCCTGCCGCCCATATGACCGCTAACGGGCGACAGTACGCGCATGTGTCGCTGGTGGAGGGGATAAACGATAAAATGACCCTTAAGGCCGGGGATAAGCTCTGGACGGTATGCGATAAAGGTAATCTGCTGCCGGACAGCGGCCCGGTCCGTCCGGCATGGTGGGCTAACCTGCTGCCTCCGGCAAAAGCGGTTATGCAGTTTGATAAAGTGGTCTGCCCGACCCCTTACCTGATTAAGGCCGGGGATGCCGTGGGCCATATGGGGTATTTTCAGTTACCAAAGGATGGCGGTTATAACAAACGCCACCAGGTGCATATTGAATGTATAAGCACCGATAAGAACTTACCGGCCTTTCTGCAAAACCCGGAGCATGTAGGCAAGGATAATCCGCTTTACGTGAAGTTCCCAGACGGAACGCCGCTGTGTGCTAAAAATCTGACCACTAAAACCATCACGCCTGACGGGAGAAGTACACGAGGTGAGGCCATTCTGATACTGAATCAGGTCAGAACAGAACAGGACGCAGATAAGGCTGAATACTGGTTTCTGCCCTATGCCAACGGCTATGTACCAAAAAGCGACACTTCAGTAGAAATGCTGTCTCAGTACGACCTTGAAAAGCGGGGCTTTTCAACAGCGGTTGATGAAACACCCGTGAGCTTTGACCATCTGGACGGTAAGACACCGCCAAAGGGCCTTGTCCGCAAGATTTACGATGCTCTGTTTCAGGCTTCCAGCAAGGACACAAGGATAACCCACCGCGCTGTGCCGCATAATTACCAGCGGTTACTGTACCGGATAGATGGCAATATCAGCCCTTACTCATCGCAAGAATATCTGAGCGCCATTCATAACCCGTCTTACCGGGATGTGAAAAATAAGATGATTGTTAAGCACCCCAGCGAGTGGTATTTCAGCCCGAGTGACCCTATCTGGCAAACATTTTTGCAGTCGATAAAACAGGACGCGCCTGAATGGTATGATTATTCGGTGAGTTATCTGGAAGGTGTGCGCTGGATGAACCAGGTGCCGGAGATGACAGAAACCCTGTGGCACATGCACCCACTGGTATTTCTCGATGCGATAAAAATTAAGTCACGGAAAAATGTAAACAGACCTCAAAATGTCCAAGAATTTCTTGACATGGCTTCAACTTCAGCAGAGCTAGCCGCAGCAAAATGGGGAGTTCCAGCATCAGTGCTACTCGCACAATCAGCTTTGGAATCCGGCTGGGGGAAACATGTCAAAAATAATGCATACTTTGGCATTAAAGGTAAGTCACCTAGCGGGAACAGTACGTCATTTGGCACAACTGAAGTAATTAACGGTAAGGTAATCCATATTAAAGATACTTTTCGCGCATACGCAGATTACGCTGAGTCGGCTGATGATTACGGTCGTTTTTTGAACGAAAACAAACGATACAAGCCTGCATTCAGTTACACCACTGAGCCAAACCAATTCATCACTGAAATTGCTAAAGCTGGCTATGCAACTGATCCCGATTATGCTCCAAAACTTATCCACCTTATGGAACGGTATGATTTATATGAATTTGATAAATAAGTTTTTTTTACTATTCTCAGTCTGGTTCTGTTTCTCTGCGTTTGGCTCGGAAAACGATGAAATGGTACTCAAGGCATATGATGCTATCCGTGATTACCACCTAACTTCAGTCAAAGGTGAGTGCCTGGCATTTGATATTGATAGTAGTAATGATGCCTATGTTCTAATCCCTGTTCGCGAGAATCATTCAAAGCCAGAATGCGGCGGAGATACAGGGACATCAGCAAAATTATTTGATCTACGCATAAGCAAATCTGATGGCCTAATTTACACAAACCAAGGCAGCGATCCAGATGATTTTAGGGTATTACCAGCCCAAAATTCAAAATGCAGCGATGCTGATAACATAGCCGCTAAAAAACAGGAAAAAATACCTTCTGACAACTCAGGGTATGTAATTAAAAGTACTGGTAGAACTTATTTTTACAGTGCTCCTGATGAAAGCTGTCGGATTAAAGATCTCTTTATCGTACAAGGGGATTTGGTTAACGTTTACGCAGATTACAACGGATTCACCTCAATCATGTATTTCAAAAAAAATGGTAATCCCATTACTGGCTGGGTTCATTCTGACACTCTCAAGCCCACAAAGACGGGTGTTGGTCCAAAAAACAGCAATGAGTAATGGCAATGAGAAAAATTTTACCATTGGCCTTACTGATTTTAAGCAGTCATGCTTTTGCCAGTGAGTTGCGGTGCGGCTGGTTGCAAAACCCTACACCAGCCAATCAATGGCTTATTGATAAAGATGGTACTTGGGATATTTCGTTGCAAGGTGGATATTCTGCTCCAGGCACCGAAAAATTAAAGGATTTCCCGGATGACCAATTTGTTAAAACCAACGGCAACTATGGATATGGTTGCTCATGTATTCGAGTTGACGTAAACAACAGCGATAAGAAGGTGACAAAGATTTACAGCTCTAAAATTCTGCCTCTTAGCCGTTGCAAAACAGACAAGACTCTCCCAAAACCATAATATCGAGCTTAAGCGGAGGAAATTCAGCCTCCGCTTTGCACCCACATAGTTTTTTGTTCTACAGAGTTTCCACCAGTTCAACCAAGCACGAGACATCGACACCTTTCCCGTAACGGTTATATGTGATTGTGGCGTTAGAGTGTCCGAGTACCTGGGATGCGAACTGCTCAGGGAAGCCATTCTGTTTAAATGCTGTAGCGGCATAATGTCGCAATGAATGATACTCAGGTAAACCATGCTTGCCCCTGAACCTAGTAAACCAGCGGCTGAAATAGTGACCATAGCTGCCCAAGTGCAAGGTTAGCTCTGGGAATATATGCCCTTTCCTCTCCTTGATGAAATCCAGCAAGCCAAGCGCCAGCAACTGTGAATGGATCGGTACAAACCGCCGCGAACTTTCCGTTTTTAGCGTCTGATTTGGATTCAGGTTATCGACACGGAAGCACCAGATCCCGTCTACTTTCATCACATCATTGTGGTAAAGCTGGCAGATTTCATTCTGCCTTATACCGGAATACCGCCCGATAAGAATGATCCAGCGCTTCCAATCCTTCAGACCAATCATAGCGATGTGCAGACGTTTCAAATCGTTGAGCGTATACGCAGGACGGCGATCCATTGGTGCAGTGGTTTCCTTCACTCTCATTCCCTCAAAGGGGTTTCGAATATCCTCATCAGTACGAGTCGCAAGCCATTTGAAAAACGCTGAGTTCTTCTTGATGTAGCGGTTTCTGGTAGATGCAGAACCTTCAAGACCATCAACAAACGCCGCCGCGCTTCTCTTGCTGAAAGGTTCTTTTGTAGAAGTCAGATAAGCATTCACACACCTGTTGATCGTCAGTATTTCACGCTCACCAACGGACCCCGCTTTGCTTTTCGTATACTTATCAAGTTCACTCTTCAGGCTCTTGAATGGCTTTTTCTGTTGTGGTTGTTGGAAGGAAGCAGAGGGGGTTGCAGTGTGTGACGGGATGGACTGCGGAACGCAGTGGAAAGGTTGTGAAGTGAGATATTTCTCCACACGGAGCAAGGCTTCACGCTTGGAACGTGTACGAAGAGAAATACGAATTTCACGGCGTTTCCGAGGTGTCAGGTAGACCCTACGGTAGTACCAGATCCCGTGGCGGGAAAGCATAAGATGCGACATTGATTAGCGTCCTAAGTGATACACAAAAGTTGTATCACCGCCGTTTCAATGCACGAAAAACAGTGGTTACATGATGAATATCATGCACTTAGCACAAATGGGTGGGGGCCCTGCCAGCTACATCCCGGCACACACGTCGTCTGCCTTGGCTGCTTCCTTCCGGACCTGACCTGGTAAACAGAGTAGCGTTGCGGGAGAACCAACAGAGCCCCCATTGAGAGCGTTGTTATCCAACGCGCTGGCGCATTATCCCTATGCCGCCCGGCAATTGCAAGCCGCAGCCTTCCGGATGATGGTTTATTGCGCATTCCGGGCGAAAAGATAAGTTTCGCAACACACCGTACTGCGACAGATGCGCATATTGCGAGCGTCTTCGCAGTAAATTAGCTAACCCATGTCACACTATTTGAATGTGATCGACGTATCGTTTTCATTCTTTCAGGGTGCCTCCATGATCAACACGCTTCCCCAGACATTGACGCTCGCAATGCCAGCCATCGACGGCGTGACCCTTCACCACGAGGGGCTCAACTACCTGCGCCCTGAGCTGCTGCTGGATTTCGTCAGCATCAGCGAACAGCCGATGCTGTTCGTTACGCCCATCGCTGTCCTCTACTCTACAGTAGGCGTGGTGCGCCACGTGAACCTGAGAAGGATCCCGGTCGCGGTATCCGGACGCGTCATTTACCCTATCTGCTCGCAGGCGCTGCCCGATCTCCGGGCCAAGATGATTATTAATACCCAAGCGAGAAAGCTGAAATTTCTGGAAAGCCTGGTGGCAATGCGCGATCAGCCCGCCGCCAGCAGCACGAAAGTGATTGGTCTGGCGCTGGAATTCACTGTTCAGCCGTCGGTCTGAACGTTACTGCTGCGCACCTTCACAATCATAACAGGGTCGCTTATCCTGTGCTTTTCCCTGCCTGGTAAGCATTATGGATTCTTACGACTCGTCCCCCGAACCGTTACCTGACACTTTCCCCGTCAGGGTCTGGCAGATTGTCGCATCAATTCCTGAAGGTTATGTCACGACCTACGGCGATGTGGCTCGCCTTGCGGGATCGCCGCGCGCGGCGCGTCAGGTAGGGGGTGTTCTACGGCGGTTGCCCGAAGGCTCGACCCTGCCCTGGCACCGGGTCGTCAATCGCCACGGCGCGATTTCACTCACCGGACCGGATCTGCAACGGCAGCGTCAGGCGCTCCTTTCTGAAGGCGTCCAGGTCTCCGGTAGCGGGAAAATCGATATGCAGAAGTACCGCTGGGTCTATTAATCCCCTCCCGGGCGGGAGGGGGGGCAGATTTACTGCATCTGGTCAGAGGCGCCTGAGGTCATGGGTACGGCAGTCTGCTGTACCGGAACCAGTGTCAGATCCGCTCTGGTACCACCGTGGTTGATAACTTCCTGAACGGTATCGGTGATAAACACCAGCTTGCCGTTGATCATTACCGCGGCGCTTAACAGAATGCGTGCGTTCGGCTGAATATCGGCCGGGTTATAGGGTAGCGCAAAGCTGAACGGCGCCTGCTTCCCTTCGGTACGGGTGACTTTCTGCGACAACACTTTCGCTGGCGCATCCGCCAGCGACGCATCGGACAGCGTAACGGTCAGCACCGAATCCGGCGGCAACGCGACTTTCTGGCGGATCCACACGGTACCGGAAACGGTAGGCTGTTGAACCGCGGGCTGTGCAGTAGTGACAGAAGCAGCAGTAGTGGGCGCCGGAGCAGGAACATTTGCGCTTTTATGCGCGCACGCAGAAAGGGCAACGGCAACCGCTAAACCACTTAAGATAGCGACGAGTTTCATTATGCTCTCCTTATCATTCACACGAAAACAGGTGTTTATCCTACTTTCGTGCTGACTCTAAACATTTATCACTCATTAAGTGTGGCACATGTCACACTTAATTGCCTGTAATTCACACATTATTCAGACTATTGCACCCATCGGACCACTTTGAAAACTGCGTTATACTCTGCCTATTCCCGTCTTCTGGGCGAACCTATTTCTTATTGAGGACATGTATGAGTCAAGCGCTCTCCAACTTACTTAGCTTATTAAAGCTGGAAAAAATAGAAGAGGGATTGTACCGCGGTCAAAGCGAAGACCTGGGGTTACGCCAGGTCTTCGGCGGCCAGGTGGTCGGCCAGGCGCTGTATGCGGCAAAGGAAAGCGTACCGACGGAACGAATGATCCACTCCTTCCACAGCTATTTTCTGCGCCCAGGCGATAGCCAGAAACCGATTGTCTATGACGTCGAGGTATTGCGTGACGGCAACAGTTTCAGCGCCCGCCGCATCGCCGCCGTGCAAAACGGTAATCCGATTTTCTACATGACCGCCTCTTTCCAGGCGCCAGAGCCGGGCTATGAGCACCAGAAAACGATGCCGTCCGCCCCTGCGCCTGACTCACTCAAGTCAGAAACCCATATCGCCCAGTCGTTGGCGCATTTGCTGCCGCCGCAGGTAAAAGAGAAGTTTCTGTGCGAGAAGCCGCTGGAGATTCGCCCGGTTGAGTTTCATAACCCGATGAAAGGCCATGTCGCCGAACCCGCCCGCCAGGTGTGGATCCGCGCTAACGGCAAGGTGCAGGGAGATCTTAGCGTCCACCAGCACCTGCTCGGCTACGCCTCTGACTTCAACTTCCTGCCCGTGGCCCTTCAGCCGCACGGCGTGGGTTTTCTGGAAAAAGGGATGCAGGTGGCGACTATCGATCACTCGATGTGGTTCCACCGCCCGTTCGACATGAACGACTGGCTGCTGTACAGCGTAGAGAGCACCTCGGCATCGAGCGCCCGCGGGTTTGTGCGCGGTGAGTTCTATACGCAGGACGGCATCCTGGTCGCCTCGACGGTGCAAGAAGGCGTGATGCGTAACCGCGCGGTCTGACGCCTCCCGTAAAGACGAAAAAGCCTCCGACGGAGGCTTTTTCGTACTCTGGATATATCCCAACCACTCAGGCGTTGTAAGCATTCTCGCCATGACTGTTTACGTCCAGCCCTTCGCGCTCCTGCTCTTCCGGCACGCGTAGCCCAACGGTCAGGTCCGCCAGCTTAAAGCCGATGAAAGCAACCACGCCGGACCAGACGATGGTGAGCGCCACGCTCTCTAACTGCACTACCACCTGATGCGCCATGGTGACGCCTTGCGCATAACCCACGCCGCCGAGCGACGCCGAGGCGAAGATCCCGGTCAGGATACAGCCAATGATGCCGCACACGCCGTGAACGCCGAACACATCGCACGGGTCATCCACGCGCAGCCAGCGTTTGAGCGCCGTTACGCCCCAAAACCCGGCCAGGCCCGCCGCAATACCGACAATCAGCGCGCCGCCTACGCCGATGTAACCGCAGGCTGGCGTGACCGCCACCAGACCCGCGATTGCCCCGGAACAGGCGCCCAGCAGGGACGGCTTACCGCGCAGCGCCCACTCGCCAAAGACCCAGGCGAGGATTGCCGCCGCGGTGGCGACGACGGTGTTGAGAAACGCCAGGGCGGCAATTTCGCTCGCCGCGCTCGCGGAGCCCGCATTGAAGCCGAACCAGCCGATATAAAGGATTGCCGTACCGGTAAACACCATCGGCAGATTGTGCGGTTTAAACGCCTCTTTGCCGAAGCCGACGCGTTTGCCCATCATGTACGCCCCGACCAGACCGGCGATCGCGGCGTTGATATGAACAACGGTACCGCCCGCGAAATCCAGCGCGCCGTGGCTTGCCAGCAGGCCGCCGCCCCACACCATGTGCGCAATCGGCACATAGGAGAGCGTCATCCACACCACCACGAAAATCAGCACGGCGGAGAAGCGGATACGTTCCGCCAGCGCCCCCACCACCAGCCCGACAGTAATACAGGCGAATGAGGCCTGGAAGACCACATGAATATACTGATAGAACGTGCCCATCAGCGCTTTCAGCTCAATGTTCTTCAGCATTATCCAGTCAAAGCTGCCGAAAAAGTTGCCGCCCGTCCCAAACGCCAGCGTGTAGCCGTACACCACCCACAGCACGCAAACCAGCGCGAATGTTACTGTCACCTGCGTCAGCATGGACAGCACGTTTTTACTCCGGATCAGACCGCCATAGAACAAGGCAATCCCCGGCAGGGTCATAAACAGCACCAGCGCGGTACAGATCATCATGAAGGCATTATCGGCTTTATCCGCGACAGCAGGCGCCGCCAGTGCAAGCCCCGGCAGCAGCGCCAGAATACCGAGGGTTGTTTTCAGCAGTACTTTGTTCATTTTCTCGATCCCTATCACTGTGTGTCAGGAGTTAAAGCGCCGCTTCGTCGGATTCGCCGGTGCGAATCCGAATTACGCGCTGCAGCTCGGCGACGAAAATTTTGCCATCGCCAATTTTGCCGGTGTAGGCTGCCTTGCTGATCACATCGATGACCTCATCGAGCTGGTCATCCGCGATGGCGACATCGATTTTGACCTTCGGCAGGAAGTTGACGCTGTACTCCGCGCCACGGTATAGCTCAGCATGCCCCTTCTGGCGGCCAAACCCTTTCACCTCAGTCACGGTCAGCCCCTGAATGCCTATTGAAGACAGCGCTTCGCGAACGTCTTCGAGTTTGAATGGTTTGATTACCACGGTAACCAGCTTCATAGATCCCCTCCAGTCAGAATTCGGTAATGGCCGTCACTCACGACGGAGATATAGCAATCGGCGTGCCAGAAGTAGAAACGGCTATCCAGGCGCGTACTGACGCGCCCTGGAGGGAGAGAGATAAAAAAAACGCACCATGCCGGTGCAGGGTGCGTTGGTGTTTTGCACCCGTTCTGGTGCGTGTAAGCAGAGTGCCTGCTCGTGGTGCATCAGGCGATAAGCGACTCTTCTTCGATGCTGGCGGCCAGCTCTTCGCCCGCCAGCTGTAGCTGATACATTTGCCAGTAGCGGCCTTTCGTTTCCAGCAGCTGTTGGTGAGTTCCGCGCTCAACCGCCTGTCCGCGATGCAGCACCATGATGGTGTCCGCCTCGACGATGGTCGACAGGCGATGGGCAATCACCACCAGCGTCGTGTGCTGGCGCACCGTCGCCAGCGCCTGCTGGATAGCGCGCTCGGTACCGGAGTCGATATTGGCCGTTGCCTCATCGAGGATAAGGATCTGCGGCGTATCCACCAGCACCCTCGCCAGCGCCAGCAGCTGCTTCTGCCCAACCGAAAGGTTATTGCCCTGCTCGCCCAGACGCGTGTAGATACCGTCGCTCAGACCTCGCGCCATCTCCGCCAACTGGACGGTTTCCAGCGCCTGCCAGACCTGGGCTTCGCTGATATCACGCCCCAGCGCAACGTTGGCAAAGAACGTGTCGGCCATCACCACCGGGTCCTGCTGCACCATAGCGATGCCCTGGCGCAGCGTGCTGTGGCTCAGCGACGGCAGCGGTCGACCGTCAAGGCGGATCTCGCCGCGGGTCAGCGGATAGTACCCCATCAGCAGGCTGGCGAGCGTACTTTTGCCGCTGCCGGTGTGTCCAACCAGCGCGATAAAGCTGCGCGACGGCACCGTCAGAGTAATGTCCTGCAGCACCAGACGATCGTCGCGATAGGCGAACGAGACGTTCTCAAACGCAATGGCGCCGCTTTGCAGCGGCATGACGTCCTGGCCATAGTTCTGCCGCGGTTTGTCCATGAGCTCGAACACGCGTTCACCGGCAACGACAGCCTGTTGCAGCATCGACTGCTGGGTGGTCAACTCAATCAGCGGTTCATTAAGACGCCCGAGGTAGCTGATAAACGCGTACAACACCCCGACCTCAATCGTGCCCATCGACGTCAGGCCGAACATCATCAGCAAGCCGCACAACACCATCGACGAAAACAGGCTCAACAGCGGGCGCAGCAGGAACCCGTCCAGGCGCAGCGTCTGCATCCGCGCCATATAGTGCGACCGGCTGGACTCCCCAACCCGCTCGCCGAAGCGCGCCTGCTGGCGGAACTGCTGAATCACGCTCATGCCGTTGATGACTTCGTTAAAACCGTCATTGATATCCGCAAGATAGCCGCGCACCCGACGGACGATCGGCGTGCTGTAACGCTGATAAATCACCATCACCACCAGCACCGCCGGGAAAATGGCGATCGCCACCAGCGCCATGCGCCAGTCGAGGCTGAACATCGCCACCAGCATCGCGCCGATCAGCGCCGCGCTGCGCAGCACCGTCGCCACCACGGTGACATAGAGGTCGCGGATAACCTCCGTGTCGTTGGTGACGCGAGAGATAAGCTGCCCGACCGGCTGCACGTCAAACTCGCTGAGCGGCTGGCGCAGCGCGGCGTCCATTACGTCGGTACGCAGCTGTTGCACCACGCCGACCGCCGCGCGGTTAAACAGCAGCGACTGCGCATAATGCAGCGATGCCGCCAGCAACTGGAGGCACACATAGGCCGCCGCCAGCCCCGCCACGATCCCCCAGGGCAGGTCGCTTTTCGCCACCATATTGTCGATAAAATAGCTGATCAGCAGCGGTCCGCTCACCTCTGCCGCCGCCGCGACCCACAGGATAACAACGCCAATCGCCATCGGCTTTCGCCACGGCGAACCATAGGCCAGAAGACGTTTCAGGGTGGGCCAGAGCTGTCCAAAACTACGCATCTGTTGCCTCCTCGCCCTGCGCGTCCGGCGCATCATTGAGCGCCGCCTCCAGTTGCTGATAGCGGTACATATCGCGGTACCAGCCTGCCTGCGCCGCCAGCTGTTCGTGCTGTCCGCGCTGGGCGATATGCCCGTGCTGCATCACCACGATTTCGCTGGCCTCGGTCAGCGCCGAGAGGCGGTGCGCGCTGATAATCACCGTGCGCCCTTCGCCCCACTGGCGCAGGTTATGCAGGATCTGATGTTCGGTACGGCCGTCGACCGCCGACAGCGCATCGTCGAGAATGAGGATCTCCGCATCCAGCAGCAGCGCGCGGGCGATCGAAATACGCTGTTTTTGTCCGCCGGAGAGCATCACGCCGCGTTCGCCCACTTCGGTGTCATACCCCTGCGGCAGGCGCAGAATATCGTCGTGCACGCTGGCAAGCCGGGCGACATGCTCAATTTCCTGCTGGGTGGCGCCCGGTTTACCCAGCGCAATATTGCTGGCCACCGTGTCGGAGAATAGAAACGGCGTCTGGTTCACCACCGCCAGACGGCTGCGCCAGCTGTCGAGTTGTAGCTGCGTGAGCGGGATATCATGGAAGCGAATCTCCCCCTGCTCAACGTCGAAATGCCGCTGGATAAGCGACAGCACCGTGGTTTTCCCGGCCCCGGTCGGGCCGCAGATCCCCAGCATCTGTCCAGGTTGCAGCGTGATGTTGACCTTACACAGCGTCGCTTTCACGGTTTGCGGGTAGTGGAATTCGCGAATGGCGATGTTCAGCGCGCCGCGTCCGGGCGGTACCGGAACGCTTCCGTCGCTCACTACCGGCGCTTCGGCCAGCATCGCGCGGATACGGCTGTAGGCGGCGCTGCCGCGCTCCACAATGTTAAACATCCACGCCAGCGCCAGCATCGGCCATATCATCAGCCCGAGATACATCATAAAGCTGGTCAATTGTCCGAGGGTCATACTGCCGTGCACCACCATCCAGCTGCCGCCCGCGATCGCCAGCAGGTTCGCCATCGCAATGGCGATATAAATAGTCGGGTCAAAGCGCGCATCAACCCGCGCCACGCGCATATTTTTCGCGCCGGTATCGGCCGCCTCCGCCGCGAACTGCGCCGACTGGCGGTCCTCAAGACCGAAGGCTTTGATCATGCGAATGCTGGTGAGGCTCTCCTGAGTCCGGTCGTTAAGCCCTGAGAAGGCGGCCTGCGCCAGCTTAAAGCGGTCGTGGAGCATATCGCCGTAGCGCTTAATGACCAGCGCCATAATCGGCATCGGCACCAGCGCCAGCAGCGTGAGCTGCCAGCTTATCTGTGTGGACATGACGATAAGCACCGCGCAGCCCATCACCAGCGAGTCCACCAGCGTTAGCACGCCCTCTCCGGCGGCGAACACCACGCGGTCGACGTCGTTGGTTGCTCTCGCCATTAAATCGCCGGTACGGTGGCGCAGGTAAAACTCCGGATGCTGGCGGCTCAGTTGGCGGTAGAAATCTTCCCGCAGCTCCACCGCCAGCTGATAGGATGCGCCAAACAGCAGCACGCGCCAGACGTACCGCAGCAGGTAAACCACCACAGCAATCAGCAAAAGCGTCGCCACCCACATCAGCACCCGCGAGGCGGTGTAATGCTGTTGGGTGACGCCATCCACCACATACCCCACCACTTTCGGCGGAATAAGCTGCAGGATGGCAATAATAATCAGCAGGCACACCGCGCCGAGATAGCGACGCCATTCCCGACGGAAGTACCAGCTTAATTGAGCAAAAAGTCGCACGCGAAAAGATCCAAAGTCTTAATAAGAGATTATTCAACCGGTAATGCGGTAGTGTATTTAATCTGTTCCATGGCAAAGCTTGAGGTCACATCGGTCAAGCCAGGTACGCTGTTCACCAGGCGCTTATAAAAGTCGTCGTAGCGTTTCATGTCCGCGACCTGAACGCGCAGCAGGTAGTCATACTCCCCCGCCATTCGCCAGAAGCCGAGGACTTCAGGCATCTGCGTCACTTCAGTGACAAAGCGGCAGTACCATTCGCTGCTGTGGTGTTGGGTCTTAATCAGCACAAACGCCGTCAGCCCCAGCCCGAGTTTTTCCGCATCCAGCAGCGCGACCCGTCCGAGGAGAATGCCCTCGTCCTCAAGGCGTTTCAGCCGCTTCCAGCAGGGTGTGGTGGTCAGATTAACGGCATCGGCCAACGCCTGCAAAGAGAGGGTGCAGTCCTCTTGCAGGAGTGCCAGCAGCCTGCGGTCAATTTTATCTATCATAAGCCACTCGCAGAGAATTTTTTTCTCTGTTAATTCTATTTCAAAGGCTAAATAGCAACAATTTTTTCTGTGCTTTCCGCTATGCTGGGCACAAAATGACAAACAGGAATCAATGATGAACAGCGCCTGGGTTAAACATGCCATCAGTGAAATCAACGCCGACTACCAGCGTTCTGCCGACACTCACCTTATCCGCCTCGCACTGCCAGCGTTTCCGGGAGTCCAGCTCTATCTCAAAGATGAGAGCACGCATCCAACCGGCAGCCTGAAGCATCGCCTGGCGCGCTCGCTATTCCTGTACGGCCTGTGCAACGGCTGGATCAACGAAGGGACGACGATCATCGAGTCCTCTTCCGGCTCCACCGCCGTGTCGGAGGCCTACTTCGCCCGTCTGCTCGGCCTGCCTTTTATTGCGGTGATGCCGTCATGTACGGCGAAGCGTAAAATCGAGCAGATCGAATTCTACGGCGGTCGCTGCCATTTTGTCGAAAGCGCCTGCGAAATCTACGCCGCCTCGGAAATGCTCGCCCGTGAGCTCAACGGTCACTATATGGACCAGTTCACCTACGCCGAGCGCGCCACCGACTGGCGCGGCAACAACAATATCGCCGACAGTATTTTCCGCCAGATGGCGCACGAACCCAACCCGGTTCCGGCCTGGGTGGTGATGAGCGCAGGTACTGGCGGCACCTCGGCGACCATCGGCCGTTATATCCGCTGTCAGGGTTATGATACCCAACTGATGGTGGTGGACCCGCAGAACTCGGTCTTTCTCGACTACTGGCAGCAGCGCGATGCGAACCTGAGAAGCCCGGTCGGCAGCAAAATCGAAGGCATTGGCCGCCCGCGCGTCGAACCCTCCTTTATTCCTGACGTCGTGGACGAGATGCTGCGCGTGCCGGACGCCGCGAGCGTCGCTACCGCGCAGTGGCTGGAAGGCCAGCTTGGCCGTAAGGTCGGCGCCTCCACCGGCACCAATATGTGGGGCGCGTTGCAGCTGGCGGCGCGGATGCGTGATGAAGGGCGCAGCGGTTCGATAGTCACTCTGCTGTGCGACAGCGGCGAGCGCTACCTTGAGACCTATTACAACCCGCAGTGGGTTGCCGCCAATATTGGCGATTTGACACCGTGGGCTTCGCAGCTCGCAGGGTTAACGCAATAAAAACGTCAGAGACGATTCGACAAATGATCAACACAAGCAAGCGCCGGTTATAAACGGCGCTTGTCAGATCAAAGGGCAAAAGAAATATCTACCATCCTGCCGTAAATGATAAAAATAAATCCCCACCGCGTTAAAAGACGTACAATAATATATATTTAAAATATTATTGTGCACTTATATCAACCACGTGAATTGCTTACACATCAATTTGTAAAATAATATTTCACGGCATTGTTATCAATTTATTTAAATATTCTCAAGCGTATCCTTTTCGGTGAATTTTTTATCAGAAGGATGTTTGAATATGGCAGGACAATCCGAATCTGACAGGATCCAACAGAAAGACTCGCTTAACCGCTATTTGCTCTATTTCCCACACAGTAAAGATGTAACACCCGACGTTCTTTCATTTTCAGCGACAGAAACGCTGAGTATGCCTTACCGGTACACTATCCGTTTTACCAGTCCGGAGCAGAATATTCGCGTCGGGAAGATACTTAACCAGGCAGCGGAGTTTTTGATGCGGGCGCCAGACCCGCAGGCGAGCTGGCCGGGACGCGCGCCCTGGCTGTCTGTTCGCCAGATTAACGGAGTGATCACTGCGTTCTCCCGGCTGAAGTCATCTGCGGATGAAGCGGTATATGAGTGCGTGCTGGAGCATGAGCTGGCACTCCTGGACAGAAATCATCGTTCTGCTGTGTATATGGACATCTCAGTGCCGAATCTTGTCATCCAGGTGATGAAAGACAGCGGTATTTTTGATGGCTATAACACCGATTTTGACCAGTTGCATCACAGCTACCCGCGCCGGGAAATGGTTATTCAGTGGAAAGAAACGGATCTGCAGTTTATCCGCCGCCTGCTGGCGGAAGTCGGTATCTGGTTCCGCTTCGAAAATCACGCCATAGTACCGACGGAAACGGTGGTGATTTTTGGTGACTCGCCGGGCCGCTATATCTTCAGCGACGACCCGGTGCCCTATGTTCGTCATTCCGGGATGACCAGCCACAGTGATTATGTTACAGAGCTGGAAGAACAACATTCGCTGATCCCCGAAAATGTGCTGGTGCGGACCTATAACTACCGGGATCCGCAATCGCCCCAGGCGGTTAAAACTATTGCGAACCATGAAATACCTGACGGCATCACGTCCGGGAAGGCATATCACTATGCCGATCATTATCTGGATGCCGGTGATTACTACGGTGACGAGGCCGAAACGGCAACATTCTTTGCCCGTCTGCGCTATAAGCGGTTGCTGAACGGGCAGCGTGTTCTGGGAGCCACAACCAGCGATCCGGCACTGCAGCCGGGTGTTATGTTTCAGCTATCGGGCGCCATTCCTGATGGGTTTAAACCGGGTTTTGTGATCGCCTCGATGTCGATAAGCGGCAGCCGCGGGGAGCATTATCGCGCGCTGCTGACGGGGCTCCCTTATCTGACGGGATACAGCTTCCGCCCTGAATTACTGCCCCGACCGGTGATTGCCGGTACCGTACCTGCGCGGGTGGCCGCCATTAGCGGCGATAAACCTATGCTGGGGTGGATGCGCAGGGCCGCTATCGCGTGAAGTTCGATTTCGATCTTGACGAGAAACGGGCAGGTTTTGAAAGCGAGCTGGTGCGTCTCGGCAGACCCTACGCCGGTGATACCTACGGTTTTCATTTTCCGCTACTGGACGGCACTGAAGTGGCCGTTGCCTTTGAAAGCGGCGATCCTGACCGGCCCTTTATTGCCCATGTGATGCATGACGGTTCGCGTCCGGATCTGGTCACTCAACGCAATGATACCCGCAATGTGATTCGCACGGCGGGCCTGAACAAAATTCGCCTGGAGGACCGCCGCGGCCAGGAGCATATCAAGATTTCGACTGAACACGGTAACTGGAGGTACTCTGATGGCCGATGAGAAAAAGAGCCCGTATTGCCCGCGGGTGGTTTCGGAAAACGATGTCGGCGTTCACGTCTCTCTGGGGCCAGAGGCGCAGACCTGCCGGGTAGGCATTCCCCGTCCGATGCCGTGTATCGTTATTCTGGTTCACGGGGTTAACGATGTGGGCGAAGCTTACCAGAACCAGGAAAAGGGGATCGTTGAAGGACTGAAAAAGCGCCTCAACCGTACTGACCTGTACGCCCATGGCTGGCGTGATTTCATTATGTCGCATCACGAAGAGGCGCAGAAGAAAATCACGGAACCGGGTCGCTCGCCCATCATCCCGTTTTATTGGGGGTACAAGCCGGTAACGCATGACGATTATATTGCGGATCAACAGCGCTACCGTGATGAAGCAGGGAAGCTGAAAGACCAGGCGCATCTGCCGTTTGATGCCTATCAGGAAGACAATGCCGGTAAAAAGGCCGATTACGGGAACGACGGGAAAAGCACCCTGAAATACCAGAACGATAACCTGGGTAATGCTCTTGATACTCACTTTGCCAAAAACGGCGGGACGTTTGCCAACGCCACCACCAGTATTCCCGATATGCTGGGGCCGGGAGCGGGCGGTGCCGCTGTTGCCGCCGCCGGTTTTTTGTCGCTGCACGCGAACGACGGGGACTTTACGCACCCTATCTATGAGAATCCGCACCGCATCTACCAGTTCTTTGCCGCCCAGCGACTGGCGGATTTGATTCTTCAGATTCGAGCTGAACCTGAGACCAGGGACGATGCAATCAATATCGTGGCGCACAGTCAGGGCACCATTATTACCATGCTGGCGAATATGCTGGTGAAACAGGCAAATCACGCCCCGGTGAACTGCGTCATCCTTAACCACTCCCCATACTCACTGGAAGCGCGCCTGGCGGAAGATATTCAGCCAGGACATCACCAGACAAGGGACGCCCGGCAGAAGACGTTCCGGAACTTCTGCAATCTGATGCTCACGCAGTGGCAGGGGGGCAGCATCCTCACCGACGGTGACCTCCTGAAAATGGAGGGGGCCTGTACGTTACGTAAACCGTCGGATAATCCGCTGCGCACGGATGACCGGTATCGCCGTAACAATAACGGCAAGATATACAACTATTTCTGCCCGAATGACGGCGTTGTCTCGCTGAAAAATGTTCAGGGTTTTGGCTGGCGGGGAATACCAAAGGATATTGCGAGCAGTATTCCCAATCTGTATCAGCGGGTGTTTTACCAGCACGGGGAAGTGGGAAACACACCAACCAGTGAACCGTTTGAACTGCCGAAGAAAAAGGACGGAGATGCCACGTACAGCGCTCTCGCGAATACCCGTTACACCGCCCATGATGTGGTGGTGAACGGCGAGGCGCTGCCGGAGCCCTTTATTTTCAAACTGCAGGGGCAGGATAACCACCCGGATAATGACCCGAAAACGAGTGATAAGCCGTATACCGCCTACATCGACCCGGACAGCCCGGATGCCTGTATTTCATATTCAGCCAAAGCGTACGCCATCAAGCGGACGGACAGTGCCACATATTCCCTTAACAGCTATGAACGTATTAGCTGGCGACCGGGCCATACGCTGACAGACGATGAACTGAAGACCGCAACATACGGAATGAAAGAGCGCATCGGGCATGATGCGAAGGTGATCCACGGCGTGGTATCGGGTTCAAAGGATTTTCCGCTCGTCACGCTGACCTGGCTGCGTCCCCGTGATGAACTGGAAAAGGAATGGAAGAAGTCAGATCCGGTGGGGTACAGCCAGCATTCCTCTATTGTGATGAGCGAATTTGCGCCCTCTCACGCGATGGCCTTTGACCTGGCAATCGGTCAGTGCCGGTCATTTGACTATCAGGCGGGTAAGTTCTGGGAGGGACTGTTGCACCGCGCGGACTGGCGCGATCCGTTGAATAAAAATCAACAGGCAAAGGAGTATTACCGGACGGGTAAATTAAATCTGCCAGAAACCAAAAATTTTATGAACAAACCAGAGGAGATATTACCGAAAGGCGATTTCGGCGTGGTAAATCAATTTAACAATGCCACAACAGTCAAACCGTCCCGTGATTTGGCGACAGGGAATAAGGAAGTCGCAAATCTGCAGTGGGATATGCCGAAGTCAAAATCTGACCGCGACTTGGGTATCAAAGTGCAGAAACAATGGTGGGAATCGTGAAATGGTGGCTGACATGAGTTCGAAATATACAGCAGGTATCGCCTTAGCTATGGTGCTAATAGGGGCGGGTTGCCAGGCCAAAGAGCCGCCGACGCAGGTGGTTTATCGGTTTGATGACCATCGTTATCTGGAGCTGAAGGGTTGGGACTGTGAGGGTGAGCTCTGGTATACCGATACTCAACGAGGTATTCATACCGAGCCATATTTTCAATTTTATCGGATATTTACCAAAAAACTTATCCATCCGTCTGAACGTTATATCGCGCTCCCGACTTGGGACTCTGTTGGATTTATCGTTTCAAAGGACTATGGAAGAACCTGGTATCCGTCCTCTTTCTCCCCTGGAGAAAATGAGCCAAACGGCGATTCATCACCGCCATACGATGACATCCTTTCTTTCACCGTCGTCAACGACCAGGGTTTTCTGCAGACCAGACACCGACTGTATATGTCCTCCAGGCCGTTTGAGGATCCACGTTTGGCTGCTGGTGGCCCAGGTATTCATTATGAGCTTGAAGATGGGGTAAAAGGAGATATTACACCTCAATTCCCTGGTCAGGAATGGGGGACATATTACATCACAAAACAGGCTCTGGAGCATGACGTAGCAAAATATAAAACCAACTGGCAGGGACTACCTGATAAAACTCCGGAAGTAAAAAACTATACCGGCTGGGATCACATGCGTTGCGATATGGATGCGGGACGATAGGGAGCGAAAATGAAAGGCGTTATTCGATTACATGATCCACTGGTGAGCGGCGGAAAAGTTATCACCTCGTCTGGTGCTGACTTTCAGGGGCTACCCGTCACTTTGCAAGGTGATAGGGTTCAATGCTCTGAACACAACGGGACGTTTGCTATTTCCGAGTGCCACCCGACCTGGACAATGAATGGCCGTGGTGTGGTGGTTGATGGTTGTAAAGCTGAGTGTGGCTGCGCGATAAAAACGACGCTGCCGACGGCAGGAGTTGCCTGATGACATGGCGGTTATTTAAAGAACAAGAAGCGCCTGACAGAACGGGCATTCCCTTGCTGCCTGCGTTTATTCTGACGATCGTTGTCGTTGCTGTGTGTCTGACCATCCGGGCGGTGACGTGGCCGGGTAATAAGCATGTTGATCTCTCGTTCTTCATGCAGGCAGTCGCTTTCCCTGTCATCGTCATTGCGCTTGTGCTCCAGTTTTCGCGTTTTATGCTGAGCAGTACCAGACATTACGATGAAGTACGAGTGGCTATCGCGCAGATGAGAGAATATGAGTTAAAAAAGTACGCAGGAAAGCATCTGGTAATGGCTGGCTGGAATACGCTCACTCCGCTGCAAGAACCCGCGCTGAATATGCTGAAGCTGGAAGGGGAGTTTCCGTTAGCGCCTAAAACCCCACTGAGTCTCCCGCGTGATGACATATTTGAGGTTACCCAAAACGAACAACTGTTCAGACAGTTACTTCTCCCGCTGGCGGATAAGCTCAAAAATGATTACAGGCAGTTTGATTCGGTAATGTGGGTCCGGGGCGGTGATGAGTCCTGTAGCGAGGAGTTACGGCGCGCGCTTGAGTCCCTGAATATCAAACCGGGTAAAATTACATTTTTGCCTGACTGCCCTGATTACTCGTTGATTAATAAATGGGTGGATAATGATAGCGGGTTCATTATTCACAGGCTTGTCATTCTTGTTGATTTACATAATGAAAATGCAGATGAAAAGGAAATGGAGAACGTCTGTGCGTTTCTGCTGACAAACCAATATGTCTCCATTGAGGGGGATAAACCGGTGTATTTGTATAATCCCATCACGGGCATCACTGATGTGAAAGCTATACTCCCTGTATATCTTCAAGTCGGGCCCGTCGAGTCACCCAAGACGCTCTGGTATACCGGGCTATCTAAAGTTGAAAAATACGCGTTAATGCAAGTGTTGGATGAGCGTAAGCTGGCACCAAACAGGCTGGAAATGGAATTGTCGCTGGGAACACTTATGAAAGGGTACCGGTGGCTGGCGCTGCTCCTGGCCGCAGATGCGATTAAATACGCTCAGGGGGCCCAATTTGTTGCTGCATCAGAGGGTAACCGGTTGGGGATGATCGCGTTGTCATCTCGTCAGGCAGATTATTTTCAGTCGCCATCAGCGACCTTTTACCCTACACCACTGAGCGAAGGCGCGGTATTTGGTCTATTGCTGTCATTTGCAGTCATATTCGGGATCATCACATTCGGTGAACCAAATACGATAAATCAAATATCCGGCTGGTTTATTGTTTCCATAGTGGTTATTTTTGCGCTTTCGTTCACATGTTGTGGCGCTTTTTTTACATGGTATCTGGGTGAAAAAGCGGAAGCGCATATGTGGGGATACTGACGCGTAAAGTAGTCTGCGTACGGCACCTGAAACGCCCCATCCCCCATTAAAATATCCGTACGCCATCGCACAGGTATAAAAAAACCGGGCAAAGCCCGGTGCTGGAAGGGTCTCATTATTCGGGGGAATAAGGTAGATTCGGTGTATCCAGCAAATGGTTCAAAAAGTGGGATACCGCCTGATTTCGGCAGTGTCCGATAACCGGTAAATGGGGCAGCGCGGCCTTCAGCTGTGGCATCGCGTTCCCCATTATCACGCCCTGCCCTACCAGCCCCAGCATTTCACGATCGTTCATGGCATCGCCGAAGGCGATGCAGTCCGCCATTCCCACGCCGAGATGTTCGCTTAATACCGACAGCGCCGC
>Ga0213878_10000235_pt1 | contig 22469 bp, 26 predicted proteins | sample VelepicoBEBS_R02_FD_161053 | JGI IMG/M metagenome (GOLD analysis project Ga0213878, IMG submission 161053) | Vellozia epidendroides bulk soil microbial communities from rupestrian grasslands, the National Park of Serra do Cipo, Brazil - BS_R02 | ecosystem: Environmental > Terrestrial > Soil >... | reverse complement strand
CAGGATGACATCCTGATGACGGTGATGCTCTGGCGTCTGGATGCGGGGGATATCACCGGCGCTGTCGAGATTGCGCGCTATGCGCTGCGTTTCGGTCTGTCGATGCCGGAAAACCATTCCCGCCCCGCGCCTTACATGCTGGCCGAAGAGGTCGCGCTCGCGGCACTCCGCGCCCGTATCGCCGGGGAGCCAGTCGACGCCGTGCTGCTGCTTGAGGTCATCAGCCTGACCGATACCGCCGACATGCCTGACGAAGTGCGCGCCCGACTGCATAAGGTCACCGGTCTGACGTTGCGTGATGCGGGTCAGCGTCCTGACGCGCTGGCACACCTGCAACGCGCACTTCAGCTCGACACTAACGCCGGTGTTCGCAAGGACATTGAAACCCTCAGTCGTGAACTGAACCCGAAGCCGGTCGTCGTCAAAAAAGCGGCACCGAAAGCCGCCGCGAAAAAGGCACCCGCGAAAAAACAAGATTCACCGGTGAAACGAGGGCGGGGACGTCCGAAGAAAGTCACCGGTTAACCGAACGCGCCCCGCGCCGGGCGGCACGCTGGTCAATGTCGGTGATTCACCGCAACTGCGACTGGCGTCCACCGCCCACCTAATTACTGAGGTAGTCATGACCCCGATTGTGATGAACAACCCGACGCAACCGCGCGACCAGATGGTCATCCCGCCTGCGCCGGTCGAGGAGCCGGTGATTAAAAACACCGCCTTTTTCCCTGACGTTGACCCGAAGCGCATGCGCGAAGAAATGCGCCTCGAGCAGACCGTGACGCCGGTACGTCTGCGCCGGGCGATTAAAACCGCGATGGCCGAGACCAACGCCGAGTTAACCGACTGGCGCGACCTTCAGCTCGCCGCCGGTTACCTGCGCCTCGAGGATGTGCCGACGGATGAGCTCGACGGCGAAAGTGTGCGGGTTTTTCACTACTTCAACGCCGTTTGCTCGATGACGACCGCGACGCTGTACGAGCGTTACCGGGGCGTAGATGCCAGCGCCAAAGGGGATAAAAAGGCCGACAGCATCGAGGACACCATCGATGAAATGTGGCGTGACATGCGGTGGTCGGTTGCCCGAATCCAGGACAAAGCGCGCTGCATCGTGGGGCAAATCTGATGAACGTTATCGCGCATCAGGGCGACACGCTCGACACGTTATGTCAGCGCCATTACGGGCGCACTGAGGGTGTGGTCGAGGCGGTATTAACGGCCAATCCGGGTCTCGCTGAGCTGGGCGTCATCCTGCCACATGGCACGGTGGTCAGTCTGCCTGAAGTGGACGCCGCGCCGGTATCGGAGACCGTGAACCTGTGGGACTGACGATGGAAAAAATCACGACCTTTCTGACCTACTGGCTGTCCGTGGCGCTGGCGTATTTCGGTACGCAGACGCCCGAAAAGCTGGCGATTTTTATCGGGGGTGGCTGTGCCATTTTTACCGCGCTGGTGAATTTCTGGTACCGCCGTCAGACGTATCGCTATCTCGTTTCAATGGGGACTGATAAGGGGGTTATTCGTGGCCTCAATCGTTAAACGTTGCAGTGTGGCTGTCGTGCTGGCGCTGGCGGCACTGGTGCCTGATTTTCGTTTGCTTCACACCTCGCCGGAGGGGCTCGCGCTGATTGCCGACCTCGAGGGTTGCCGGTTGCGCCCTTACCAGTGCAGCGCGGGCGTGTGGACGTCAGGCATTGGCCACACTGCCGGGGTGGTGCCGAAACGGGATATCACCGAGAAAGAAGCCGCCGCGAATCTGGTCGCCGACGTGCTGAACGTCGAGAAACGCCTCGCGGTCTGTGTGCCGGTGCAGATGCCGCCCGCCGTCTATGACGCGCTGGTCAGCTTCGCGTTTAACGTCGGCACCGGCGCGGCCTGTCGCTCAACGCTGGTTTATCACCTGAAGCACCGGCAATGGTGGCAAGCCTGTGACCAGCTCACCCGCTGGGTGTTTGTGAATGGCGTCCGTAGTACCGGCCTCGAAAATCGCCGCTCTCGCGAGCGTACTTACTGCCTGAAGGGGGCGCAATGAAAACGCTGATTGTGTTGTTGGTGCTGGCCGTGGCCGGGTTGCTCTGGATGCGCCACGAAAACGCCAACCTGACCCGCTCATTTGAACGGGCGAACAAAGTCGCCGGTGAGCAAAAGACGGTGATTAGCATGCTGAAAAGTCAGATTAAAACCGCCCACCGCATCCGTAGTGAAAACGAAACCGCTCAGGTCTTACTGCGCGGTGAGCTCATCGATGCTGGCGCCCGGGCGCAACGTCGGGAACAGACCATAACGAGGTTACTCAATGAAAACGAACAGCTTCGCCGCTGGTATAGCGCTGATTTGCCTGATGCTGTGCGCCGGTTGCACCAGCGCGCCGCCTGTGCCGACGCCGGTGATTGTTTACAACGCCTGCCCGAGGGTCAGCCTGTGCCCGATGCCGGGAAGTGACCCGGCCACCAATGGTGACCTGAGCGCGGATATACGCCAGCTCGAAAGCGCCCTTGAGCGCTGTGCGCTTCAGGTCAGAACCGTGAAAAACTGCCAGGATAAAATCGATGTACAAGCCGAAGAGTCTGCGAAAAGCCTTAACTGACGCCGTGCCGGTGCTGGCGCGTAACCCCGATATGATGCGCATTTTTATCGATAACGGGAAACTGGCCTCGACACTGGCGGCGTCGCTGTCGTTCGAAAATCAGTACACGCTCAATGTCGTGGTGACCGATTTCACCGGCGATATCGAGCTGCTGCTCGTACCGATTCAGGCATGGTTACGCATTCATCAGGCCGACATCATGACGACCGATGAGGGGCGTAAAAAGGGCTTCACCTATTTTGCCGATATCAACGATAACGACAGCGCCGATATCAGTATCAGCCTGATGCTGACCGAGCGCACCATTGTCCGTGAGGATGGCGATAAGCTACACGTTGAATCGGTGCCGGAACCTCAGCCGCCTGAGCCGCTGGTATGAATGACTTTAAACCGTTTGAGGATAAGCTCGCGGGGCTGATTGCGGCACTCTCCCCGACCGCCCGACGTAAGATGGCCGCAGATATCGCGAAGACCCTGCGAACCCGACAACAGCGCCGGATTAAAACGCAGAAAGCGCCCGACGGCACCCCCTACGCCGCGAGAAAGCGCCAGCCGGTGAAAGCAAAGAAAGGCCGGGTTAAGCGGGAAATGTTCGCCAAACTCCGCACCAGTCGCTTTATGAAAGCCACGGCAGGAAATGACGCCGCAGTCGTGGAATTTACCGGCAAGGTGCAACGGATGGCGAATGTGCATCAGTACGGCCTCAAAGATAAGCCAGGGCGAAACAGCGAATCGGTTAAATACCCTGCTCGTGGTCTACTGGGGCTTTCTAATGATGATGGGCAACTCATTGAAGAATTGATTCTGACCAGTTTAGAAAAACTGTAGATTAGCTTTGGGTTTTCTCTTTTTTTTGGTATTTTCTTTCTCATGAAAAGGAGGGGTTATGGACGAAAAAAAATACCAAATATTTGTTAGTTCAACTTATGAAGATCTATTTAAGGCACGTAAAAAAATCATTGAAACTGTATTGAGCTTATATCACTTCCCAGTTGGCATGGAAATGTTTAGCGCTGATGATTCTGAACAATGGGAGGTTATAAGGGAAACAATAGAAGGAAGTGATTATTATATCATCATAATCGGTCATAGGTATGGTTCTGTCGCTTCAACGGGGTTAAGTTACACTGAGATGGAATATGATTATGCTAAATCCTTAGGCATTCCGGTACTTGCATTTATACGAGATAGGAATGTCGGGACATTACCAAATGAACGTGAATCCGATCCTCAAAAGAGTGCAAACCTAGAACGTTTTATTGAAAAAGCTAAAGCTAACAAAATGTGTAATTTTTGGGAGTCTATGGACGATTTAGCTACTCAAGTTGCTATTGCACTCCCCAAAGCAATGCGAAGAACGCCACGGGTCGGATGGGTTCGAGGGGATCAGGTCACCCCAAAAGAGGTGTCTAATGAGTTAGCTGAACTATCCACGGAGAATAGAAAACTTCGAGAGAAGCTAAGGGAATATGAAAGTCAACTTACCTCTGATATGCCAGTGTTAAAGTTATTGATGCTGGAAGAAAAACTTATCCTTACGTTACCTGAAGATGGATTTGAACAAAAATACATACCGTCTTTAAATCGAAGTGATGTGCCGCATGAATATAATGAACTAATAACTCACGAGCAGATTGATGAATACAATAATAAATTACCATCAGATAAAGAGATAGATTCTTATAATAAAAAGCTGTTCTTGTTTAAGTGTCGAGAAGAATGTTCCCATACAATATCCCCAACATTAGAGAATTTAGGGAAAAAGGTCGCAAGTGATATTCATATCGATATCGAATTACCAAGTTTTATAGCGGCACTCAATTATGATAATGAAGATATCTTCACAAAAAAGCCAACCATCGACATTCCAATGAGTCCGGTGGAAAGTGAGCGAAAAAAACAGCAAGCGAGGAAGCATATAGGTGATGTCAGAAAAAGCTTATTGAGTGGGAAATATTTTGGTGGCTCGATCCTATCCGCTGACTTGGAAAAATTCACACTACCTAATGTATTTGACCGAATTCAACCAGTAAACGCCTCGAATTGGATTAGCTATGATGGGAACAGGGTAACGCTCCGAGCCAAGAAATTATTACAAAGTCTATCGCTAACGTTCGATGAATTGACATTAATTCCGATTTCAGAAGGTCAAGGGGTAATAAAATTTAAGATCGTTTGTGAGGAATTGAAGGAGCCTATTACTTTCAGCCGGGAGATCTCTGTAGCGCCTCACTAGCATGTTGTGTGACAGGTCATAAAACCCACATCAATTGCCGCTCAGAGCACCGGGCGGCATCCTTCCCTGTATGAATACTCTCGCAACTCTTCAGGAATTATCGCGCCTCCTGCGCAACATGATCCGCACCGGCGTCATTGTCGAAATCGACCTCGATGACGGCCGCTGTCGTGTCCAGACTGGCGGCATTGTTACTGACTGGCTTCAGTGGCTGACGGCTCGCGCCGGTCGCTCTCGCTCGTGGTGGGCGCCGTCCGTGGGTGAGCAGGTTGTCGTGTTTGCCATTGGTGGCGAGCTCGATACCGCCTTTGTGCTGCCCGGTATTTTCTCTGATGACCACCCCGCACCGTCGGCGTCGGCTGATGCATTTCACATCACCTTCCCTGATGGGGCGGTTATTGAGTACGAGCCGGAGACCGGCGCGCTGACCGTGAGCGGCATTAAAACCGCAGACGTGACGGCATCGGATTCCATCGCCGTGACGGTGCCGGTGGTGACAGTGAAAGCCGAGACCCGTATCACCCTCGATACCCCGGAAGTGGTCTGCACCAACAAACTGACGACCGCCGAGCTCGAGGTCACCAAAGGCGGGAAGATGAGCGGCAATATCGCGCACACCGGCGGCAAATTCACGTCAAACGGCGTGGCGGTGGATAAGCACGGTCACGGCGGTATTCAGCGCGGCGGTGACTGGACGGAGGGTACGAAATGACGACCCGTTATATCGGCATGAATCGCGAGACCGGGCGCGCTATCACTGACGCTGAGCACATCAGTCAGAGCTGTGGCGACATTCTGCGAACGCCGGTCGGCTCTCGCGTGATGCGGCGCGATTATGGCTCGCTGCTGTTCTCCCTGATTGATATGCCGCAGACCGACGCGCTGAAGCTGCAAATTATGTGCGCCTGTTATATGGCGCTGCTGAAGTGGGAGCCGCGCATCAGCATCAGCGCGCTGACGGTCGAGCGCCAGTTTACCGGCCAGATGGTTGTCGACCTGACCGGCGAGATAAAAGCCACCGGCAAACCACTTTCTTTAACCATCCCTGTGAGTTGAATCTATGGCAACCATCGACCTGAGCCAGCTCCCCGCGCCCGACTTCGTGGAAACGCTGGACTTTGAAACCATTCTCGCGGAACGCAAAGCGACGCTGGTCTCGCTTTATCCTGAAGAGCAACAGGACGCTGTTGCGCGCGCTCTCGCCCTCGAGTCTGAGCCACTGGTGAAGTATCTGGAGGAAAACACCTATCGTGAGGTCATCTGGCGTCAGCGTGTGAACGATGCCGGGAAAGGCTGCACACTGGCCTATGCGAATAATAACGATCTCGACGTCATGGCCGGTAACAACAACACCGCGCGTCAGGTTGTGACGCCTGCCGACGACAGCACCATCCCGCCGACACCGGCGGTCATGGAATCTGACGCTGATTTACGGCTACGCGCACAACAGGCGTATGAGGGGCTCAGCGTGGCTGGCCCGGTCGGCGCATATGAATACCACGGCCGCAGCGCTGACGGGCGGGTCGCTGATATCTCGGTTGTCAGCCCGTCACCGGCCTGTGTGACCATCACCGTACTTTCACGCGAGGATGACGGCACCGCATCCGATGATCTGCTGGCCGTCGTGGAAAAAGCGCTGAACGCTGAAGAGGTGCGCCCCGTAGGCGACCGGGTGACGGTGCAGAGTGCTGAAATCGTGCCGTACCAGATTGACGCAACCCTTTATTTTTATCCGGGGCCGGAAGCCGAGCCTATCCGTCAGGCCGCTGAAGAAAAACTCAAAGCGTATATCACCGCACAACAGCGACTGGGCCGCGACATTCGTCAGTCAGCCATTTATGCCGCCCTTCACGTCGAAGGGGTGCAGCGTGTCGAACTGACCGCGCCACTGGCTGACATTGTGCTCAGTAAATACCAGGCATCCTGTTGCACCGAATACAGCATCGCTGACGGGGGTGCCGATGAGTGATAACCGGCTGTTGCCCGTTGGCTCGTCGGTGCTGGAGGTTGCCGCCGCCCGCGCGGCCGCAGATATCGAGCGTGTGCCGGTACCGCTTCGCACGTTGTGGAACTGGCGCACCTGCCCGGTGCGGTTGCTGCCCTATCTGGCGTGGGCGTTTTCGGTTGACCGGTGGGATGAGAACTGGCCGGAGGCGACAAAACGTAGCGTTATCGCTTCGGCATTTTACGTTCACGCCCACAAAGGCACCATCGCCGCATTACGGCGCGTGGTGGAGCCGCTGGGCTATCTGATTGAAGTTAAGGAGTGGTGGGAACTCAACGAAGAGCCGGCAACTTTCCGGCTTGTGGTAGGCGTACTCGAGACCGGCATCACCGATGAGATGTACCTCGAGCTCGAGCGGCTGATTGAAGGGGCAAAACCGGCAAGCCGACACCTGACCGGGCTCGCTATCAGCCTGAGCACCACCGGGCGCGCTTATGTGGGCGCAAGCTGCTACGACGGCGACCTGTTAACCGTTTATCCCTATGCCGCCGGGGAAATTGTCGTCGGTGGTGAGTTTTATCCGGCTTCGGCCATTCATCTGATTGATAACCTGCGAGTAAGCGCATGACAACAAAATATTTTGCCATCCTGACCAATCAGGGCGCGGCGCGACTGGCAAACGCGACCGCGCTCGGTACCAAACTGAATATTACACAAATGGCCGTCGGTGACGGAGGCGGTACATTGCCGACCCCTGACCCGGCTCAGACAAAGCTCATTAACCAGACCCGCATTGCGCCGATTAATTCACTGGGCGTGGATGCTAACGATGCCGGTCAGATTATTGCCGAGCAAATTATCCCGGAAAATGAGGGCGGTTTCTTCATCCGTGAAATCGGTCTTTATGATGACGATGGCATTTTGATTGCTGTTGCCAACTGCCCGGAAACCTACAAGCCGTTACTGGCCGAGGGGAGCGGTCGAACGCAGACCATTCGCATGATTCTTGTTGTCTCGAGTACGTCGGCGATCACATTAAAAATCGACCCCTCAGTCGTGCTGGCAACCCGAAAATATGTCGACGATGCGGTCATCGAGGTAAAGAGCTATGTCGATAAGCAGGTCAAAGCGCATGAGGCGAAAGCGAATCCACACTCTCAGTATCCGCTTATCAAGAATGCGCTCAAAGAAATGGCCGACGCCGGACTGATTGACAAAGTTCTCGAAAACGTTCATTTATCAGGAGGGCTGGCGAGTGACGTTGTCGGTCGGTTAATAGGTGTTCGTGTCTACAACGCGTCCACGTTGTATGTGGAGACGCCAGGGACAAAAACATTGCTGTCGATCATCACCGGAGCCGGTGGTAGTGGTGGAAACTGCCAGGCAACAAATACAACACAGACCTTCTCTGGAGCAGGCGGCGGCGCAGGCGGGACATGCTTTGGGCTCTTCAACCTGTCTGACATCGTGAACAGGACAATTACGATTGGCGCGGGTGGTACAGGTCAGAACGATGGCGGGAATACGACATTTGCCGGGATGGTCGCGGGCGGCGGTCGTAAAGGTGGTTATACATCGTCGACATCCACGCCAGGCGGCGCTGGCGGAACAGCTACCGGGGGCATTCTGAACATTACCGGTGGTATAGGTAATGACGGTCAGGCGGGCGCTTACTTCATAAATGGCAGTGGTGGCGGCAGTCTGTGGGGAAGCGGAGGACGCTCTGGTAACGGTCGCGGGACTAACGCACAGGTACCTGGCGGCGGCGGCGGTGGCGCATATGATGTTGCGTTCACCAATACAGTATATCAGGGCGGTAATGGCGCATCTGGTGTGGCATTTATTCTGGAGTTTGCATAATGAGATATGCACTAATCAGCACTGGCACTGTAGAAAATATTGTCGTTTGCGAGCAGGCAGAACAGGCAACTGGGCTGTTTCCAGATGTTGACGTTGTGAATATTGACGGTGAGGACGTGGGTCCTGGCTGGGCATATGCTGACGGTATTTTCACTGCGCCTGCGGTACCAGAGCCGACACCAGAGGAACTGATTACGCAGGCTGAACAGCAGAAAGCAGCATTACGTCAGACCGCTGAATCTGAAATTTCATGGCGACATGATGCCGTTGATGCTGGGATAGCGACGGCGGAGGAAGCCGCCGCGCTGGCTGAATGGAAGAAATACCGGGTGCTGTTGATGCGTGTCGATACATCCAAAGTCCCCGATGTTGAATGGCCTACGCAGCCGGTTTAACGGGCCAGCTAATGGCAGGTGCTGTGCTGGTATCAACCTTCGTCAGTCCGTAGCGGTACCGCTGCCATGCGGCAAGCTTTGGTTTGTCGGCATCATCGATATAGCCACCTGCCGCAGCGTCTGACAGCGGCACGATAACCGCAGAGGCTTCAGCCAGTAACGCCGTTTTCTGCTGTTCCGCTGCATCCACTTCCGCCGCGTGCTGTGCGCTGGTATCCGTCACCCACTCGCTGCCGTTCCACTTATCGTATGATGTTGCCGGTGCCAGTGGGGTGACACCTTCCGGGTAATCACCCGGCATGGATATCATCATCGGTTTTCTGGTGCTGGTACTCCAGACCGTTTCCCCCCGATGGTCAGCGGCGTACTCCCATGCGGTCAGGTCTGCCGTGCGGCAAATGACATACCCCTCTTTGCCGTCCCCCGGTGCGTCAGGGCATGAGTGAGCAGGAACGCCAACGCCTACAGCCAGATATTCAACTGACGAAGAAAGATATTCTCGTGTCCCGCCATCGAAGTTAAATACAGTGATATCACCAGCCGCAGTAGCAATATTATTGTTATCTAAAATAGCCTTCGCCATTATGCAGCCCTCACGATGTAGTTAAACGCAATATTACGCGGGCGAGCAATGCCGGCTATGTTTGTCTGAATGGTATTGCTGCTGTTGGTTGACGCAATCACCGCGATATAACACCCGGTCATTTCTGCGGCAGTCGCCGTGTCCATTCCCCACAGCGCAGTGCTATTCAGTAAGTTATTAATACCCACTACGTTTGGAGTAGATAAACCATCATCGCCAGGAATAACGCTCCCCTTCTGACTTGACAGAAGGACACGCGAAGAATCAATCCCGCGCCCATCATCCCAGCCCCGAATAAACTCAGCCCGTAAATCAGGCAAAACCAGCGCAGGGTAAACCCGTGCCAGTTTTGGGTATTGCGCCGCTGTAAACGCTGCGCCGTTGCATTTCAGCCATCCCGTTGGGGCTGTTGCTGTCGGCCATGGAACCGGGACGCCAACAGGTAAAGCTGAGCCATCTCCCAAACCAACGTTTAAGAAAATGCAGTTTTCCCGCATGGCTGGCATCATTCGGGCTTTTGCTTGAGGGAAAACAGATGCAGGTTGGCTATGTGCGCGTATCAACAAATGAGCAAAACACCGCCCTACAGCGTGACGCGCTGGAACGGTCGGGATGTGAGCTAATTTTCGAGGATAAAATCAGCGGCAAATCGACCAACAGGCCGGGGCTCAATCGCGCCCTTAAACGACTTCAGGCCGGTGATACGCTGGTAGTCTGGAAGCTCGACCGGCTCGGTCGTAGCATGCGCCACCTTGTCTCGATGACCGAAGAACTTCGCCAGCGCGGCGTAAATTTCCGAAGCCTGACCGACAGTATCGATACATCAACACCGATGGGGCGTTTTTTCTTCCATATCATGGGCGCTCTTGCGGAAATGGAACGCGAGTTAATTGTCGAGCGCACCCGCGCCGGGCTCGATGCCGCTCGCGCACAGGGAAGAATCGGAGGACGCAGGCCAAAGCTGACACCAGACGAATGGGCTCAGGCCGGGCGGCTGATTGCCGCCGGAGAATCCCGCCAGCGTGTCGCGATAATTTTTGATGTGGGCATATCGACGCTGTATAAAAAATTCCCGGCGACTAATCCCGTTGTGTCAGCCACCGCCGAACCCTGACAAATAGCCGCATACAGGTGCACACCAGACAATATCACTCACCCAACCTAACGGAGTTAAACGGATGAGTGATTATCATCACGGTGTCGAGGTCATCGAGCTTAACGATGGCACCCGCACAATCTCGACGGTATCAACGGCGGTTGTCGGCATGGTCTGCACGGCCAGTGATGCTGACGCCGGGGCATTCCCGCTCAATAAGCCGGTACTGATTACCAGCCCACAAAACGCCATCGCGAAAGCCGGTACCAAAGGTACTCTTGCAAAATCCTTACAGCTCATCGCTAACCAGTCAAAACCGGTTGTCGTTGTCGTACGCGTCGCAGAGGGAACAGGCGACGACGAAGAGGCACAGGCGCAGACCATTTCTAACATCATCGGCACCACGGATGAGAACGGCAATTACACTGGGCTGAAAGCGCTGTTAACGGCAAAAGCGGTCACCGGCGTAAAACCCCGTATTCTTGGCGTGCCGGGCCTCGATACACAGGAAGTCACGACCGCACTTGTCTCAGTGGCTCAGAAGCTCCGCGCTTTCGCCTATGCCAATGCATGGGGCTGCAAAACTATTTCGGACGTTATCGCTTATCGCAAAAACTTCAGCGGTCGCGAGCTCATGCTTATCTGGCCTGATTTCCTCGGGTGGGATACCACGACCAACGCCACGACAACCAGTTACGCGAGCGCCATCGCGCTGGGTCTGCGTGCCAAAATCGACAATGACACAGGCTGGCATAAAACCCTGTCAAACGTTGGCGTCAATGAGGCCACTGGCATCAGCGCATCCGTTTTCTGGGATTTGCAGGAAAAAGGCACCGACGCCGACCTGCTCAACGAAGCAGGTATCACGACGCTGATTCGGGAAAATGGTTTCCGCTTCTGGGGTAATCGTACCTGTTCTGATGACCCGCTGTTTCAGTTTGAAAACTACACCCGCACCGCGCAGGTCATCGCCGATACGATGGCCGAGGGCCATATGTGGGCGGTCGACAAGCCGATCACCGCCACGCTGATTAACGACATCATCGACGGTATCAACGCGAAATTCCGCGAGCTGAAAACCGGCGGTTACATCATCGATGCGAAATGCTGGTTTGACCCCGAAGCTAACAGCAAAGAGACCCTGAAAGCCGGTCAGTTGCTCATCGACTACGACTATACGCCGGTACCGCCGCTTGAACGTCTGACCCTGCGTCAGCGCATCACCGACAAATATCTGGCGAATCTTATTTCGTCAGTTAACAGCAAATAAGGAGCCTGACCAATGGCATTACCGCGCAAGCTCAAACTCATGAACCTGTTTATCGACGGGGTGAGTTATCTCGGCGTCGTGCAATCCGTCACGCTGCCGAAATTAACCCGCAAGCTCGAGAACTATCGCGGCGGCGGGATGAATGGCCCGGCACCGGTCGACCTCGGCCTCGATGATGATGCACTGTCGGCTGAAATCTCGCTCGGCGGCTTCCCTGATGACGCTATCTGGTCGTTATACGCTGCCACCGGTGCGGCGTCCGTGCCGCTGCGTTTTGCCGGGTCTTACCAGCGTGATGATACCGGCGAGACCGTACCGGTCGAGGTTGTTCTCCGTGGCCGTCAGAAAGAAATCGACCTCGGCGAAGCCAAACAGGGCGAAGACACCGAGTCGAAAATCTCTCTCGCGTGCACTTACTTCAGGCTGACGATGAACGGCTCGGAACTGGTGGAAATCGACACGGTGAACCTCATCGAAAAAGTGAATGGTACCGACATGCTCGAGGCGCACCGACAAAATATCGGCCTGTAATTTCTGCCCCGGTCAGCACGGCTGGCCGGGCATCCTGAAACCTGAATTTAACGAGAAAGTATCATGGAAAAAACTAACGAAAACATCGTCACTCTGAATACCCCGATTAAGCGCGGCGAGCAGGTAATTACCGACGTCACTCTGTTAAAACCGAATGCCGGAACCCTTCGCGGTGTCAGCCTGGCATCTGTCGCAAACTCTGACGTCGATGCGCTGATTAAAGTGCTGCCGCGCATGACCATGCCGTCACTGACCGAACAGGAAGCCGCCGCGCTGGAGTTGCCCGACCTGCTGTCGTTTGCTGGCAAGGTGGTCGGTTTTTTGTCTCCGAGTTCGGCGGCGTAACCTTTCCGAAAAAACTCTCGGTCGATGACCTGATGGCTGACATAGCGGTAATTTTCCACTGGTCGCCATCAGACCTTTATCCCATGAGCCTGACCGAGCTCGTCAACTGGCGTGAAAAAGCGCTACAGCGAAGCGGAAACACGAATGAGTAATAACCTCAAACTCGAAGTGCTGCTGAAAGCTGTCGACCAGGCGACCCGACCCTTTAAAGCGATCCAGATGGCGAGCAAATCGCTGTCTGGTGATATCCGCACGACTCAGCAATCCCTGCGTGATTTGAATGGTCAGGCATCGAAAATCGACGGTTTTCGGAAAACCAGTGCACAACTGGCGGTAACCGGTCAGGCACTGGAAAAAGCAAAACAGGAAGCTGAAGCGCTGGCGGTGCAGTTTAAAAACACGGAACGACCAACAGCGGCACAGGCCAGAGTGCTGGAGTCAGTGAAACGCGCGGCTGATGGGTTGCAGACGAAATACAACAGCCTCACGCAGTCAGTTAAGCGGCAACAGACCGAGCTCGGCAAAGCGGGGATTAATACGCGCAATCTGTCGAATGATGAAAGCCGCCTGAAAAACGCTGTCAATGAAACCACCGCACAACTTAACCGCCAGCGTGAAGCACTGGCGCGGGTCAGTGCGCAACAGGCGAAACTCAGCACAGTACAAAAACGCTATCAGGCAGGAAAGGTGCTGGCGGGCAATGCGGCATCGACGGGCGCTGCCGGGGTGGGGATGGCAACAACCGGCGCGCTTGCCGGTGTGGCACTGATGAAGCCCGGTTATGATTTTGCTCAGAAAAACTCAGAGCTTCAGGCTGTTCTCGGTGTTGCCAAAGACTCCGCGGATATGGTGGCGCTCCGCAAACAGGCGCGCCAGCTCGGCGACAACACCGCCGCGTCGGCTGATGATGCCGCTGGCGCACAGATTATTATTGCTAAAGCAGGTGGTGATTCTGCCGCAATTCAGGCGGCTACACCCGTCACGCTCGATATGGCGCTCGCAAACCGCCGGACGATGGAAGAGAACGCCGGGCTGTTGATGGGGATGCGTTCGGCGTTCCAGCTCTCTAACGATAAGGTCGCCCATATCGGTGATGTTCTGTCGATGACGATGAACAAAACCGCCGCCGACTTTGACGGCCTGAGTGATGCCCTGACCTATGCCGCGCCGGTGGCGAAAAATGCCGGGGTCAGTATTGAAGAAACGGCCGCAATGGTTGGCGCGTTGCATGATGCGAAAATTACCGGCTCGATGGCGGGTACCGGTAGCCGCGCGGTACTGAGTCGATTACAGGCTCCGACGGGCAAGGCGTACGACGCAATCAAAGAACTCGGCGTAAAAACGGCCGACGGCAAAGGGAATACCCGCCCAATTTTCACCATCCTGAAAGAAATGCAGCGGAGTTTCGAAAAAAACAAACTCGGCACCGGCCAGCGCGCTGAATACATGAAAACCATATTTGGTGAAGAGGCCAGCTCAGCAGCGGCGGTGCTCATGACCGCCGCCTCAAGCGGAAAATTAGACCAGCTTACTGCTTCCCTTAAAGCATCAGATGGCAAAACCGCCGAGCTAGTGAAGGTTATGCAAGATAACCTCGGGGGCGATTTTAAAGAGTTTCAGTCAGCGTATGAAGCGGCAGGAACTGACCTGTTTGACCAGCAAGAGTCATCCTTGCGTAAGCTGGTGCAAACAGCGACAGGCTATGTATTGAAACTTGACGGGTGGATTCAAAAAAACAAATCGCTTGCAACTACATTAGGTGTCGTTACGGCGGCGGCGGTCGGTATTGTGGGGATGATTGGTGCCATTGGTCTTGTTTCGTGGCCGGTCATTACCGGTATTAACGCCATCATTGCGGCGGCTGGCGCGCTTGGCGCGGTCTTCACGACAATCAGTGGCGGGATTATTGCCGCTATCGGTGCTATTACATGGCCGGTCGTGGCGGTAGCGGCGGCGGTGGTCGCTGGCGCGCTGCTTATCCGTAAATACTGGGAGCCTGTCAGCGCATTCTTTGCCGGTGTGGTCGAGGGGCTCATGAGTGCCTTTGCGCCGGTCGGGGAAATGTTCGCACCGCTGGCACCCGTTTTTGAGGGTCTCTGCGAAAAGCTTCGCGGTGTCTGGCAATGGTTTAAAGACCTGATAGCGCCGGTGAAAGCGACTCAGGACACGTTGAACAGTTGCCGTGATGTCGGGGTTCTGTTCGGTCAGGCGCTGGCCGACTCCCTGCTGATGCCACTTAACGCCTTTAACAAGCTGCGAAGCGGGATTGATTGGGTGCTCGAAAAACTCGGCATTATCAACAAAGAATCCAGCTCGCTTGACCAGACCGCGGCGAAAGCCAGTGCGGCGACGCAGAACGGTTACAGCCCCGCTATCAGCTCATACAACAGCTATCAGCCGGTCACGGCACCCGCCGGTAAAACCTACATCGACCAGAGTCGGCCAACCTATCAAATCAACGTGCCGGGCAATGGTATGCCGGGCGGTCGGTTGGGTAATGATTTGCAGGATGCATTAGAAAAATATGAGCGTGAGAAACGCGCCAAAGCCCGCGCAAGTATGATGCATGACTAAGGAGACTGATTATGATGCTGGCATTAGGTATGTTTGTTTTTATGCGTCAGACGCTGCCCTATCAGAGTATGCAGCGCAGCGCAGATTATAGCTGGGCGTCAAACTCCCGCGTCGGGAAGCGTGACGCTTTTCAGTATCTCGGCGAGGGTGAAGACAAAATCACCCTGAGCGGTGACCTGTATCCTGAGCTGACCGGCGGTAAGCTCTCGATGCTGGCGCTGTATGCGATGGCTGAGCAGGGGCGGGCGTGGCCGCTTATTTCCGGGACGGGGATGATTTACGGGATGTTTGTTGTCAGTAATGTGTCGGAGACCGGCACGGTATTTTTTGAGGATGGGTCGCCGCGCAAAATCAGCTTCACCCTGACGCTGACTCGCGTCGATGAATCGCTCGCGGCGGTGTATGGCGATATCGGAAAACAGGCCGAGAGTCTGGTCGGTAAAGCTGGTGATATGCTGTCGATGGTGGGGGCTTAATCATGCTGGATATTATCACCGGCGCGGGTGCCACACTGACGCCCGATTTTATGCTGACACTGGAAAGCAAAGATATCACCGGCAATATCAGCGACCGGCTGATTAACCTTTCGATGACGGACAACCGGGGATTTGAGGCCGACCAGCTCGATATCGAGCTCGACGATACTGACGGGCTGGTCGCACTACCGATTCGCGGTGCGGTGCTGTCGCTGTATCTCGGGTGGAAAGGCTTCTCGCTGGTCAGTAAGGGGCAGTTTACGGTTGATGAGGTGGAGCACCGGGGCGCGCCGGATACGGTGACCATTCGCGCCCGTAGCGCCGATTTTCGCGGAACACTCAATTCCCGCCGGGAAGAGTCATGGCACGATACCACGCTCGGTGCAATCGTCAGTACGATAGCCGAGCGAAACACGTTAACGGCCAGCGTCGCTCAGTCACTCGCGGGTATTCAGATTCCGCACATCGACCAGTCTCAGGAATCCGACGCCGTTTTCCTGACCCGCCTTGCGGAACGCAACGGCGGCGCAGTCTCGGTGAAAGCGGGTAGGTTGCAGAAGCACAAAGCGGGAAGCGGTACCACGGCCAGCGGGAAAGCTATTCCTCAAATTACCATCCAGCGCAGTGACGGCGACCGGCATCAGTTTGCCATTGCCGACCGTGGCGCTTACACCGGCGTGACCGCGAAGTGGCTGCATACCAAAGACCCGAAACCGGCGAAGCAAAAGCAAGCGGTGAAGCTGAAGCGTAAGTCCAAAGCGCAACACCTCCGGGCGCTACAGCACCCGAAAGCAAAACCGGTGAGCAGTAAAACCACGGCCAAAAAGCAGAAAGAGCAGGAAGCCCGCGAGGGTGAATACATGGCCGGTGAGTCTGACAATGTTTTTGCGCTGACAACCATTTACGCAACAAAGGCGCAAGCGATGCGTGCGGCTCAGGCGAAGTGGGATAAATTACAGCGTGGCGTTGCGGAGTTCTCCATTATGCTGGCGACCGGTCGCGAGGATATTTACCCGGAAATGCCGGTCAGGGTGTCAGGCTTTAAGAGCGTCATAGACGCGCAACCGTGGATAATCAGCAAGGTGACACACAACGTCGGCGGGAACGGCTTTACGACGGCTGTAGAGCTCGAGGTGATGCTTTCAGATATGGATTACGAAACCGAAGATGATGACGAGTAAAAGAGACAACAAATGAATCTGCGAACTCAGCATTAAAAATGCACACCAAACTTGCAAATGTAAGTTTTGAGTTTATTATTCCCTCAAGCCAGCAGAGGGGGAAGAGATTATGATGCACTGTCCACTATGTCAGGATGCAGCTCACGCAAGGTCAAGCCGGTACCTGAGTATGGAAACAAAAGAACGTTATCACCAATGCCAGAATATCAACTGTGGATGCACATTTGTGACCCACGAGACACTCGCACGATTCATTGTGAAGCCCGGAGAGATTGAACCGGCACCACCCCACCCAACCAGACATCAGCAACATCAGCTTTGGCTCTAAACCTGCTTCGGCAGGTTTTTTATTATCTGCTATCTGTGGCCACTGGTGGACATAAAACATTTCTGTGTGGACATTTCGTGGACATCAACACGAAAAAAGGGGTTAGCATATCGCTAACCCCTTGTTTTCTAACACGCTTTGGATGTAGCGTGAAAGCGATCTTAGTTAAGACGCTCTTTGATACGAGCAGACTTACCAGTGCGCTCACGCAGGTAGTACAGTTTAGCTTTACGTACAGCACCACGACGTTTAACAGCAATGCTGTCAACTACCGGAGAGTGAGTCTGGAAGACACGCTCAACGCCTTCGCCGTTGGAAATTTTACGAACAGTGAATGCAGAGTGCAGACCGCGGTTACGAATAGCGATAACCACGCCCTCGAATGCCTGCAGACGTTTTTTGGAACCTTCAACAACCCATACTTTCACTTCCACGGTGTCACCCGGACGGAAGGAAGGTACGTCCTGCTTCATCTGTTCTTGTTCAATTTGCTTAATAATGTTGCTCATAATTTAATCTCTTATCCTGGGTAAACTGATATTGGGGGCCTTAAGCCATCCCATCATGTTTATGTTGCTGCGACGCGTGTTCAGTTTTGAACTCGCCCAGCAACCTCGATTGCTCTTCAGTCAGAGCCAGGTTTTCCAGAAGTTCAGGTCTTCTCAGCCAGGTACGGCCCAGCGACTGCTTCAGGCGCCAGCGGTGTATCTCAGCATGGTTGCCTGACAGTAACACTGCCGGAACCTCCATGCCTTCCAACACTTCAGGGCGAGTATAGTGCGGACAGTCCAGCAACCCATCTGCAAAGGAATCTTCCGTTGCAGAGGCTTCATGGCCCAGCACACCCGGAATAAACCGGGCGACGGAGTCAATCAGCGTCATTGCCGGTAACTCTCCACCGCTGAGAACGTAATCGCCGATAGACCATTCTTCGTCAATCTCGGTCTGAATTACGCGCTCATCTATCCCTTCGTAGCGACCGCACACCAGAATCAGTTTCTGACTGGTAGCCAGTTCGCTGACGCCCGCTTGATCAAGCTTGCGTCCCTGAGGTGAAAGATAAATCACCTTCGCACCTTCACCTGCCGCGGCTTTTGCTGCATGAATGGCATCCCGTAAGGGTTGCACCATCATTAACATCCCCGGTCCGCCGCCGTAAGGACGGGAGTCCACGGTACGGTGCCGGTCATGCGCGAAGTCGCGAGGACTCCAGCTTTGGATGCTCAGCAGGCCATTTTTTACTGCCCGGCCAGTTACCCCGTAGTCGGTAATTGCGCGAAACATTTCAGGAAACAGGCTAACTACACCAATAAACACAAGCCAATCCCCATAGTGCCGTCTTTTACCGTTAATCCGGAGGTTTTAAAAACCAGGATCCCAATCTACTTCGATAGTACGCGTAGTGAGATCGACTTTCTTGATAACCTGCCCATCGAGGAACGGAACTAACCGCTCCTTGATACCAAACGCATCTTTCAGGTTTGCTTTGATGACGAGAACGTCATTTGACCCGGTTTCCATCATGTCGATGACTTTACCGAGGTCATAGCCTTCTGTGGTCACTACCTGGCAGCCCATCAGGTCTTTCCAGTAGTAGTCACCCTCTTCCAGCGCCGGCAACTGCGAAGAATCCACGACGATTTCGCAATTCGTCAGCAGATTCGCGGCATCACGATCGTCAACGCCTTTCAGCTTGATAATGATGTCCTGATTGTGGTGGCGCCAGCCTTCCAGCTCGACAGCCTGCCACTGACCCGCCTTCTGGATAAACCAGGGCTGATAGTCAAAAATGCTTTCGGCGTCTTCGGTGGAGGAAAACACTCTGAGCCAACCACGGATACCGTAGCAAGAACCCATTTTTCCGAGAACAATCGGTTCAACGGGCGCTTTCGCGGCGTCTTGCTTGCTCATCATGACCACCGTGACAGATTAAGCTGCTTTGTTTGCTGCTTTGATAAGCGTAGCAACGCGATCGGAAACAGTAGCGCCCTGGCCAACCCAGTGAGCGATACGATCCAGATCCAGACGGGTTTCTTCTTCCGCGCCAGAAGCGATCGGGTTGAAGAAGCCAACGCGCTCAATGAAGCGACCGTTGCGTGCATTACGGCTGTCGGTGACAACAACCTGGTAGAACGGACGCTTTTTCGCGCCGTGACGTGCTAAACGAATAGTTACCATAACATCCTCTTGTGTGAATAAAACAACCGGGCCCCATCGAGGAACGGAGCCCGGTGTCATATTAAAAGCCCGAAAATTTTACTCATTTTCGTACGAATTGCAATCTCTAAAGCGATTAGCGGCCCGGAAAGCCCGGCGGCATCATCCCTTTCATTCCGCGCATCATTTTCGCCAGGCCGCCCTTCTTCATTTTCTTCATCATGCGCTGCATGTCGTCGAACTGCTTCAGAAGACGGTTAACGTCCTGTACCTGCATGCCGCAACCGGCGGCAATACGGCGTTTGCGGGAGCCTTTGATGATGTCCGGATTCGCGCGCTCTTTGAGGGTCATCGAGTTAATGATGGCCTCCATGCGCACCAGCACTTTGTCATCCATCTGCGCTTTGACGTTATCGGGGATCTGGCCCATGCCAGGCAATTTGCCCATCAGGCTCGCCATGCCGCCCATGTTTTTCATCTGGCGGAGCTGCTCCAGGAAGTCGGTCAGGTCAAAACCGTCGCCCTTCTTCAGTTTAGACGCCAGTTTTTCCGCCTGCGCGCGGTCCACCTTGCTTTCGATATCTTCGATCAGCGACAGCACGTCGCCCATGCCGAGAATACGGGAGGCGATACGATCCGGGTGGAACGGCTCCAGCGCTTCGGTTTTCTCACCGACGCCGAGGAATTTAATCGGCTTACCGGTGATATGACGAATGGAGAGCGCCGCGCCGCCGCGGGCGTCGCCGTCGACCTTCGTCAGCACCACGCCGGTGAGCGGCAGCGCTTCGTTAAAGGCTTTCGCAGTATTCGCCGCATCCTGGCCGGTCATGGCGTCGACGACAAACAGGGTCTCTACCGGATTAATAGACGCATGAACCTGTTTGATTTCGTCCATCATCGCTTCGTCAACGTGCAGACGACCGGCGGTATCCACCAGCAGCACGTCGTAGAATTTGAGCTTCGCTTCTTTCAGCGCCGCGTTAACGATGTCGACAGGCTTTTGCGCGACGTCGGACGGGAAGAAATCAACGCCGACCTGCTGCGCCAGCGTTTCCAGCTGTTTGATCGCCGCCGGGCGATACACGTCGGCGGACACCACCAGCACCTTCTTCTTGTGCTTTTCGCGCAGGAATTTACCGAGCTTACCGACGCTTGTGGTTTTACCCGCGCCCTGCAAGCCCGCCATCAGCACGACGGCTGGCGGTTGCGCGGCCAGGTTCAGGCTCTGGTTCTCTTCGCCCATCGCCGCCACCAGCTCGTTGCGGACGATTTTGACGAACTCCTGACCCGGGGTCAGGCTCTTATTGACTTCATGACCAACCGCTTTCTCTTTTACGCGGTTGATGAACTCGCGCACTACCGGCAGGGCGACATCGGCCTCCAGCAGCGCCATGCGCACTTCGCGCAGCGTTTCTTTAACGTTTTCTTCAGTAAGGCGTCCACGGCCGCTGATGTTGCGCAGCGTACGCGATAAACGATCGGTTAAATTATCAAACATTGTCTCTCGCCTGAGGTGGAAACGGTGGTCGCCATCGCGACACATAGACAGAAATTTGCCGCAGTATAACACGACACCGCGCGAGTTGTGATGCAACGGTTGGAGCAGACGTCACGTAACGTTATACTGATTCTCTTTCATCACACGCCGACGTCGACATCTTTATGCCTGTTTTTGCACTGCTCGCGCTTGTCGCCTACTCCATCAGCCTTGCGCTGATCATTCCCGGCCTGCTGCAAAAAAACAGCGGCTGGCGGCGCATGGCGATTTTATCCGCCGTTATCGCGCTTATCTGCCACGCCTTCGCGCTGGAAGCGCGTATCCTGCCGGGCGGTGAAAACGGACAAAATCTGAGCCTGCTCAACGTCGGCTCGCTGGTCAGTCTGATGATTTGTACGGTGATGACTATCGTGGCGTCACGCAACCGCGGCTGGCTGCTGCTGCCGATTGTCTATGCCTTTGCGTTGATAAACCTGGCGCTGGCCACCTTTATGCCCAATGAGTTCATCACTCATCTTGAGGCCACGCCCGGCATGATGGTGCATATCGGCCTGTCGCTCTTCGCCTACGCAACGCTTATCATCGCCGCGCTCTATGCGCTGCAGCTGGCGTGGATAGACTATCAGTTGAAAAACAAAAAGCTGGCCTTCAGCAGTGAAATGCCGCCGCTGATGAGCATTGAACGCAAGATGTTTCATATCACCCAGGTCGGCGTCGTGCTGCTGACGCTGACGCTGTGTACCGGCCTGTTTTATATGCATAACCTGTTCAGCACGGAAAATATCGATAAGGCCGTCCTTTCTATTGTCGCGTGGTTTGTCTATATCGTGTTGTTATGGGGCCACTATCATGAAGGCTGGCGCGGACGCCGCGTAGTCTGGTTTAACGTGGCGGGCGCCGGCATTCTAACGCTGGCCTATTTTGGCAGCCGCGTCCTGCAGCAGTTCGTAGGCTAAGTACTAAAGGAATCTCAGTTGGAACATATCTCTACCACTACGCTGATCGTAACGCTGATCATCATGGTGGTCATTTCCGCCTATTTCTCCGGTTCAGAAACCGGCATGATGACGCTCAACCGCTACCGACTGCGTCATATGGCAAAACAGGGCAACAGCTCGGCAAAGCGCGTCGAAAAGCTGCTGCGCAAGCCTGACCGCCTCATTAGCCTCGTGCTTATCGGCAACAACCTCGTCAATATTCTGGCCTCGGCGCTGGGCACCATCGTCGGGATGCGCCTGTACGGCGATGCGGGCGTGGCTATCGCCACCGGCGTGCTGACGTTCGTCGTGCTGATATTTGCCGAAGTGCTGCCAAAAACCATTGCCGCGCTGTATCCGGAAAAAGTGGCCTACCCCAGCAGTTTCCTGCTGGCGCCGCTGCAGGTGCTGATGATGCCGCTGGTCTGGCT
>Ga0213878_10000234_pt1 | contig 22479 bp, 19 predicted proteins | sample VelepicoBEBS_R02_FD_161053 | JGI IMG/M metagenome (GOLD analysis project Ga0213878, IMG submission 161053) | Vellozia epidendroides bulk soil microbial communities from rupestrian grasslands, the National Park of Serra do Cipo, Brazil - BS_R02 | ecosystem: Environmental > Terrestrial > Soil >... | reverse complement strand
TCCAGCCTGTTCTGCCAGCACATCACCATTACCCCGACGCTGCGCAGCCTGCTGCAACAGCCTGATGTGCGCATCGATGGCTTTCTGGCGCCGGGTCACGTCAGCATGGTGATTGGCGCGCATCCGTACCGGTTTATCAGCGAGACGTTTGGTAAACCGCTGGTCATCAGCGGTTTTGAGCCGCTGGATATTTTGCAGGCGCTGGCGATGCTGCTGGAACAGTTTAGCGAAGGGCGCTGTGCGGTCGAAAACCAGTACCGGCGGATTGTGCCTGAGCAGGGCAACCGTCTGGCGCAGCAGGCGCTGGAGGCGGTGTTCAGCCTGAAGGCGAGCAGCGAGTGGCGCGGTCTGGGGGAGATTCCGCTCTCCGGCGTACAGATAAACCCGGAATACGCGGATTTTGACGCCGAGCGGCGCTTTACGCCGCAGGCCCGGGATGTGGCTGACGATCCGCGATCTCGCTGCGGCGATGTGCTGACCGGTCGCTGTAAACCGGCCGCATGCCCGCTGTTTGGTCAGGAGTGTACGCCGCAGAATGCCTTCGGCGCTCTGATGGTCTCTTCGGAAGGCGCCTGTGCGGCGTTTTATCAGTACCGCCGGGAGACGGCGTGACGTCGTGTGTGAAATTGTGCCCTGACCGTTTAACTTTACGGCAGGGTGCCTGATTTTCCGCCATACTGTCAATAATTCTTGACAGCCATCTTCCCGACGGCAGAGAACTGTCTTATTATCCACAGGTCATTGGCTGTTAAGGGTGAAAATTCCCATGCGTCTTGAAGTTTTCTGCGAGGACCGCCTTGGTCTGACCCGCGAATTGCTCGATCTTCTCGTTTTGCGCGGCATCGATCTGCGCGGTATTGACATCGACCCTATTGGCCGTATCTATCTTAATTTTGCTGAGCTTGAATTCAACAACTTCAGTAGCCTGATGGCGGAAATCCGCCGGATTCATGGCGTCACGGATGTGCGTACTGTGCCGTGGATGCCGTCTGAGCGTGAGCACCTCGCCCTGAGCGCGTTACTGGAAGCGATGCCTGAACCGGTACTGTCGCTGGACACCAAAAGTAAAGTCGAGTTGGTGAACCCAGCCGGTTGTCAGCTGTTCGGTCAGAGTCTGGAGCGCCTGCGCAGCCACAATGCCGGGCAGCTCATCAACGGTTTCAACTTTCAACGCTGGCTGGAAGGCAGCCCGGTGGAGTCGCACATTGAGCATGTGGTGATCAACGGGCAAAATTTCCTGCTGGAAATCACCCCGGTGTATCTCGACGGCGAAGACAACGCCCGCGTGCTGATGGGGGCGGTGGTGATGCTGCGTTCCACGCTGCGCATGGGCCGTCAGCTGCAAACCCAGACCCGCCAGGACATGAGCGCCTTTAGCCAGATAATCGCCGCCAGTCCTAAAATGCGCCATGTGGTCGAGCAGGCGCGCAAGCTGGCCCTGCTGACCGCGCCGTTGCTGATCATGGGCGACACCGGTACCGGCAAAGATTTACTGGCCCACGCCTGCCATCTGGCGAGCCCGCGCGCGCAGAAGCCGTATCTGGCGCTGAACTGCGCGTCTATCCCGGAAGATGCGGTGGAAAGCGAGTTGTTCGGTCATGCGCCGGAGGGCAAAAAAGGGTTCTTCGAGCAGGCCAACGGCGGTTCCGTGTTGCTGGATGAGATCGGCGAAATGTCGCCGGGCATGCAGGTGAAGCTGCTGCGTTTCCTTAACGACGGTACCTTCCGCCGCGTCGGGGAAGAGAGTGAAGTGCACGTTGACGTGCGGGTGATTTGCGCCACGCAGAAAAACCTGGTGGAGCTGGTGCAAAAAGGGCTGTTCCGTGAAGATCTCTATTACCGCCTGAACGTATTGACAATGACGCTGCCGCCGTTGCGCGACCGTCCGCAGGACATCATGCCGCTTACCGAGCTGTTCGTGGCGCGGTTTGCCGATGAACAGGGTATTGCGCGGCCAAAACTGTCAGCTGACCTTAACAGCGTACTGACGCGCTATGGCTGGCCGGGCAACGTTCGCCAATTGAAGAATGCTATCTACCGCGCATTAACCCAGCTTGAAGGCTACGAACTGCGTCCGCAGGACATCCTGCTGCCGGATTACGACACCGCAACAGTCGCGGTAGGGGAAGATGCGATGGAGGGTTCGCTGGACGACATTACCCGTCGCTTCGAACGTTCGGTGCTGATGCAGCTTTACCGTAGTTTCCCAAGTACCCGCAAGCTGGCAAAACGGCTGGGCGTGTCGCACACGGCCATTGCCAATAAGCTTCGCGAATATGGTCTCAGCCAGAAAAAGGGTGATGAGTAAAACGCTGAGGAAGACGTCCTGACCCGCAGGTCAGGACGTGGGGATTATGCTTTCAGCACATCCAGTGCGGAGGTGTAGTCCGGTTCAGTGGTGATTTCGTTGACCAGTTGGCTGAAGACGACGTTGTCGTTTTGGTCGAGAACCACGACAGCACGCGCCGCCAGACCTTTCAGCGCGCCTTCCGCGATGCCGACGCCATACTGCTGCAGGAACTCCGGCGCACGCAGCGTGGACAGCGTAATGACATTGCTCAGACCTTCCGAGCCGCAAAAGCGGGACTGGGCGAACGGCAGGTCAGCGGAAATGCACAGCACCACGGTGTTGTCCATTTCAGTCGCCAGTTGGTTGAATTTACGCACGGATGCCGCGCAAACGCCGGTATCGATGCTCGGGAAAATGTTAAGCACTTTGCGTTTGCCCGCGAACTGGCTCAGTGCGACGTCGGAGAGATCTTTTGCAACCAGCGTGAAGGCTGGCGCTTTGCTGCCCGCTTGTGGAATGGCGCCCTGAACGGAGACGGGATTGCCTTGAAAATGCACAGTTTGTGACATGATTAATCTTCCTGTTTACATATAGTTAACGTCGTGGCTAGTGTATGCCATCAATAGCGAGCACGGCAAATCCTTTTGTGTCTGGCCGAAGAGGGGCAGGGAATGAGAAGTTTGAGAGTGTATGAGGAAGCCTGGCCGCTGCATACGCCGTTCGTCATTGCGCGCGGCAGCCGTAGCGAAGCGAAAGTGGTGGTCGTGGAGATCGAAGAGGACGGCGTGAAAGGCGTGGGGGAATGCACGCCGTATCCGCGCTACGGCGAAAGCATCGTTTCGGTGATGGCGCAGGTCACGACGGTGTGCGAGGCGCTGGAGGCGGGCGTCAGCCGGGAAGCGCTACAGACGTTGCTGCCTGCGGGCGCCGCGCGTAATGCCGTTGATTGCGCATTGTGGGACCTGGCGGCGCGCAAGGCGCAGAAAAGCCTGAGTGCGTTGCTGGGCGTGACATTGCCAGCCAGCGTCACCACCGCGCAGACGGTGGTGATAGGTACGCCGGATCAAATGGCCAACAGCGCCAAAACGCTCTGGCAGACCGGCGCGCGGTTGTTGAAGGTGAAGCTGGATAACCATCTGATCAGCGAGCGGATGTTCGCCATCCGCGCTGCCGTACCCGACGCGACGCTTATCGTCGATGCCAATGAGTCCTGGCGCGGCGACGGCCTGGCCGCCCGCTGCCAGCTGCTGGCGGATCTTAACGTCGCGATGCTGGAACAGCCGTTACCGGCAGGGGAAGACGAGGCGCTGACGCATTTTATCCATCCGTTGCCCATTTGCGCCGACGAAAGCTGCCACACCCGCGACAGCCTGCCAGCGCTGGCGGGACGCTATGAGATGGTTAACATCAAGCTCGACAAAACCGGTGGGTTGACGGAGGCGCTGGCGCTTGCCGCGGAGGCCAGCGCGCAGGGGTATGGGCTGATGCTCGGCTGTATGCTGTGCACGTCGCGGGCAATTTCCGCAGCGCTACCGCTCACGCCACAGGCGCGTTTCGCCGATCTCGACGGTCCAACCTGGCTTGCCGTGGATGCGAAACCCTCGCTACGCTTTACCAGCGGTACGCTTCATTTGTGATGCTTCAGGATGCCAGTGCAAAAGCCCGGTCATCGCCGCCAGGTATGTTTCACTGGCCTCGTCTGAGGAGATGGGCGGGAATTCGGCGGTGATACAATGCAGCCCGATATCGGCGCACCAGCTGCCGAACGAGCCGGGCGTGGCGTAGCCGACGCTGCTTACCAGCGGCAGTTCGAACGCATCTGCCAGCCACTTTCCCAACGATGTATGGCGGGGGTCTTCAATACAGGCCAGCGGATCGTGAAACGACACCACCCAGGCCGGGTGAATTTTGTGAATAAGCTGGCACAACGCCTGCGTTTCCGGCTCGGATCCAGGATGCTCGCCGGTGAGCAGCACCACATCGCGCGCATCCGCCGAGCTGTTCCAGCGGTACACTGTCTCTCCGGCCTTCCAGTTCGCCGCCGGAAAATTACGGTTCAGATCAACGCCGTTGGCGTTTGCCCGCAGCCCCAACTGGCAGCCGTCCGGGTTGACGGTCAGCACCACGTGATGACGCCGCAGGTCGGGCGCCAAGGTGCGCAGCGCGCAGGAGAGGGTGACAATAGAGGAATTTTCGTCGCCATGCGTTCCCGCGATAATCAGCCCGCTGGCATGGTCGGCCAGCGGCGCCGGAAACCAGATAAGCGGCGCGCCCAGCAGTGAACGGCCGTAGTGTTGGGTGCCGGGCGGAAACGCGCCGCGCTGCTGGCGAGGACGAGTGGCTGGCATAATCATTCCTGGATTGCGAAAGGGTTTCTGGCAGTGTTGTGCAAAACAGGCCGATAATCAAATAGTTTCCGCATTCTGCGTCGGGGAGGGAATAAGCGCCGCGATGCTCAACTTTCTGTCACAAGTCATTTGCAATTCTCCCTGATGAAACAAATAATTATCCGGTTCTTTTATTCTTTAGGGGATCCTATGAAGCTTCCTGTTTCGTTAACCTGCTGCGCGCTGTGGTTAAGCGCGTTTTCTTCGTTATCCTGGGCGGCGGATGTGCCGCCGGGAACGGTCCTTGCCAAACAGCAGGAACTGGTTCGCCATATTAAAGATGAACCCGCTTCGTTGGACCCGGCCAAAGCCGTGGGGCTGCCTGAAATCCAGGTGATCCGCGACCTGTTTGAAGGGCTGGTCAATCAGGACGACAAAGGCAATATTATCCCCGGCGTAGCAAGCAAATGGCAGACCAATGACAACCGAATCTGGACCTTCACGCTGCGTGAGAATGCAAAGTGGTCCGACGGCACGCCAGTGACCGCGCAGGATTTTGTCTACAGCTGGCAGCGACTAGTGGACCCGAAAACAACCTCGCCGTTCGCCTGGTTTGCGGCGCTGGCGGGTATTCACAACGCCCAGAACATCATTGATGGCAAAGCGACACCGGATAAGCTCGGCGTTATCGCGCTTGATGCCCGCACGCTGCAGGTCCAACTGGATAAACCGCTGCCGTGGTTTGTTAACCTGACGGCCAACGTCTCGCTCTATCCGGTCAACAAGGCCAATGTGGAAAGTGATCCGAACTGGACGCGTCCGGGTAAACTGGTGGGTAACGGCGCCTATGTGCTGAAAGAGCGCGTTGTTAATGAAAAGCTGGTGGCGGTGCCGAATACTCAATACTGGGATAACGGCAAAACGGTGATTCAACAGGTCACCTTCGTGCCGATCAACCAGGAGTCGGCGGCGACCAAACGCTATCTGGCGGGCGATATCGATATCACCGAATCTTTCCCGAAAAACCAGTATCAAAAGCTGCTGAAGGATATTCCAGGCCAGGTCTATACGCCGCCGCAGTTAGGCACCTACTACTATGCGTTCAACACCCAGAAGGGGCCGACGGCTGATGCTCGTGTGCGCCTGGCGTTAAGTATGACCATTGACCGCCGCATTATGGCCCAGAAGGTGTTAGGCACCGGCGAAAAACCGGCATGGCGCTTTACGCCTGACGTGACCGCAGGCTTCACGCCGCAGCCGTCGGTGATGGAGCTGATGAGCCAGGAGGAGCTGAACGCGCAGGCGAAAACGCTGTTGCAGGCGGCAGGCTATGGCCCGAATCGACCGCTGACGTTGACGCTGCTCTATAACACCTCGGAAAACCATCAGAAAATCGCTATTGCGGTGGCTTCTATGTGGAAGAAGAACCTCGGCGTTGACGTGAAGCTGCAAAATCAGGAGTGGAAAACCTATATCGACAGTCGCAATACCGGCAACTTCGATGTGATTCGCGCATCGTGGGTCGGCGACTATAACGAGCCTTCCACCTTCCTGTCGCTGTTGACCTCAAGCCATAGCGGCAATATTTCCCGCTTTAATGATCCGGCGTATGACAAAGTGATCCGCCAGGCGACGCTGGAAACGACCGCTAAAGCGCGTAATGCGGATTATAACGAAGCGGAAAAGATAGCCGCTGAGAAAGCGCCGATCGCGCCGATTTATCAGTACACCAACGGGCGGTTGATCAAGCCCTGGCTGAAGGGATATCCGATCACTAACCCGGAAGATGTGGCCTATAGCCGCACTATGTATATTGTGAAGCACTGAGGGTTTGTAAATCCGGAACTGGCGCGGCAACGCGCCAGTTTTACTTGCAACGTTTTACTGTTGCAATACGTCGACAAATTTCGCCAGCCACTGCGGATGCGCAGGCCAGGCGGGGGCGGTGACCAGATTGCCGTCAACATACGCCTGATCGATACCAATGTCGGCATAATACCCGCCGCTGAGCCGGACCTCCGGCGCACAGGCCGGGTAGGCGCTACAGGTACGTCCTTTCAGTACGCCCGCGGCAGCCAGCAGTTGAGGGCCGTGGCACACGGCGGCGATAGGTTTATAGACGGCGTTAAACGCCTGGACCAGCTTCAGCACTTTATCATTTAGCCGCAGATATTCTGGCGCCCGTCCGCCGGGGATCAGCAGCGCGTCATAGTCCTGTTCTTTTACCGCGGCAAAATCGGCGTTGAGAATAAAGCGGTGACCTGGTTTCTCGCTGTAGGTCTGGGCGCCGTCAAAATCATGAATCGCCGTCATGATGTAGTCGCCTTTGGTTTTGTCAGGACAAACCGCATCTACTTGATAACCCAGCATCTGTAATGCCTGAAACGGCACCATGGTTTCGTAATCTTCGGCGTAATCGCCAACCAGCATCAGAATCTTCTTGCCCATGCTCACCGTACCTGTATGAAGAAAGATGTCTAAGATATAGCCTGGCAGAGGAGGGAATGCGAACCGTGGAAAGTGTTATGCATGCAATGTTTCGGTTTTACGCAACAGAAACATTGCATGCCAGGTGTTTTATCAGAATACGTATTTCAGGCTGACTGCCAGAATGTTATCCGTCATGATTCCTGCGTTTTGAGTGAAGGTGTTGTCATTAAGTAAATTGATTTTGTAGTCCACATAGGTCTGCATGTTTTTGTTGAAGTTGTACGTAAATCCGAGGTCTACGAACTTGACCAGGTCCTCTGTATCGTAGGTATTTCCCTGACGATCGGTTCCTAAATCGCTGCCGCGCGTTTGGTTATAGGCGATAAACGGGACCCAACCTGACTCAAAGGTGTAACCGGCATAGAGTTCAACGGCCTGTGATTGGTTTGCAAAGCCGTAAGCGGTCCCTTTTGTTGATCCAAATTTAGCCGCGTTATAGGCCTGGGTGTACATCGCCGCCAGATACAGGTTATTGGCATTGTATTTGATTGCGGCGGTATAACCCTCGGCGTCTTTACCACCGCCCATGATGCCCGGCGCGCCATTCTGCTCATCGGTACGATTGGAGTTAAAGAAGGCGCCAGCCACGCTGATCCCGGAGTTAAAATCGTAGCTTAAGGAGGCGCCATACCCGTCACCGTTCTGCGTCAGTACGCTACGGGTGCCCGCTTCCGCGCCGCCGCTGTCGTTTTTACCCTGGTATTGCAATGCGACTTTCAAGCCATCAACCAGACCAAAGAAATCGCTGTTACGGTAGGTGGCTATCCCGTTACCGCGTTTAAACAGAAACTGGTCGGAACCGTAGGTGCCAGCATCGAATTCCGGCTGCATATCGGTATACGCCGCCGCATCGTACAGGACACCCGTGTTACGGCCGTAATCAAAAGAACTGTTTCCCCAGAATTTCACACCGGCATAGGCATAGCGGGTAAAGGCGTTACTTGAGCTTTCCGGCAGGTTTCCCTGAACTTGATACTCCCAGCGACCAAATCCGACCATATCATCAGAAATTTTCGTCTGTCCTTTAAAGCCAAATCGCATAAAGGTTTTATCGCCATCAGAACCCGGACTATCAGAAAAATAATGCAGGCCATTAATAAAACCATATAAGTCTAATTTGTTGCCGTCTTTATTATAAATTTCAGCAGCGCCTGCAGAGGCTGACGCCAGCAAGGCAGAAATGACGAGCGAAAGTACGCCTGTTTTCATCATTAGGTATCCCTTTAATAATATAAAATATTAGTTGTCTAAGTTATTGAATTACCTGGTCGTAAAAAGTGGAACAATATGAATATTAAATACTCCTGTGTTAACTTCAGGCTAAACCGTAGTGCTTACGGCAATGAACGTAATTCCAGCGTAAAAAATGTTGTGCGTTATTCCATCATGAACGTGCTAATTCGGTGATCTGTTCCGTCTCTGCTTTTGGGTTTTCATCTTGCGCGACGGGAATATCCTCAAAGCCCAGCAGCAGGGTCAGGACAAACGAGAGCACCACCGCCAGCGCCATGACCCCAAAGACCCAGACGATGCTCATCGGGTTGGCCGGGTCGAAGAACTGCACGCTGGTGAAAAGCCCGGGCGCCGCCATCGAGTGGCTGGCAAGTCCGGCGATGCCCGCTACCGCACCGCAGATAAAGCCGCTTATCAGGCTGGCAATCAGCGGGCGTTTCAGGCGCACGGCCACGCCGTACAGCGCCGGTTCGGAAATCCCGGCCAGAATGGCTGATGCGGCGGCGGCCAGCGCCGTCTGGCGCAGTTACGGGTTTTTGGTTTTCCACGCCACGGCGAGCGACGAGCCGCCAAGCGACAGGTTGGCGCCGATCTCTGACGGCATCACCATTCCTTCTCTGCCGGTTTCGGCGATGGTCTGAATAATGGTGGGCGTGAATACGCGATGCATCCCGGTCATGACCAGCAGCGGCCACAGCGCACCCATGATGGCGACCGACAGCCAGCCCAGATAGCCGTGAATGGTGTACACCAGCGCGGAGATGGCGCTACCGATCCAGATACCGACAGGGCCAATCAGCAGGATGGCCAGCGGAGCGGCGATCAGCACGATCAACATCGGTTTGAGGAAGTTTTTGGTCACCGCCGGGGTGATGCGGTCCACCCAGCGTTCGATATACGACAGGCACCAGGTCATCACCAGCGCCGGGATCACGGTGTAGGTGTATTTCACCGCCGTCACCGGGATCAGGGCGAATTCGACGGGCTGGCCCTGCGCGGCTTTCGCCATCAGGTCAATAAAGCTCGGGTGTACCAGCACGCCCGCGATGGCGATGGCCAGCGACATGTTGGTCTTGAATTTGAGGGCGGCAGAGGCGGCCACCATCAGCGGCAGGAAGAAAAAGGCGCCGTCGCCGATGGTGGTGAGGATGGTCAGCGTCGGCGAGCCTTTCGGCAGCAGGCCGCTCATCTCCAGCACCATTGCCAGAAGCTTGACCATTGAGCCGCCGATAATCGCCGGGATCAGCGGCGACATGGTGCCAATCAGCGCGTCGAGGATACCGGCGCCGATGCGGCGGATCGTCAGCGGTGGTTTGCCCTGCGGTTCGGCGGGTTGCAGGTTTTCCGGAAGCAGGCGGACCACTTCCCGGTAAGCCTGAGACACCGTGTTGCCGATAATGACCTGACACTGGTTGTCGCTGCGCACAACGCCCATCACGCCCTTAATGCTTTTCAGCGCGGCGCTGTCAGCAAGCGCCGGGTTCTGCAATACAAAGCGCAGGCGGGTCATACAGTGGGTGGCGGCGACAATGTTGTTCGCCCCACCCAGCGCCTGCACTACGTCACCGGCCAGAGCCGTATAGTTTTTAGACATCGGATTTGTATCCTGTTTAATCAATAGGGGACGGTTTCATGTGGATACTTTTCATACCTTGCTCGGTGGTATGAAATGCCAGTAGGAAACCGGTTCCACATAAAAGACATTTTGGTGATGAAAAAGTCAATCTAAAAATAAATCAGGAATTGATAACTGTGATGGGTGTTGCATAAGTGGGCTGGTAAAATAGCCAGTTCATGGAGTCCAACCGTGAGGTTTCATAGAGAGATGATGGATTTAAATATTCTAAAGTGTTTAAGATAATAAAATTAAAGCGCCTGTGGTGCTGTCCGCTTTTTTATATCGATAAAATAAATCGCACATATTTTTATGTCCGAAACATGTGCGTGTTGATGTGATATTCAGAAGATAAAAGTCAGAACAATACGAGGCTTATAATATTAATTCATCGGCAGTTTGAAGAAATGGCGTTGGCTTTTTTCTAGCGCGAGCGCCGATTCTATGAACGGGGAAGGGAGGAAATCCGCAAGTGGAGGGTAGATGACCACGTTCCCGGAGACAGGGACTGCATCGCCGCTCAGGATACGCTGGATTAACGCCAGGTTATCCGCATACTGCCTGACGATTACCATCGCCTCTTGCTGTAGGGTCGACGGTGAAGCTTCAACGACATGTTCCATGCTAAATACGAGATTATCAGTCTCAATCAGCATGTTTTTGACGATATTCAACATCTCATGTCCTTTTTGCAGCAGCGCGTCGTGGGTGCCTTCTGCGCTGCGCCATGAGGGTTCAAGCGCCACCCGGGTGGCAAGATCCTCACACTCCGTAAGCGCCATGAACGCGGCCGTACGGCTCTGGTGATGCTCCGCTGGGCTATGAAGCCAGTTTTTAACGCTGTCGATAAGCTTCGCCAGCCGCGATAGCAGTATTTCCCCTTCACGTTCGGGCGAGATTATCGTGTGGATAATGCCCGCGACGACAATACCGAGGATGATGCCCACCAGACGGTCCCGCACTTCTGTCAGGTTCACCACGGGCCCGAATGACTCCAGCACCGCCAGCGAAAAGGTAAACATTATCTGGATCCCGGCGTAGCTGATACGTTCCGGGCCTGCTGAAATCCAGGATGAAAGCGCGAGGATCGGCAGAACACTGCCCAACAAGCCAAAGAGCGAATCCACATGGGGCGTGATAAAAACGAGGGTAATAAGCGCCAGCAGGCTGCCAATGGCGGCGGCCGGTAAAACGCAAAATGATGATAGGGTGACGCTGTACCTAACAACGGCCAGCATAGTGCTGGACGTAAAAAAGCCCGTCAGAGAAACGGGCAAACAATAAAGCAAATTATGCATTAGCGCCTCTCATGACGGGATGCGCTAATGGATTAATGTTACATGGTTTTTCCTCTGCCTGAACCTGACAATTTTTGTAGGTTGCCTTTCAGGCCGCCAGCACCTTATTGCGTCCACCGTTTTTGGCCTGATAGAGCGCCGCGTCCACCCGACGGAAAAGGGCATCCCGCGTCTCGCCTGGCTGATGGTGCGCCACGCCGATACTGACGGTAAATTCTGGCAATTCACTGTTAACGTTTTTTGTGACGGTGTCACGTATACATTCCGCCACCGCCACTGCGGTTTCAAGCGAGGTGCGTGGGAGCAAAAGCGCGAACTCCTCACCACCCCAGCGAAAGATGTAATCGCCTTTACGGCTACAGGATTCCAGAATGTGGGTGAGGCGGATCAGCACCTCGTCGCCTTTCAGGTGACCATAGCTATCGTTAATTGCTTTGAAGTTGTCCGTGTCTACCAGCAGCAGGCTGTAGTCACTGGTGAACGGGATCGGCAACGCGCTATGGCTTTCCGTTAAGGCGTAAAATTGCCGACGGTTGAGCAGTCCGGTCAGCGAATCCCGCAGCGCGGCATGCTCTAACTCCTGCTCCAGGCGTTTTTGCTCAGTAATGTCATGCACAATGCACAGCATCAGGTTATCACCGGCAATCTTGAGTGGACCGGCATACGTTTGCACATACCGGAGGGTGCCATCAGCCATTTTATGGATAAAATTTAGTGGCTTGTGCCCGCCGGGAAGTCTTGAAATCTCGGCCATCACCGGCAGTACCTGACGGCCCAGAGAATTGATTTCCCAGGTATGTTTTTGGCTCATTTCGTGCCGGGAATAGCCATAGAATCGCAGCGCCGCAATGTTCGCATCAACGATAAGTCCGTCGCGCGCGGGGTCGATCAGCAACATTGGCGCGGAAGTGGTCATAAAAAAGCGATGATAAAAATTGTGCTTATGCGGCTTATAGGTGGCGGAGCGCGCATAGTTTTCTGACGCGGCATGGCTAATATTCGCCCCCTCAAAAATGATGACATCAGGGAAGTCGGGAAAACTCGCCTGCGATAAGCGACAGCGCAGCGCCAGAACGCCTTTTGCCGTTTTTATTGACCAGATTTCGACGACTTCGTGCTGGTTTTTCAGATCGATCATGTAGGAGATAAGACGCGTCTGCGCGCAAGCGGACAGTGTGCCGGAACGCATGGCGGCAAGCGACATATCGCCTGCCAGCGTTTGCGCGGCACGGTTGGCGAAAAGCAGGTTCTCCTGGACGGGGTCGACCACCCAGATTGGGGTGTTCAGATAGTTAAAGGCTGACAGTTCTGCTGGCAACATGCTCGCTCTCCCAACAACGCAATGGCTCTCAGCTTCCGGCGAGTCTTAAACATAAGCATATTTATGACGTCATGCCTGCTTTTTTTTTGCACGGACGTTGAATTTCTGGCACGCCTTCTGACGATGCGCTCACGGCCTGCAGGGAGGCCCGCTTTTTTATTTAAACAGCACCCAGCGGTTGCGCCCCTGCTGTTTTGCCTGGTATAGCGCTTTATCGGCGTGGCTAATCAGCGTTCGCGGAGCCATGCCATTGGACCAACTGGCCACCCCAAGACTTACCGTGACTCGCGGCATTACCGGTGATGCCAGATGTTCAATATTCTGGAGCTGTATTTCATCAGCAATGTCGGCGGCGACCTGTAACGCTTCGGTTTCGCTGCTGCGCGGTAGCAGGACAACAAATTCCTCCCCGCCAAAACGGCCAGGAATACCTGTGGCGGGTAATGAGGCGCGCGCCAGGCATTGCGCAATTGTCTCAAGGCATCTGTCGCCGCGCTGATGCCCATAGCGATCGTTGTAGAGTTTAAAATGGTCAACATCAAGCATCAGCAAGGCGAAAGTTCCGCCTTCTCGCTGGTGGCGAGTTATCTCCTGGTCCATCCTGGATTCGAAGGCCCGACGATTGGCGATCCCCGTGAGAGGATCCCGACTGGCCAGGAGTTCAAGTTGCCCAATAAGATCAGCATTTTCTTGCTGATGCCTCAACGCCAGCAGAAACCAGCGGTTGAGCATTCTCCTGCCGGACTCAATAAGACCTGCCAGCAGCACCCATAGCAACGCGCTGATCACCGTCAGATGCGCGTTGTAGAACAATGACATCACCAGAATCGTCAGCCAGACAGGTGCAATAAATCCCAGTAAAATTTTGGGATCGAAATAGAGCGATATTAAGGCGGTGAACAGCAGTAGCGCGGTGAAGGGAAAGATTATCCGAATATCGTCGTTGATGATGAGGACATAAAAACCGACCGACCAGCACAAACTCAATGCGATGATGGTGGTTTTAGCCAGCGTCCTCAGCCAGCCTGCATCCTGCAGCGGCGCCATACGCATAATGAACAGCACGCCTGAGGCAATAAACAGCACCAGTAGCGCCATAGTTTCCAGTAGTGCCGCGAGGGTATGCGGGGCAAGAACTAACGATTGCGGGGCAAACCAGGTACGTCCAATAATGAAAAGGGAAAACAGGATATTGACCCACAGAAACCAGGGCGTACTGGTTTTAATTGCGACCTCGCGCATTTCTGCGAGACGTAAATCAAACGCCTGACAGGGTTGATTTTTCGACACTGCGTTGCTCCAGATACATTTTCGCTACAGTATTTATGCTGTTAATTAACTTTAATGAATTACCTGTTGTTGTCTATCTCCTCATGGTAAAAAATATCGTTTTTGCCATAAAATTCAGTGCGATGGCGAGAGGAAGTGTTGCTTATTGGCCTTAGATGGCTAGACTAACTGCACAAAAGCGCGGAATACGGAGGCGTTGTGGAAGCCATAAGGGGATCGGAAATGAATGTGCCTGATGCCGTTTTTGCCTGGCAACTGGATGGTAAAGGGGGCGTCAGCCCGCTTACGGACAACGATACGGTCAACAGAGAGCATCCATGCTGGCTGCATCTCAACTACACCCATCCGCAAAGCGCGCAGTGGTTAGCGACGACAGCGCTGCTGCCGAATATCGTACGCGATGCGCTTGCCGGGGAAAGCACCCGCCCGCGCGTGACCCGTATTGGCGAGGGCACGCTCATTACGCTGCGCTGTATTAACGGCAGTACCGATGAGCGCCCGGACCAACTGGTCGCAATGCGCCTTTATATGGACGAGCGGCTTATCGTGTCGACGCGGCAGCGCAAGGTGCTGGCGCTGGACGATGTAGTCAACGACCTGGAAGAGGGGACCGGACCGACGGACTGCGGCGCCTGGCTGGTGGAGGTATGCGATGCGCTGACCGATCACGCCAGCGAATTTATTGAAGAGCTCCATGACCGGATTATCGATCTGGAAGATAACCTGCTCGATCAGAAGATCCCCCCGCGTGGGCATCTGGCGCTGTTACGTAAACAGCTCATCGTGATGCGTCGCTATATGGCGCCCCAACGTGATGTCTACGCCCGTCTTTCCAGCGAACGCCTGACCTGGATGAATGATGACCAGCGTCGCCGGATGCAGGATATTGCCGACCGGCTGGGGCGAGGGCTGGATGAAATTGATGCCTGTATCGCGCGAACCGGCGTCATGGCTGATGAAATCGCCCAGGTGATGCAGGAGTCGCTGGCGCGCAGAACTTACACCATGTCGCTGATGGCGATGGTCTTTTTGCCCAGCACCTTTCTGACCGGGCTATTTGGGGTAAACCTGGGGGGGATCCCCGGCGGCGGTTGGCAGTTTGGTTTTTCGCTCTTTTGCATCATGTTGGTTGTGTTGATTGGTGGTGTTACGTGGTGGTTACATCGTAGTAACTGGTTGTAAAGGAGACAATTTTTTCCTGATAAAGCGACCTAAAACGCCGGGAAAATTGAGCGAAGTCAATAAACAATCTACCTGTTCGGGGCAATATCACTCCCGCAGGTGAATGCAACGTCAAGCGATGGGCGTTGCGCTCCATATTGTCTTACTTCCTTTTTTTGAATTACTGCATAGCACAATTGATTCGTACGACGCCGGCTTAGATAAGTCGGCTTTTTTTTGCCCTTCGTTCAGCAGACTCTACCCTTATAAGAGACCCTGAAGAAAAGGAGGCCAGTATGACACGGTATCAGTTACGGGTAAGTGACCCTGTTCCAAACGATCCGGTACCGATCCCCGACCCGATTCCAAAACTCCAGCCGCTCCCCGAACCGCCGGTCGACCCGGACCCACACCCGATCGTGACGCCACCTGCGTATTGATGAAAATCGCCCTCCGTAGAGGAGGGCGAAAGAGGATCACTGGATGATGATGTTGTCTTTGAGTTCGTTGTAAGGCACCAGGTGTTCGCCATCGAAGACCATGATGTTGCGTTCTGACGCTTCGTCAGGGGATTGGGCGGGAACCTTGTCTGAATCGAATCCGGCGATCCACTCGAAGAGCGACATGAATTTTCTGGCGCTGATCGGCGTATTGTCGATGATATGTTTTTTCGTATCGCTGGTGAAAACGAAGAGTGGAACATTGAAGTTCTGGCGGGTATCTGCGGCGTGACGTACCGGGCGCTCGCTCTCATCCACCGTCATTCCGTGATCGGAAAAATAGATCAGCGCATACGATTCGCCGCGTTGTTCAAGAATATGATGCGCGCGTTCAAGGAAAGTATCGAGTTTATGCAGCGTCGCCAGATAGCAATTCAGTTGCTGTCGACGGCTGATATCGAAACTCACAGGAAATCCGTTAAGCCTGGAGCAGGTATCCGGATGCGAACCAATCATATGCAGAAATACGGCATTGTGAGTATAGTCATTACTATTCACAACGCTCTGAAGCTCATCTAATAACGCCATGTCATCAGTGCTGTTGGTATTGTAATCCCCTTTTTTGAAAAAGACTTTATGTTGCGCCTTGCTGGCGATAACGGTAGAAGGGGTATCATATTCGCCAAGAAAACCCTGGTTCGAAATCCAGTGAGTATAGAAGCCTGCTCTCTTGGCCAGTGCGACGATACTATTATTTTCTTCTGTTTTTATACCGTCGCTGATAGTGAGCGTACGCGGAAGCGACAGAAAAGTATTAGGCGCGGCAGAAATATAGTGCGTGTAGAAATATCCAGGTGCCGTATTTAACCACGGCGTCGTGTTATGTGGGTAACCGTACACCGACAGATAGTCGCGGGCAACGCTTTCGCCAATCACAATGACGACATTTTTGTACTTTTTACGGTTGCTGATGATTTGAAAATTGTCAGCAACCGCACTGTTTTTCTCAAGGCTGGCGAGCGCGGAATTGGCCTGCAGCGCATACGCTGTCGTCGCCGCAAGCATCCGCTTCGGCCAGGTGTTCAGGTTGATTAAAATAAAAGCGATAAAGTAGATCGCGCGGTATTTTTTATCAAAATCCTGGCCATGTCGGGCGAACAGATAAATAGATAAAATGGCCGAAAACATCAGCAGCCAGGTATTAAGGCTGGTTCCCCTGATAAACTCCAGAGATTCGCCGCTGTTGGTTTGTAGAGCGGAAACAACATACGCATAGCTTATCTTGCCAAAGCTATAGCCGATCGGAATATATAATGAAAGACAGAACAGGACCGTACATGAGAAATAAAAGGTGAGTGGATTTTTCCTTGAGAGGTACAGCGCGGTAAAGGTCACTATACAGTTGGATACCCCGGTATAACCAGTATTCAGGGGGACTATTAGTGAGATAATTATCGCAGGTGTCATCCAGGCAGCTGCTTTTCTTATTGCTATCGTTTTGTCTTCAGTGTGCGAAAAAACACCAGAAAGGTGTAAAAGCTTCCCAAACATTATTATTCCCCCAGAAAAATGCCCGGGAATTATAGATATTTTCTGTTGAAATTAAAGCTGTTTATGATGTGGATGTGAAATTTGATTTAAGTTGTTTTTAATTTTTGCATTGAGGGAGCGCTGCAGTAAAAAACCCTCCATCAGGAGGGTTTGTCTGTTACTTGATTTCTACCACATCGAGGCGGTTAGCGAGGAGGTCGACGTCATCTTCTTCCGGCTGCCATCCTGCTGGCTGCAGTGGGATCTCTTCGCGGTCAAAGGCTAAGTCCCCACCGTCAACGACCGCCGAGCCATGGGCGAGTCCTTTGAAATCGAACATCTCGCCATCACACAGGTGCGATGGCACCACGTTCTGCATAGCGCTGAACATCGTCTCAATACGGCCTGGATAACGTTTGTCCCAGTCACGCAGCATTTCTGCAATAACCTGACGCTGCAGGTTAGGCTGCGAACCGCACAGGTTGCAGGGGATAATTGGAAACGCTTTGGCTTGCGCAAAACGCTCAATATCTTTCTCGCGGCAGTAGGCCAGCGGGCGAATCACGATGTGTTTGCCATCATCGCTCATCAGCTTAGGCGGCATACCTTTCATTTTCCCGCCATAGAACATGTTCAGAAACAGGGTTTGCAGAATGTCGTCGCGGTGGTGCCCAAGCGCAATTTTGGTGGCGCCGAGTTCTGTTGCCGTACGGTACAGGATCCCGCGGCGCAGACGGGAACACAGTGAACAGGTGGTTTTACCCTCCGGGATCTTCTCTTTGACGATACCGTAGGTATTCTCTTCCACGATTTTATACTCGACGCCCAACTGTTCGAGGTATTCCGGCAGCACATGCTCCGGGAAGCCCGGTTGCTTCTGGTCGAGGTTCACCGCCACCAGTGAAAAATTCACCGGCGCGCTTTGCTGCAGGTTACGCAGGATTTCCAGCATGGTGTAGCTATCTTTGCCGCCGGACAGGCACACCATAATGCGGTCGCCTTCTTCAATCATGTTGAAGTCAGCGATCGCTTCGCCCACATTTCGGCGCAGGCGTTTCTGGAGTTTATTGAGGTTGTATTGTTCTTTTTTGGTAATTTCTTGATTCTGCTGCATCTGGATCTCTGTTCAATACGGACCGGCATCGTGTTACTGGTGAAGGGGTCGTTGCTGATTATGCGAAGTATGCCGCGTATGGTACGGATTACAGCGACGAATGCCAGCATGTTTTACCGTTATGCGCCAACAAATGAAAAAAATCCCCGTCCTGGGCGGCGGGGATTTTTAACCCTGCTTGCCAGCCGTAAACAGGCTAACTTAACGTGAAGTCGTTGACGCCGGAACTGGAGCTGATTTGATAATCTTTACCCATCCCTGCGCCATCAGAAATGGTCACCGTCCCTTTGTTGCCATTAACAGGGAGACCGCCAATCCACCAGTTATTTCTGGTGCCGGTGTGCCCCTGTCCCAGATACAGATTTGCGGTAAACGCTTTACCATAGATAGTGAAACTGACGAGCAGACCAAAATAAAAGTTCAGTTTTTCAGGAGAGTGGTCTGATGCGCCGAGTCCGTACATATGCGGTAAGCTGCCGCAGGCGGCTGCATAACTCGCGGCGACGTCTCCTGACCCTTTTCTGCCGCAGTTCCAGTGGATTGACCAGGTGGTTCCGCTTCGTGTGATGGTGGGTGAGTTTTGATGCGGTTGCCCGGAAGTTATATCAAAACTGCCTGGAATATATTGTACATTTGTAATATCAGCACAGGTGAGCATGACCAGATTATCCTGCGTTGATGTATTCAGTGATTCAAACTCAGTGCTTAGTGTTGTCATGAAAATAACCTCAAGAAGTACGAAGTGAGATGTCAGTATAGATTTCTATCAGGCTATGGTTATTTTACGAGGTTTTTAAAAAACAGTCTGATATGTACAATATATTCAGAGCGCAGCGGTTTACTTTTCGATTGTTTCACAAGGTTAATTTGATCGTCCCCTGTAGGGGGTGAAAACCCTCTGATGCTTAAGCATGAAAATGGCTATGATTATTTCATGAGTTTTTATCATTAATTACTTATTTTTGTCGTTTTCTTGTGCATTTATTCTGACGGTGTTCATATTTTTGGGTGTTAATGTTGTTCCGGTGGGTTGAGATTGATTGGCGTAGGGACGGCGGAAACATTTACCGTCTGCGGGGCAGGAAAAAACCCGCTGTTGCCAGCGGGCCAGAGGTATCAGAACTGGTAAACCAGACCCAGTCCGACAATGTTATCGGTGCTGATGCCATTGTCTTTGTAGAAATCATCATTGCCGTCCAGCAAGTTGATTTTGTAATCAACATAAGTGGACATGTTTTTGTTGAAATAGTAGGTCGCGCCAACGTCCATATATTTCACCAAGTCTTTATCGGAATCTCCGCCATTCACCAGGTTCAGATCCTTACCTTTCGATTGCAGGTAGGAAATCGCCGGACGCAGACCGAAGTCAAACTGATATTGCGCAGTCATTTCAAAGTTCTGGGTCTTATTGGCGATACCGCCGCCGTCGGTGCTGTCGGAAGAGCCGTATGGCGTCATATTGCGCGTTTCGGAATACATGGTTGCCAGGTAGATATTATTGGCATCATATTTCGCGCCAACCGTCCATGCGTCCGCTTTTTCACCGTTGGCATACTGTGAAGAAACGTCATCAAACGCATTTTTCTGGTCGCTGGTACGGTCGGATGACGCGTAGGCCGCGCCTACGCTAAAGCCCTGACCAATATCATAGGTAGAGGAAATACCGAAACCGTCGCCATTAGCATTACGGAAGCTGCGGTCGCCATTGTTAGTGCCTTCGCCGCTGCCAGGGTTTTCGTTTTTACCCTGGTACTGCAACGCGAAATTCAGGCCGCTCACCAGACCAAAGAAATCGTTGTTACGGTAAGTTGCAACGCCGTTTGCGCGGTTGGTCATGAAATTATCGGCCTGGGAATAGGAATCGCCGCCAAATTCCGGCAGCATATCGGTCCAGCCTTCCACGTCGTACAGTACGCCGTAGTTACGACCGTAGTCGAATGAGCCGTAGTTGCCAAACTTGAGGCCAGCGAATGCCAGACGGGTCCAGGACTGGTCACCGGAGCTTTCGGTATTGTTAGCCTGAACGTTATATTCCCACTGTCCGTAGCCGGTCAGTTGATCGGTAATCTGCGTTTCGCCTTTGAAACCAAAACGGACGTAGGTCTGATCACCGTCTTTTTTGGAATCGCTGGAGAAGTAATGCAGACCGTCTACCTTGCCATAAAGGTCTAATTTATTGCCATCTTTGTTATAAATTTCTGCAGAATGCGCAGCGCCTGCGGCTAAAAGCGCAGGGATAACGAGGGCCAGTACTTTTCTTTTCATTTGAATAATCCTTTAGCTGTTATTTTATACTTACTTCTTCATGATGCTTCCGAATGAGAAGTTAATTCATGCTAATGGAGATGGTTCCCTGAAGGTAAAAAACATTTGTTACTAAATAAGTAAAATATCGATGAATTGCTTCCGCTGAAATGGTAATAAATTTCGTGAATGGTTTGCTTGTGGTTTATATAAAATAAAAATTATACGTGGGTACTATTTCGCTTTATGATAACTGCGTTATATGCCAATTATTGTCACATATCGAATTTCTTGTTGCCGTGTGTCTTTTTATTATTTTTGTATTTTGCGCTAAATTAACAAGCCCGAATGGTTATTCGGGCTTTTTTCATCGATGACGCGGCGATTATTTGCTACTTCACTCCGGTTCCGTTTTCTCCGCTTTACCGGCCAGTTGGGCGAGGAAGTCGTAGCGCTTTTGCAAATCCGCCGCGGCGTCTTTCCAGAGCTGTTCCGCCACCTCAGGTTGCTGGGCGTTAAGGCGGCGGAATCGTTGCTCGTTGAGCAACGTTTCCGCCAGCGCATCCGACGGTGGACGGGAGTCCAGCGCCAGCGGCAATTTACCTTCATCGACGCGGCGCGGGTCGAAGCGGTACAGCGGCCAGAAGCCTGTGGCAGTGAGCTGGCGCATCTGCTCGTGGCTCAGCGCCAGGTCGTAACCATGCTCTTCACATGGGCTGTAAGCGATAATCAGCGACGGGCCAGGGTAGGACTCCGCTTCCTGAATCGCCTTAACTGTCTGGTTCAGCTGCGCGCCAAGCGATATCTGGGCCACGTAAACATGTCCGTACATCATCATGCTGACGCCGAGATCTTTACGCGCCTTCCGTTTGCCGTGTTCGCCAAACTTAGTGACCGCGCCAAGCGGAGTCGCCTTCGACGCCTGGCCGCCGGTATTGGAGTAGCATTGCGTATCCAGCACCAGAATATTGACGTTTTCGGTCAGGCTGAGAACGTGGTCGAGGCCGCCGAAGCCAATATCGTAGGCCCAGCCGTCGCCGCCGATAAGCCAGATTGATTTCTCAACCAGCGCGTCGGCATCGGTTAACAGCTCATCGGCGCCTTCCTGGCCCGCCAGATGCTGGCGCAGCGCGGCAACCTGCTCACGGCGCTGTTCCGGCGTGGCGTTCGCGTGCAGCGCGTTGTTCAGCTCCGCGGGCAGCTTATCGGCGAAGGCGTCCAGCAGGCGCATGACGCGCTGACGATGCTGGTCGACCGACAGGCGGAAGCCCAGACCGAATTCGGCATTATCTTCAAATAGCGAGTTCGCCCATGCCGGGCCGCGGCCGTGGGCATCGGTAGTATAAGGCGTTGAGGGCAGATTGCCGCCGTAAATCGACGAGCAGCCGGTGGCATTGGCGATCAGCATGCGGTCGCCGTACAGCTGGGTCAGCAGTTTGATGTACGGCGTTTCGCCGCAGCCGGAACAGGCGCCGGAGTATTCAAACAGCGGGGTGATGAGCTGCGATGTGCGGATGTCGATGCGCTCAAGCTTACTGCGGTCGATTTCCGGCAGATTAAGGAAGTAGTCGTAATTAACCTTTTCCTCTTCCAGATGCTCAAGGCGGGACATCATGTTGATGGCCTTGATATCCGGGTTCTGGCGGTCTTTCGCCGGGCAGACTTCAACGCACAGGTTGCAACCGGTACAGTCTTCAGGCGCCACCTGCAAAACGTATTTCTGGCCGCGCATATCGCGGGATTTGACATCCAGCGAGTGCAGGCTTGCCGGGGCGTCTTCCAGGGCTTCAGGCGGGACCACTTTTGCGCGAATCGCTGAGTGCGGACAGGCAGCGACGCAATGGTTGCACTGCGTGCAGAGTTCCTCTTTCCAGATGGGGATCTCCTCGGCAATGTTGCGTTTTTCCCAGCGGGTGGTGCCCATCGGCCAGGTGCCGTCCGGCGGTAGCGCCGAGACGGGAAGCGCATCGCCAAGACCCGCCAGCATCGCGGCGGTGACTGTTTTGACAAAGTCGGGCGCCGCCTCGGACACCACCGGCGGCCGGTTCGGACTGCTGGCGTTTACCGGCTGTAACGGCACTTCCGCTAAGGATTCACGGGCCAACGCCAGCGCCTGCCAGTTGCGT
>Ga0213878_10000233_pt1 | contig 22609 bp, 6 predicted proteins | sample VelepicoBEBS_R02_FD_161053 | JGI IMG/M metagenome (GOLD analysis project Ga0213878, IMG submission 161053) | Vellozia epidendroides bulk soil microbial communities from rupestrian grasslands, the National Park of Serra do Cipo, Brazil - BS_R02 | ecosystem: Environmental > Terrestrial > Soil >... | reverse complement strand
ATCGCCGGCATCCGGCCTTGGGCTACCTCTCACCCAACAACTACGAGCGGCGCATGAACAACGCCGCTTGATGTCCAATTAGAACCTCTCCACGAAAGCGGATCAACTCCAGGACTGGGCTCGGCGGACTGAGGGCGCCATTGCACCCGGCTGACATGCTGGCAAGCGCAATGACCGTCCAACGCCATATGCGGGTCAATGCGGTGTTCCGAGCGGTTCGCAAAGCAACACCCCCAACGCGCCGGACCTTCGAGGACCGACGATTTAGCGCGCTTCGAGGGGTGCTTCAGGTGCTCCTCTTGGTGGGCGGACTGAACGTCCGAAAGGTCCCAACGGCACTTCGCCAGCACTTTGCTGTTCCAAGGAGCAAAAAAATTGGCCCAGCCGAAGCTGAGCCAATTGGTTCCGCCACCTGCGGCGTTTGCGTGCGGAAGACTAGGCGACGTCGAAGCGGTCCAGGTTCATCACCTTGTTCCATGCGGCGACGAAGTCGCGCACGAACTTCTCTTTCGCGTCGTCCTGGGCATAGATCTCGGCGATCGCGCGGAGCTGCGAGTTCGCGCCGAAGACCAGGTCGGCGCGGGTGGCGGTCCACTTCGCCTTGCCGCTTGCGCGATCGGTTCCGTCGAAGAGCTCCTCGCCGTCCCGAGGCTTCCACGTCGTGCCCATGTCGAGCAGGTTGACGAAGAAGTCGTTGGTGAGCTTGCCGACGCGGTCGGTGAAGACGCCGTGGTCGACGCCGCCGGTGTTCGCGCCCAACACGCGCAGCCCGCCGACGAGCACCGTCAGCTCGGGCGCCGTCAGCGTGAGCAGCTGCGCCTTGTCGACCAGCAGCGCTTCGGTCGTGGCGTGGTACGGCGAGGCTTTCAGGTAGTTGCGGAAGCCGTCGTTCAGCGGTTCGAGCACGTCGAACGTCGAGACGTCGGTCTGCTCCTGCGTCGCGTCGGTGCGGCCCGGCGTGAACGGCACGGTCACGGACTGGCCTGCGTCCTTCGCCGCCTTTTCGACCGCGGCGTTGCCGCCGAGGACGATCAGGTCGGCGATCGAGACCTGCTTGCCGCCCTTCTGCGCGGCGTTGAACTCGCTTTGAATCTTTTCGAGCGCCTGCAGGACCTTCGCCAGCTGCGCGGGCTGGTTGACTTCCCAGTCTTTTTGCGGGGCGAGCCGCACGCGCGCGCCGTTCGCGCCGCCGCGCTTGTCGGAGCCGCGGAACGTCGACGCCGACGCCCACGCGGTCGCGACGAGCTCCGACACGCTGAGCCCTGATTTGAGGATCTTGCTCTTGAGCGCGTCGGCGTCGGCCTCGTCGATCAGCGGGTGCGTCACCGCGGGGACCGGGTCTTGCCACACCAGCTCTTCGTCGGGAACTTCCGGTCCGAGATAGCGCGAGCGCGGCCCCATGTCGCGGTGCGTCAGCTTGAACCACGCGCGCGCGAACGCGTCGGCGAACTCTTTCGGGTTCTCGTGAAAGCGCTTCGAGATCGGCGCGTACTGCGGGTCGACCTTGAGCGCCAAGTCGGAGGTGAGCATCATCGGCGCGTGGCGCTTCGACTTGTCGTGCGCGTCCGGAACGGTCCCTGCGCCGTCCGACCCCTTCGGCTTCCACTGGTTCGCGCCGGCCGGGCTCTTCGTCAGCTCCCACTCATAGTTGAACAGGTTGTTGAAGTAGGTGTTGTCCCACTTGGTCGGCGTTTGCGTCCACGCGCCTTCGAGGCCGCTCGTGATCGTCGCATCGCCGTTGCCGCTGCCGAAGCTGTTCCGCCACCCGAGGCCCTGCTCGTGCATCGGCGCGCCTTCGGGCTCGGGACCGACGTACTGCTTCGGATCGGCCGCGCCGTGCACTTTGCCGAACGTGTGCCCGCCGGCGATCAGCGCGACGGTCTCTTCGTCGTTCATCGCCATGCGCGCGAACGTCTCGCGAATGTCGCGCGCCGAGGCGAGCGGATCGGGATTGCCGTTCGGTCCTTCCGGGTTGACGTAGATCAGACCCATTTGCACGGCGCCGAACGGCTTGTCGAGCTCGCGGTCACCTTTGTAGCGCTCGTCGCCGAGCCACTCGCGCTCGAAGCCCCAGTTCACGTCTTCTTCGGGTTCGAACACGTCGGCGCGGCCGGCGCCGAAGCCGAACGGCTTGAGCCCCATCGACTCGAGTGCGACGTTGCCGGCCAGCACCATCAGGTCGGCCCACGAGATCCTGTTGCCGTATTTCTGCTTGATCGGCCACAGCAGCCGGCGCGCCTTGTCGAGGTTCGCGTTGTCGGGCCAGCTGTTGAGCGGCGCGAAGCGTTGCTGGCCGGAGTGGGCGCCGCCCCGGCCGTCGTGAATGCGGTACGTGCCGGCGGCGTGCCACGCCATGCGGATCATCAACGGGCCGTAGTGCCCGTAGTCGGCGGGCCACCACGGCTGCGAGTCCGTCATCAGCGCGGCCAAATCTTTTTTCAGCGCCTTGTAGTCGAGCTTCTTGAACTCCTCGGCGTAGTCGAACGTCGGACCGAGCGGGTCGGACAGCTCGGAATTCTGGTGGAGGACCTTGAGGTTCAATTGCCCCGGCCACCAGTCTTGAATGGTCATCGTTCCGGCGTCCAGATGCGTCCCGCGCGGCGTTCCGTGCGGCACCGGGCACCCGCCGTTCTTCTGGAGCTCCTCTTCGAGCATTAGTCCCGTCTCCAATCGTTCGTGAGAATGAGAATCACAATCGTTGCCGAATGAGGAAAGGCTAGCACCGCGACCAGCGTCCGTCAAGGGGGTCCGCCGAGCCGCGATTGGACTCATGCGCGCGCGCGACAATGGTCTCGTTTCGCAATAAAGACGGCAGAAACTTTCGAAGACGCCGTGCCGCACGCGCGTTATGTTCAATGTGCGCGCGCCGGCTCGTTCGCCGCATCGATACGATAGCGTAGGTGCGAGCGCGATCCGGCGGCGACAGCGACATTCGCCATTCGAAAGGATCGATGTCCGTGAGAGTCATCAAATCGACTCCGAAGGGCTTCGTCGCGGTGCTGTTGTTCGTTGCGCTCGTGCTCGGAGGGCCGGCAGCGGCTCTCGCCGGCACGACCGGAACGGTCAACGGCAGCGTCGTCGACGCTCGATCGAACAAACCCATCGCAGGCGCGGCCGTGACCGCGCAGAGCCCCTCGCAAACGGCGCGCACGACGTCCGACGCGTCGGGCCGCTTCTCGTTCATCTCGCTCGCGCCCGACACGTACGCGATCTCGGTCGCGGCGGCGCCGGGTTACGATCCGGCGGTCGTCAACGGCGTTACGGTGCAGGCCGACCAGACGCTCACCTTGACGCTGCAACAGGCGCCGAAGCTCAAAGTGATCGGCGGGGTCACCGCGCGCGCCGCGTCGGCTCTCGTCAAAGCCGGCACGACGGCCGACGTGTACTCGGTCAACGCGCTCGTGCAGGACAAGACGTCCGTCGCCGGCGGCGGCGGCACGCTGAACAGCGCGTGGTCGGCGATCTCGACCGTGCCCGGCGTCTACGTCGCGGCAGGGCAGGCCGGCTACATCGGCTCCGGCTCCACCAACGGCGCGACCGTGTCGATTCGCGGCGGCGACTACGACCAGATCGGTTACGAGATCGACGGTGTTCCCGTCAACCGCGCGTTCGACAACTACCCGTCCGGTGCGGTTTCCTCGCTCGGCCAGCAGGAGCTGCAAGTCTACACCGGCGCGACGCCGGCGAACTCGGAGGGCGAAGGCCTCTCCGGCTACATCAACCAGGTGATCCGCACCGGGACCGCGCCGGCGTCGCGCAACCTCACGCTCGCGCTCGGCACGCCGACGTTCTACAACAAAGTCGCGTTCGAGGCCGGCGGCGCCAACCCGGCGCGCACCTTCTCGTACTACGCCGGCGCGGGCGCGTACGACCAAAGCTTCCGCTACTACGACAACTACGACGGCGCGAGCTTGCAGTCGCTGTGGGGCGCGCCGCTCGCCCCGTGCCCGAACGCGACGCCGGTCGGCTGCCACGGTCCGCACGGCGAAGACTACACGAACGGCGGCACCACCCAGTCGTACGTGCTCGGCCCGTACACCGTCAACAGTGGGACGTTGAGCCCTACGAGCCTGGCCGCCGTGCGCGTGCGCAACACGGTCGGCAACATCCACTTCGGGATCCCGCGCCGGGACGGGAACCGCGACGACGTGCAGCTCCTGTACGAGAACGACTTCATCGACAACCAAGGCTTCTCGTCGACCAACGACCAGGGCGGCGCGGCGTTCCTCGACAGCATCGGCGTCGCGCACAACTACGTCGACGGCTACGTCTTCGCGGGCCAGCCGGTCGGCACGCTGCTCCCGCCCGGCTACGGCGGCGGCGGCGTGATGCCGTACCTCTTCCCGGGGTCGCCGAGCGGCCGTCTCATCGGCGCGGACATCGCGCCCGACCGCCGCGACGCGATCACCAACAACCAGTCGATCGTGAAGCTGCAGTACCAGCGCAACTTCGGCACGCAAGCGTTCCTGCGCGTGTACGGGTACACGTACTACTCCGACTTCGTGCAGAACGCGCCGCAGTCGACCGACATGAACTTCCTCGGTTTCGCCGCGTCCGACTACGGGCTGAGCAGCCACACCCGCGGGATCAGCGCGACGTTCTCCGACCAGCTCAACGCGCAGCACCTGCTCTCGGTCCAAGGCTCCTACACCAGCTCGCGCACGCTGCGCGACAACAACTCCGGGATCGGGCGGACCGGCGCCGTCGGCTGGCTGGTCTCGTCCGCGGCGCCGCTCAGCGGCGTCTGCTACAGCGCGACCGGCGCGCCGGTCGTCGGGTGCGGCGCCGGCTCGCAGACGTTCACGCTGCGGCAGGGATACAACGGGACCGTCACGCCCGCGAACACGATCAACGGCGGCGTCTGCGGGACGGGACAGTGCCAGTACATCCTCGGCGAGAACGGCCAGTCGGCGACCTACAACACCGTGACGCCGCGCTTCACCTCGTTCTCGGTCACCGACCAGTGGAAGCCCACCGACCGGCTCAACCTCAACCTCGGCTTGCGCTACGACGGGTTCCAGTTCATCGGCGCGGACACCACCGGCTCGCCGGCGCGCGCGCTGTGGTACAACGCGTACAACCTGCTCCATCCGGCGGCGCCGCTGGTGAATCCGGGTCCGGGCCAGACCGAGTCGTACGGCGAGCTGCAGCCGCGCTTGGGCTTGACGTACACCGTCAATCCGAGCACGGTGCTGCGCGCGAGCTACGGGCGCTACGTCGAGGCGCCGAACAGCGCGTTCGAGCAGTACAACTTCCTGCAGCAGAACGACGTCGCGGCGCTGGCGCGGTTCGGCCGGTTCGGTCTGCCGACCACGCCGATGCATCCTGTGCGCCCTGAGCTCTCGAACAACTACGACTTCTCGTTCGAGCACCAGTTCAGGGACAACACGTCGATGAAGCTGACTCCGTTCCTGCGCAAGACGCAGGACCAGATTCAGAACTTCTACCTCGACCAGAAGACCGGCTTCCAGTCGGGCTTGAACGTCGGGCGCCAAACCTCCGAAGGGCTGGAGCTTGAGGCCGACAAGGGCGACTTCTCGCGCAACGGGCTGGCGGCGCGGCTCTCGTTCACCTACACGCACAGCTACATCACCTACACCAAGCTCGACAACGGCGGCACGATCATCGACGGGTTCAACGCGAACATCGCGCAGTACAACGGCTTCACCAAGGCCGGCGGCGGCGCGCCGTGCTACTTCCCGACGATCCAGGACGCGGCGGGGAACGTCCTCAACCCGGCGACGGCCGGAAAACCCGATCCCGCCTGCACGCCGGGCTCGCCCGCGAACCCGTACTACAACGCGCCGCTGCAGCCGCTGATGGACGTCAACGGCGACTACGCCACCTACAGCACCTTCCCGGGCGGCGTCGGGGCGGGCGGGTACTCCGCGCTCAGCGCGCCGTACGTGACGACGCTGCTCGTGCAGTACAAGCACGGGCCGCTTGCGATCACGCCGGCGCTTCAGTTCCAAGGCGGGATTCGCTTCGGCGTGCCGCTCTCGACGCCGGGGATCGACCCCAGCGCGTGCACGACGACGCCGACCAGCTCGGCGATCCTGCCCGGAGCGACGACGAACGATCCGCGGTATCCGTACGGCGGCGCGGGCGGCTCGCCGTACAACCAGACGGCGTGCGGGAGCAGCTTCGCGATCCCGAACCCGTTCACCGGCCGGTTCGACAACGTCGGCGCGTTCGTCGCGCCGAACCAGGTGCTGCTGCACGCTCAGATCACCTACGATCTGAACAAGCGGATCACGCTGGTCGGCAACTTCGCGAACATCGTCAACCGCTGCTGGGGCGGCACGAAGCTTCCTTTCAGCATCAACCACGCCTGCAACTACGTCGCGACGTACGGCGCGGGCGCCGGACCGCAGCCGATCGGGAACCAGTACAATCCCGGCGATCGTCTGCAGCCATTTTTGGCGACACCCTACGATCCGCTGTTCCCGAACTTCCCTTTCAACATGTTCATCGAGGCTCGGATCAAGATCTGACGAACCGGCTCCCTGAACGCACAGAGACGACCCCCGCTGCGGCGGGGGTCGTTTTCGTGCCGCCCGCCGGTCAGAGCTCCTTGGTGAGCGTCAGCCGCACCAAGCGGCGTTCGATCGGGTGGAAGTGAACGTCGGCGACGCCCGCGGCGCACTGCGCGATCGGACACGGTCCGGTGTAGCCGGGTTTGGTGTACGCCGGGTCGCTCGGAAGCGAGGAGTTGTAGTAGTAGTCGATGTCGCTCGCCTTTGCGTCGAGCAGGTTGAACGCGTCGATGCCGAGGCGCATATGCGCGGATGGCTTGAGGCCGGCCTGCAGGCTCACCGTGGTGGTCGGATGCGAGAAGACGCTGCCGTTCTCGACGAGCGGGCGCGGGCCGAAGTAGCGCAGTCGCACGCTGCCGAATGCGTGTGGCCGGTCGGCGGCAATGCCGAACGTCAGGACGTCCTTGACCGAGCCCGGAATCAGCTGACCGACCGGGTCGACGTTGGTGAACTTCGCGGTCGAGCGCGCGAAATCGAGGTCGTACGTCCAGCCGCGCGCCGACACCCAGAAGTTCGAAACCTCGAATCCCTCGCGGTGGCTCGGCCGCCCGGGTGAAGTGGTTCCGGCGTCGCCATCAAAGACCAGCTCGGAGGCGAGATCAAGGTTCCATAGCGACACGGTCGTGCGCAGCTTCTGGTTGACGGCCAAGCGCGCGCCGATCTCCGCGCCTCGCGCGCGGACGAGCGGCGTCGCTGCACGGACGATCTGACCGGTGCCGGGATCGGTGAGAGAGCCGGTCGCCGGATCGACGCGCTCCACGATCCCGCGCGCGTCGTTGCTATGGAAGCCCGTTCCGATGTCGGCGTACAGCTCGGTTCGTTTCCCTAAGGTATATGCGAGTGAAAGCTTCGGGCTGACGATCGCCGCCGAGACGTCTCCGGAGTTTTCAGGACGCAGGTCGTTGACGCGGAAGCGAAACGCGTCCGCGCGCACGCCGGCGGTCACGCGCAGGCGCTTCGAGAGGTGCTGCGTCGTCTGCGCGTACACCGCGTTGCTCGTCTCGAGCACGTGGTCGATGCGCGTCGTGCCGATGCGGGACTGGGCGTGCGTGAGATACAATGCGACGGGCGCGATGTTGTCGCTGCGCAGCTGATAGCCGACGGTGTTCTCGGCGACCGGCGTCTTCCACGTGCGGCTCGCGTTTACGCCGAGGACGAAGCGCCGCTCGGCCTGTTCGAACTGATCCCCGTTGACCGGATCGTTCAAGAAGTACGTGAAATCGGAGAAGAGGTCCAGGCCGTAGTCCATCGCGTACGCGCTGAGCTGCGTCGCCGAGCGCGCGCTCTCGCGCGTGTAGTCGGCCGAGAGCACGTAGCGGTGCGTGCGCCCGCCGTCCGTCGGGTCGATCTGGCCGAACCGGCCGATCTCGCCGCGCTCGACGGCACGCAGCGGAATCTGGTCAGACGAGCTCCATGTTGCCTGATAGGCCTGCGCCGTGATTCCCCAGAGCACGTCGTCGTGCTGATAGCTGAGCCGAACCAGACCGTTGTACTTGCGGTAATTGTCGGGCTTTTCCGCGGTGTTGTCGGTGTGTGCGTACTCCAGCGCGTAGAGCAGGTGGCCCGACGGGCCGACCGGCGGCGAGGCGGCGAGCAGCACGCGCGCTTGGCCGTACGGGCCGCCGCTCACGCTCGCGACGTCGTGCGGCAAGACGTTGAAGTACGTCATGCTCACCGCACCCGCCGCCGAGAAGTCGCCTTGGTCGGCGTCGTACGTTCCCTTGCGGTAGTTGATGAAGTTGATCGTTTCCGGGATGACCCAGTTGACGTCGGCGTAGCCTTGGCCGTGCGCGTGCGTCGGCATGTTCGCCGGCACGCCGCCGACGGTCACGGCGATGTCGGTGCCGTGATCGAGGTTGAAGCCGCGCAGGTAGTACTGGTTGGCCTTTCCTTCGCCGGAATGCTGCGAGATGACCACGCCGGGGATGGTCTCCATCAGCTCGCCCGGCCGCAGAATCGGCCGCTCTTCGAGCTCCGCGTGGCCGACGAATCCTTCGGCCGCGGAGGTCGCGCTCCCGATCAAGTTGTCGATGCGGCCGCGCGATCTCACGGCGCCGATCGCCTTGATCGCCGGCGCGGCGCTGGCGCTCGGCGCCGGCGAGGGCGTCGGTGACGGCGTCGGCGTCGCCGGCGCTGCGAGCGCGCTCGTCGCAAATGCCAGCGCGGCGACCGCGGGCAGCAAAACGGACAACGAAGACCTCCAGGAGCCGAAGCGCGTCGGGTGGCGACTCTCTCCGGTAAGACGGCCGCCGACGGCGGCCGGATTGTCCTTGCTCCATCTCCGAGGCACGCGCCGCAACCGCGACCGCGCCGTAGCCGCGCGGCCTTCGTGTCATTAAGGTCACATTAGCTGCGGCGTTGCTTCGCGGATACTTCTCGTGATCGCGGTGCGGGCATACCGGTACAGGTGTCACGAACGCCGCAGCAGCTGCGGCGAGGATGAGGCCCGAGTGGTCCACGCGCATATAAGGAAGATGCGAGCGGAACGGCAACCAGGGCGGTGTCTCACCGTGACTGCGGTGCGACGCTGCGCGTAAGCGCGTCGTAAGTAAGCTGTAAGTGCGCCGTAAGTCCGTAACAATGCGAACCTGCGGTGCACGTGCAGCACGAGCACGCTGAATTTTTCGACAAACGACCAACGCGCACACGCGGTATGCGCCATTTGTTAGGCAGTAACAACTGCACGCAACACTGTTGCAAACGGCCTCTTGCGCTAGCGCATGGTGCGTGCTATTATGTGCCCGAGCTTGACGCTCATATGGCTGCGTCTCTCCGACACGGAGCGCAACGGGGTGGAGCTTTCAAACCTGGAGATCGACCGCATCGAGCGATAAACGGAACAGCGTAGTCTGCTTCCCGAGCACGGCGACGTCGCCGTACCCAACCGAGATTCGTCCGTCCCGATCGCAACGACGGGATAAGGACCTCTTCGTCCCCATTTTTCGGTAGCTTCCGACTCGGCTATCACCGACACAACACTGCCACCTGCGGGTGGAAAGGCGGTTATCTGTGAGTTCCCTTGTCGAGCCCACTGCCCCACAGGCTGCTACGGCACCGCGCTATCAGCGCATCGACCACATCGCGTTCGCCGTACACGACCTCGAAGCGGCGATCGAGTTCTTCGGCAACGTCGTCGGCTTCGAGCTGATCCGGCGGCTCGAGACGCGCGGAAAGCGCACCGGCATGATCTCCGCGGAGATGGAGTGCAACGGCATCAAGTTCGTGCTGTGCCAAGGGACGGAGCCCGAGTCGCAAGTTTCCAAGCTCATCGAGCACTTCGGGCCGGGCGTCGCGCACGTCGCGCTGGCCGTCGACGACGTCGACGAAGCGGTCGCCGAGCTCAAAGAGAGCGGCTTGAAGTTCGACACCTCGGTGATCACCGGTCCCGGCTTGAAACAGGCGTTCTCGTCGCGCGATCACAACTCCGGGCTCGCGTTCGAGTTCATCAACCGCAGCGGCGAAGAAGGCTTCCTCTCGCAGAACGTTCAGGATCTTTTCGACCAGCTCGAAAGCTCCGGCTCGTACTAGAGCAGTAGTTTTTTCGGAACCCGCCATGGTGCAGCAAGAGACGCAATCGCGCCTCTCGGTCATGAATTTTCTGTCCGAGGCCGCGCTCGACTACCCGCACGCGATCTCGTTCGCGTCGGGACGCCCTGCCCAGCAGTTCTTCGACTTGGACGGGTGGCTCGGCGAGATTCCGCGCTACCGGGATCACGTCGTGCGCCAGCAGCGCTCGAACGCGGACACCGTCGGCGGGCTGCTCGCGCAATACGGGCGCGCGGCCGGGATCGTGAACGAGCTGGTCGCCGAGCAAATCGGCGCCGACCACGGCGTGCCGTGCTCGGGCGAGCAGGTCATCGTGATGAACGGCTGCCAGGAGGCGCTCGCGCTCTGCCTGCAGGCGCTGTGCCCCCAGCCCGGCGACGTCGCGCTCGCGCGCAATCCCACCTACATCGGCGCGACGGGCGCGGCTGATTGCGCCGGCATCCCGCTGGTTCCGATCGGCGAAGACGACGGCGACGATTTCCCGGCCGCGCTCGCGCGCACGATCGGCTCCGAGCTCGCGCAAGGCCGGCAGCCGCGCGCGCTGTACCTGATCCCGGAGTTCGACAACCCGACGGGCGTCGTCCTGAGCGAGAGCGACCGGCTCGCCACGCTCGCGCTGTGCGAGCGGTACCGGATCGCGATCCTCGAGGACAACCCGTACGGGATGTTCCGCTTCGAGGGCAAGGCGCCGCCGGCGCTCGCCGCGCTCGACGAGTACGGCGTGGTGCTGCACCTGGGCACGTACTCGAAGACGATCTGCCCGGCGGTGCGCGTCGGTTTCGCGGTGGTTCCAGACACGCTGTTCGGCAGCGCGGCGGCGAGCCGCGCGCTCAAGACGGAGCTCGGCGAGCGCAGGAGCTACGTGACCGTCAACACGAGCCAGATCAATCAGGCGATGGTGGGCGGGATCCTGCTGCGCGAAGGCGGCTCGCTCCAGCGCTTCATCGAGCCGTCCCGTACGTTCTATCACCGCAACCGCGACGCGCTGCTGAGCGCGCTCGAAACGCACCTCGGACCGGTGCGCGACCGGGTGACCTGGAACCGGCCGGAGGGCGGATTCTTCCTGAGCCTGCGGCTGCCGTTCGCGTTCATGCGCGACGACATGCTGACGTGCGCGAGCGAGTACGGCGTCCTCACCATGCCGATGACGTTCTTCTCGCTCGACGGGACGCAGCGCGAGAGCGTGCGGCTCTCGTTCAGCAACGTGTCGCAGGACGAGATCGGCCGCGGCGTCGCGGCGTTCGCGTCCTACGTGCGGCAGCGCTTGCAGCCATGACGGAGCGGCCCTATTCGCGCGACGTCTGTCTGCACGAGCTGATCGAGAAGCAGGCGGCGGCCTCGCCCGACGCGACGGCGCTCGAGTTCGAAGACGAGGCGCTCACGTACGCCGAGCTGAACGCGCGCGCGAACCGCTTGGCGCGGCACCTGCGCGCGCAGGGCGTCGGGCCGGAGCGGCTGGTCGCGGTCTGCATGGAGCGCAGCGCGGAGCTCACGATCGCGCTGCTCGCCGTGCTCAAAGCGGGCGGCGCGTACGTGCCGCTCGACCCGCGGTATCCGCCCGCGCGGCTCGAGTACATGCTGCAGGACAGCGCCCCGGCGCTCGTCCTCGTGCACGGCGCGGTGAGCGCGGAGGTGCGCGAGGCGCTCGCGCGCGGCAACGTGCCGGCGATCGACGTCGCGCGCGACGCGCGGCGCTGGTCCGCCGAATCCGGCGCCGACCTCGAGCGCGGCGACCTGTCGCCGGCGAACCTGTGCTACGTCATCTACACCTCGGGCTCGACCGGCCAGCCGAAGGGCGCGATGAACGAGCACCGCGCCGTCGTCAACCGGCTGCTCTGGATGGACGCGGAGTACCCGATCGGCGCGGACGACGCGGTGCTGCAGAAGACGCCGTTCACGTTCGACGTCTCCGTGTGGGAGTTCTGGTGGCCGCTGCTGAGCGGCGCGCGGCTGGTGATGGCGCGTCCCGGCGGCCACCAGGACCCCGCATATCTCGCCGAGCTCGTGCAGCGGCGGCGGATCACGGCGATCCACTTCGTGCCCTCGATGCTGACGTATTTCGTCGAGCATCCCGGCTCGGCGCGCTGCTCTACGCTGCGGCACGTGTTCTGCAGCGGCGAGGCGCTGCCGCGGCACCTCGCGGTGCGGCTGCACGAGCGCCTTCCGCAGGTGGAGCTCTCGAACTTGTACGGTCCGACCGAGACCGCGATCGAGGTCACCGCGTGGCGCTGCCCGCGCGAAAACGTGCCGGCGCGCATCCCGATCGGCCGGCCGATCGCCGGCGCGCGCATCTACGTGCTCGACGAAACGATGCAGCAGGTGCCGCGCGGAACCGTCGGCGAGCTGCACATAGGCGGCGTGCCGGTCGGGCGCGGCTACCTGCGCCGTCCGGAGCTCACCGCGCAGCGGTTCGTCATGAACCCGTTCGTCCCGGGCGAGCGCGTGTACAAGACCGGCGACCTCGCGCGCTTCCTTCCCGACGGCACGCTCGAGTACGTCGGGCGCAACGACTTTCAGGTGAAGATCCGCGGCTTCCGCATCGAGCTCGGCGAGATCGAAGCGCGGCTGGCGGCGTACCGCGGCGTCCGCGAGAGCGTCGTCGTCGCGTTCGACGACCGCGCCGGCGAGAAACGTCTGGTCGCATACTACACGGCGCCGGAACACGTGCACGCCGACGCGCTGCGGCGCCATCTGCTGGCGGCGCTTCCGGACTACATGGTGCCCTCGGCGTTCGTGCACCTCGAAGCGATGCCGCTCGGCGCGAGCGGCAAGCTCGACCGCCGCGCGCTCCCCGCGCCCGACGACGCCGCGTACGCGTCGGCCGCCTATGAAGAGCCGGTCGGCACCGTCGAGACGGCGCTCGCGGCGATCTGGAGCGAGCTGCTCGGCGTCGAGCGCGTCGGCCGCCGCGACAACTTCTTCGCGCTGGGCGGCCACTCGCTGCTCGCGATGCGCGTGCTCTCACAGGTGCGCGACGCGCTCGGCCTCGAGCTGCGCTCGGGGAGCCTGTTCTCGCATCCCGTGCTCGCCGATCTGGCGCACGCGCTCGAGCAAGAACGATCCGCGTGTCCGGCGATCGTGCCGGCCGATCGAGCGCAGCGGCTGCCGCTCTCGTTCGAGCAAGAGCGGTTGTGGTTCTTGACCCAGTTGGATCCGCGCGCGAGCCTCGCGTACCACGTCCCGATCGCGCTGCCACTGTCCGGTCCGCTCGACGTGCCCGCGCTGCGCCGCGCGCTCGACGCGATCGTCGCGCGCCACGAGGCGCTGCGCACGACGTTCGTCGCCCTCGACGGCGCGCCGGCGCAGCGCATCGGTCCGCCGAACACGCGGATGCCGCTCGTCGAGCACGACCTGCGCGGACTCGACGGCCCGTTCTCGTTGCGGGCGCGGATCGCCGGCGAGGAGATGAACGTGCCCTTCGATCTCGCGACCGGGCCGCTCGTGCGCGCACGCCTGATCACGGTCGCGGACGACGATCACGTGCTGCTCGTCACCGCGCACCACGCCGTCTTCGACGGCTGGTCGGCGGCGCTGTTCTCGCGCGAGCTCGCTGCGTTGTACGGCGCGTTCCGAGCCGGGCAGCCGAATCCGCTGCCGGCGGCAGCGATCCAGCCCGCCGATCACGCGGCGTGGCAGCGCCGCACGAACGCCGGGCGCGAGCAGCTCCGCTATTGGCAGGACGCGCTGCGCGAGGTTCCCGCCGTCGTCGAGCTGCCGGCCGACCGCCCGCGTCCCGCGCGCCAGGATTACGCCGGCGCGCACGTTCCGTTCGAGATCGACGCCGAGCTCACCGCGAAGCTGAAGTCGCTGAGCCGCCGTCACGGCGCGACGCTCTTCATGACGCTGCTCACCGCGTGGGGCGCGCTGCTCTCGCGGCTTGCCGTGCAGGACGTCGTCGTGGTGGGAACCGCGGTCGCGAACCGCACGCGGCCGGAGCTCGAGCCGCTGCTCGGCTTCTTCGTCAACACGCTGGCACTGCGGCTGGAGTACGGCGGCGGCCTGACGGTCGGCGAAGCGCTCGCGCGGGTGAAAGCGCAGGTCGGCGCGGCGCACGAGCACCAAGACGCACCGTTCGGCCAAGTCGTCGAAGCGGTGAACCCGCCGCGCAGCCTCGCGTACACGCCGCTGTTTCAGACGATGCTGGTGTGGCAGAGCTGGGACGCGAACGGGATCTTTCCGGCCTCGAACCTGCACGCGGCGAAGACCGATCTGGTCGCCGAGCTGTGCGAGGACGGCGATCGCATCCGCGGCGTGATCGTCTACGCGACCGCGCTGTTCGACCGCGAGACGGTGGTGCGCTACGGTGAGTACTTCCGCCGGCTGCTCGTCGCGATGACCGCCGGCGACGCGCAGGCGATCGGCCGGCTTCCGCTGCTCGCCGCGAGCGAGCGCCGGCGCGCGCTCGTCGACTGGAACGCGACCGCGCGGACGTACCCGGCCGAGCTGTGCGTGCACGAGCTGGTCGAAGCGCAGGTCGCGCGCTCGCCGCACGCCGTCGCGGTCGACCACGAGGGCACGCGGCTCAGCTACGCCGAGCTCAACGCGCAGGCGAACCGGCTGGCGCGGCACCTGCGCGCGCGCGGCGTCGGCCCCGACGTGCGCGTCGCGGTCTGCATGGAGCGCAGCACGGAGCTGGTCGTCGCGCTGCTGGCCGTGCTCAAAGCCGGTGGCGCGTACGTTCCGCTCGATCCCGGCTATCCGCTCGAGCGGCTCGCCTATCTGGTCGAAGACGCCGCGCCGGCGCTGCTGCTCGCGCACGACGCGGTTCCGCCCGGCGTGCGCGCGGCGCTGCGGCGCAGCGGCGTGCCGGCGCTCGACGCCGCCGCGGACGCGCCGCGTTGGGCCGGCGAATCGGGGGACAACCTCGCGCGCGCAGGGCTGCTGTCCTCCCATCTGGCGTACGTCATCTACACCTCCGGCTCGACCGGCAAGCCGAAGGGCGCGATGAACGAGCACCGCGGCGTCGTCAACCGGCTGCTCTGGATGCAAGACGAGTACGCGCTGAGCGCGGACGACGCGGTGCTGCAGAAGACGCCGTTCAGCTTCGATGTCTCGGTGTGGGAGTTTTTCCTGCCGCTGCTGAGCGGCGCGCGGCTCGTGATGGCGCGCGCCGGCGGGCACAGAGACCCCGACTACCTGGTGCGCGTCGTGCGCGAGGCGCGCGTCACGATGATGCACGCCGTCCCCTCGATGCTGGGGTTCTTCGTCGACGCCGCGCACGCCGAGCGGTGCACGACGCTCGAGCACGTCATCTGCAGCGGCGAGGCGCTCCCGCGCGCGCTCGCGGAGCGCTTCTCCGAGCGGCTTCCGTTCGCGCAGCTTTCGAACTTGTACGGGCCGACGGAGGCCGCGGTCGACGTGACCGCGTGGCGCCCTCCGGCGCACGCGCTGCCGCCGAACATCCCGATCGGCCGGCCGATCGCGAACACGCGCGCCTACGTGCTCGACGCGCACCGCGAGCTCGTCCCCGCCGGCGTGACCGGCGAGCTCTACATCGGCGGCGTGCAGGTCGGGCGTGGCTATCTCAACCGTCCGGAGCTTACGGCGGAGCGCTTCGTCGCGAACCCGTTCGTCGCCGGCGATCGCCTCTACAAGACCGGCGACCTGGCGCGCCATCTCGCCGACGGCACGATCGAGTATCTCGGGCGCAACGACTTCCAGGTGAAGATCCGCGGGTTTCGCGTCGAGCTGGGCGAGATCGAAGCGCGGCTCGCCGCGCATCCCGGCGTGCGCGAGGCGGTCGTCGTCGCGCTCGACGACGGCGGCGAGAAACGGCTAGCGGCGTACTTCACCGCGCCGGACGAGATTCGCGCCGACGAGCTGCGCAACGCGTTGTCGACCGCGCTCCCCGAGCACATGGTGCCCTCGGCGTACGTGCAGTTGGAGTCGTTTCCGCTCACCCCGAACGGGAAGCTCGACCGCGCGGCGCTGCCCGCTCCCGGCGGCGCGCAGCGCACGCGCCGCTTCGAGGAGCCGGTCGGGCCGGTCGAGACGGCGCTCGCGGCGATCTGGCGCGATCTGCTCAAGCTCGAGCGCGTCGGGCGCCATGACAATTTCTTCGAGCTCGGCGGCCACTCGCTGTTGATGATCCACGCGATTCAGCGCATGCGCGGCGCCGGCTTGCACGCCGAGATCAGCGATCTGTTCGTCTCGAGGACGCTGGCCAACGCGGCTACCATAACGACCCAACTTGGAGAAGTCCGGATATGAAGAGCGATCAGATCGTGGCGATGCTCTCGCAGCAGAACGTCAGCCTGGCGGTGGACGGCGACGAGCTCGTCGTTCGCGGCGAGCAAGAACGCCTCGACTCCGCGCTGATCGACCTGCTGCGGCAGAACAAGGCGGAGCTGCTGGAGTTCCTGCGCGCCGGCGCGGCCGCCAGCCCGCTGGTCACGCTCAGCGCGGCGGAGATGGCGAGCGTGATCGCCGCGGTTCCGGGCGGCGCGGAGAACGTCCAGGACGTCTACCCGCTGGCGCCGCTGCAGGAAGGGATCCTGTTCCACCACCTGCTGAGCGGCGAGGGCGATCCGTATCTCTCCTGCGAGCGGTACTGGTTCGAGAACCGCGAGCGGCTCGATGCGTATCTGGCGGCGCTGCAGCGCGCGATCGACCGGCACGACGCGCTGCGGACCGCGATCCTGTGGGAAGGACTCGCCGAGCCGGTTCAGGTCGTGCTGCGCAGCGCGCCGCTCGTCGTCGAAGAGATCACCGGCGGTTTCGGCGACGGCGACGTGGCGGAGCAGCTTGCTGCGCGGTTCAGCCCGCGGCACTACCGGCTCGATCTGCGGCAGGCGCCGCTGCTGCGCGCGTTCGTGGCGCGCGAGCCGCACGGCGAGCGCTGGGCGATGGTGCTGCTCGAGCACCACATCTGGGGCGACAACACCTCGGTGCAGCTGTTGCGGCGCGAGATCGAGGCGCATCTGCTGGGACGGACGGACGACTTGCCGGCGCCGGTCTCGTTCGGAGACTTCATCGCGCAAGCGCGGCGCGGCGTCAGCCGCGAAGAGCACGAGCTGTTCTTCCGCGAGCTGCTGGCGGACGTCGACGAGCCGACCGCGCCGTTCGGACTGATCGACGCGCAGCGCGACGGGTCGCGCATCCGCGAAGCGTCGGCCAGCGTCGACGGCGCGCTCGCCGAGCGGCTGCGCAGCGCCGCGCGCGCGAACGGCGTCAGCACCGCGAGCGTCGTGCACGTCGCGTGGGCGCGCGTGCTGGCGCGCGTCTCCGGACGCGACGACGTCGTCTTCGGGACGGTGCTGTTCGGGCGCGGCGAGGGGGAAGGGGTCGAGCGCGCGCTGGGGATGTTCACCAACACGCTGCCGGTGCGCGCGCGCATCGACGGCGGCGTCGGCGCGAGCGTCGAGGCGATGCAGACGCTGCTCGCGCAGCTGCTGCGGCACGAGCACGCGCCGCTGACGCTGGCGCAGGCGTGCAGCGCGGTGCCCGCGTCGACGCCGCTGTTCAGCTCGCTGCTGAACTACCGGCACGGGGCCGCGCCGAGCGCGCAGGCCGGCGGTGCCTGGGACGGCGTTTCGCTGCACGGCGGCGAGGAGCGCACGAACTACCCGATCGGGGTCTCCGTCAACGACACGGGCGCCGAGCTGAAGCTGTCGGTGAAGACCGACGCGTCGGTCAACCCCGAGCGGTTGTGCGGGTACGTGCAGACCGCGCTGGCCGGCGTGGTCGAGGCGCTCGAGCACGATGCGGCGCGCACGCTGGCGAGCGTCGAAGTCGTTCCCGATTCCGAGCGCGCGCAAGTGCTCTACGAGTGGAACGCCACCGAGCATACGTTCGGGGACGACCGCTTCGTGCACGAGCTGTTCGAAGAGCAGGCCTGGCGCGCGCCGAAGGCGGTCGCGCTGGAATTCGACGGCGCGCGGCTGAGCTACGGCGAGCTCAACGCGCGCGCGAACCGCTTGGCGCGGCACCTGCGAACGCTCGGCGTGCAGGCGCAGACGCGCGTCGGCGTGCTGATGGAGCGCAGCCTGGAGCTCGTCGTCGGCGTCCTCGGCGTGCTGAAGGCGGGCGGCGTCTACGTGCCGCTCGATCCGGCGTATCCGGAAGAGCGGCTGGCGTTCATGCTCGCCGACGCCGCGCCGCCGGTCGTGCTGACGCACCCGCACGTCGCGCGCGACCGCGCGGAGCTGTTGCGGCAGGCTGCGGTTCGCGTGGTCGACGTGGTGGCCGACGCCGATGCGTGGTCGTGGGAACCGGAATGCAATCCGCCTGCTCTCGCGGCGCCTTCGGATCCCGCGTACGTCATCTACACCTCCGGCTCGACCGGTGCGCCGAAGGGCGTGCTGGTGAGCCACGAGCAGCTCTGCTCGCGGCTGCTCGGCGCGCAGCTGGACCTTCGTCTCGGCCGCGCCGACGTCGTGACGAACCTGGCCTCGCCGGCGTTCGACATCGCGCTGTTCGAGCTGCTCATGCCGCTCGTGACCGGCGGGCGCAGCCTGCTGCTCGGCGCCGCCGACGTGAGAGACCTGGCACAGCTGCGCGCGCGCACCCGGCGCGCGACGGTGTTCCACGCCGTGCCGACGCTGATGGAAGCGTGGCTCGACGCGATCGGGCCGAGCGAGTACGGCGCGCTGCACACGCTCCTCGTCGGCGGCGAAGCGGTCCCCCAGCGGTTGCTGCGCAAGCTGACGGAGCGCTTTCCGCAAGCGCGGGTGTTCGAGCTGTACGGCCCGACCGAGGCGGTCATCGTAAGCACGCGGTATCGTGCGGACGGGTCGTCGCTCGAAGGCGTGGCGAACTGCATCGGCCGGCCGTTCGCCAACACGCGCGCGTACGTTCTCGATGCGCGCATGCAGCCGGCGCCGATCGGCGTCGGCGGCGAGCTGTACGTCGGCGGCGCGCAGGTCGCGCTCGGCTATCTGAACCGTGACGATTTGACGGCGGAGCGCTTCATCGCCAGCCCGTTCGTCGACGGTGACCGGCTGTACAAGACCGGCGATCTCGCGCGCTACTTGCCCGACGGCAACATCGAGTTCTTGGGCCGCAACGACTTCCAGGTGAAGATCCGCGGTTTCCGCATCGAGCTGGGCGAGATCGAGGCGCGGCTGTGGTCGTATCCCGGCGTGCGCGACGTCGCCGTGATCGCGCTTGAAGACCGCACCGGCGAGAAGCGGCTGGTCGCGTACTACACCGCCGGCGCGGCAGCCGGTGCGCCGGGCGCGCCGAGCGCGGAAGAGTTGCGCGGCCACGTCGCGGCGACGCTCCCCGACTACATGATCCCCGCCGCATACGTGCACCTCGACGCGCTTCCGCTCACCGCGCGCGGCAAGCTGGACCGCCGCGCGCTGCCCGCGCCCGACGAGGACGCGTACGTCTCGCGCGCGTACGAAGCGCCGGCCGGCGACGTCGAGCTGACGCTCGCGGCGGTGTGGCGCGAATTGCTCGGCGTCGAGCGGGTCGGCCGCAACGACAACTTCTTCGAGCTCGGCGGGCACTCGCTGCTCGTCGTCGCGGCGCTCGAGCGCTTGCGGCAGGTCGGCCTGCACGTCGACGCGGCGGCGTTCTTCGCTTCCACCACGCTGAGCGAATTGGCGAGCGCCGTTCGCGAAGAAAGCTTGCAGGTCGCGATCCCGCCCAACGCGATCCCCGACGGCTGCACCGCGATCGCGCCGGAGATGCTGCCGCTGGTGGCGTTGAACGCTGCCGAGATCGCGGCCGTGGTTTCCGCGGTTCCGGGCGGCGCGGCGAACGTGCAAGACGTCTACCCGCTCGCACCGCTGCAGGAAGGCGTGCTCTTTCACCATCTGCTCGGCGGCGAGGGCGATCCGTACCTGTCGCGGACGGTGTACCGGTTCGAGAGCCGCGCGCGGCTCGACGCGTATCTGCAAGCGCTGGAGTCGGTGATCGCGCGGCACGACGTGCTGCGCACGGCGGTCGTGTGGGAAGGCTTGTCCGAGCCCGTGCAAGTGGTGCTGCGGCGTGCGCCGCTGACGGTGGAAGAAGTGAGCGCCGACCCGGCGGCCGGCGACGTCGGCGAACAGCTTGCGGCGCGGTTCGACCCGCGCAGCTTCCGGCTCGACGTGCGGCAGGCGCCGATCATGCGCGCGTACGTCGCGCGCGGCGCCGGCGAGGCGTGGGCGATGGTACTGCTCAAGCACCATTTGCTCGGCGACCACACGGCGATGGAGCTGATGCAGGCCGAGGTGGAAGCGCACCTGCTCGGGCGCGCGGACGCGCTCCCCGAGCCGGTGCCGTTCCGCAACTTCATCGCGCAAGCGCGGCTGGGCGTCAGCCGCGAAGAGCACGAGCTGTTCTTCCGCGAGCTGCTCGAAGACGTCGACGAGCCGACCGCGCCGTACGGTTTGGTCGACGTGCGGCGCGACGGTTCGGCGACGCGGCAAGCGTTCGAGGTGGTCGACGCCGCGCTGGCGCAGCGGCTGCGCAGCGTCGCGCGCTCGATCGGGGTCAGCACGGCGAGCATCTGCCACGTCGCGTGGGCGCGCGTGCTGGCGCGCGTCTCCGGGCGCGATGACGTCGTGTTCGGGACGCTCATGTTCGGGCGCATGCAGGGCGCCGGCTCGGACCGCGCGCTCGGCATGTTCATGAACACGCTTCCGGTGCGGCTCAAGACCGGCGGGCGCGGCGTGCGCGAGAGCGTCGACGAGGCGCAGCTGCTGCTCGCGCAGCTCTTGCGCCACGAGCACGCCTCGCTGGCGCTGGCGCAGCGCTGCAGCGCGGTGCTGGGCTCGTTGCCGCTCTTCACCTCGCTGCTGAACTATCGCCACGACGACAGCGACACGACGGGCGACGCCTGGGAAGGCATCACCGTCGAAGAGGCCGAGGAACGGACCAACTACCCGATCGGGATGTCGGTCAACGATCACGGCGGCGGCGCGCTGAGCCTGTCGGTGAAGTCGGACGCGTCGGTCGATCCCGCGCGCCTGAGCGCGTACATGCAGACGGCGCTGGCCGGCGTGGTGGAAGCGCTCGAGCGCGATCCGGCGCGCCCGCTGACGAGCGTCGAGGTGGTTCCGGAGGACGAGCGCGCGCGCGTGCTGGTCGAGTGGAACGCGACCGAGCGCGCGTACGATGCGGCACGCTGCGTGCACGAGCTGTTCGAAGACCACGCGTCGCGCGCGCCGGAGTCGGTCGCGCTGGAGACGGACGGCGAGCGGCTGAGCTACGGCGAGCTCGACGCGCGCGCGAACCGCTTGGCGCGGCACCTGCGAACGCTCGGCGTGCAGGCGCGGACGCGGGTGGGCGTGCTGATGGAGCGCAGCCCGGAATTCGTCGTCGCCGTGCTCGGCGTCCTGAAAGCGGGCGGCGCCTACGTGCCGCTCGATCCGGCGTATCCGTCGGAGCGGCTGGCGTTCATGCTCGGCGATGCGGCGCCGCCGGTGGTGCTGACGCACGCCCGTGTCGCGCGCGAGCGCGCCGACGTGCTGAGCCTTACGCCGGCGCGCGTGGTCGACGTCGTGGCCGATGCCCATCGCTGGTCCGCGGAGTCCGATGCGAACCTGCCTGGCGCGGCCGGGCCCTCCGATCTCGCGTACGTCATTTACACCTCGGGCTCGACCGGCGCGCCGAAAGGCGTCATGGTGAGCCACGAGCAGCTCTGCTCGCGGCTGCTCGGCGCGCAGCTGGACCTCGGTTTCGGCCCCGCCGACGTGGTCACGAACCTCGCCTCGCCGGCCTTCGACATCGCGCTGTTCGAATTGCTGATGCCGCTGACGACGGGCGGCTGCAGCCTCTTGCTGAGCAGCGCGCAGGTAAAAGACCTGGAGCAGCTGCGCGCGCGCACGCAGCACGCGACGGTGTTTCACGCGGTGCCGACGCTGATGGAGGCGTGGCTCGACTCGCTCGGTTCAAGCGAGTACGGCTCGCTGCACACGCTGCTGGTCGGCGGCGAAGCGGTCCCCGAGCGGCTGCTGCGCAAGCTGACGGAGCGCTTCCCGGCGGCGCGGGTGTTCGAATTCTACGGCCCGACCGAAGCGGTGATCATCAGCACCCGGTTCCGCGCGGACGGGTCGCCGCTCGAAGGCGTGGCGAACTGCATCGGCCGGCCGTTCGCGAACACGCGCACGTACATTTTGGACGCGCGCATGCAGCCGGCGCCGATCGGGGTTGCGGCCGAGCTGTACATCGGCGGCGCGCAGGTCGCGCAAGGGTACCTCAATCGCGCCGACCTGACGGCGGAGCGCTTCATCGCGAGCCCGTTCGTGGACGGCGACCGTCTGTACAAGACCGGCGACCTCGCGCGCTACCTCCCCGACGGCAACGTCGAGTTCCTCGGCCGCAACGACTTCCAGGTGAAGATTCGCGGCTTCCGCATCGAGCTCGGCGAGATCGAGGCGCGGCTGTGGTCGTATCCCGGCGTGCGCGACGTGGCGGTCGTCGCGCTGGAAGACCGCACCGGCGAGAAGCGGCTGGCGGCGTACTACACCGCGTCGTCGCCGCTGAGCGCGGAGGAGCTGCGCGGCCACGTCGCCGCGACGCTCCCGGACTACATGATTCCGGCGGCGTACGTGCAGCTCGACGCACTGCCGCTGACCGCGCACGGCAAGCTGGTT
>Ga0213878_10000232_pt1 | contig 22630 bp, 25 predicted proteins | sample VelepicoBEBS_R02_FD_161053 | JGI IMG/M metagenome (GOLD analysis project Ga0213878, IMG submission 161053) | Vellozia epidendroides bulk soil microbial communities from rupestrian grasslands, the National Park of Serra do Cipo, Brazil - BS_R02 | ecosystem: Environmental > Terrestrial > Soil >... | reverse complement strand
TGGAGTTCGAGGGCAAGAGCTACCGGCTGCGCGAGGCCGCGGCCAGGCTGACGATGGTGCCCGCCGACTCATAATCCTGCTCGTCCTGCCTGGGGGAATTTACGTGGCCACAGGTGGGGGAGTTTGAAGTGGCCATCGGGGATTGGCATCGCAAGCGTCTCGGCTTCACGACGGTGGTGTTTCATCGCGATGTTCAAGGGGTTGTGGCCTATTTCACCCTTGCAAACGATGCGTTGCCACTGACGACAGCTGAGCAACTGGAACTCGACGTCGACATACCTCTGAGCGCCTATCCAGCGGTAAAACTGGGCCGCTTGGCCGTGTCCGCGGCGTTACAAGGACAAGGAATTGGCGAGCAGGTCATGGGGTTTGTCCATGGGGAGGTGCTTGAATCTTCATCGCTGTCGGCCGCGCGCCTTGTGATCCTAGACGCCGACAACGATGAAAGAGTGATCGCTTCTATGAGGACTGCTTTGTCAAGCCTCTCTTCTTTGGTCATGGTGGAATTTGAGGCCGAGGTTCGATCGCAATCGTCGGCAGGGTTGATCCGAGGTCGGGGACTGTAGAGAGATCGAGCTCTTGCTCGATAAAACTTCTATCCGTGCAGGGCTCTGAGGCCCAACACCACATGCTGCATGCGCGCCAGGTGCACTGGCAGTCCTCGGTTACCGACGCGCCCCATCTTTTCGGACGGTCACCCTGCGGTGACCCGCGGTCACTACGGGCGCGTTGACCTTTGATCATTGGGCGGACTCTGCAATCGGTGCGCCGGAATTACGCTGCAGCCGAGATGGGCTTGAGCTGGGCGCCGGCGGGGATCTCGCCGTACTTCATGTAGCGCCACAAGGCGATGACCAGACGCCTGGCCAAGGCAACGATGCCCACGCGCCGCAGGCGCGCTCCGGCGCACGCGAAGCGCCGGTTGAACCACTGCGTCAACTCGCTGTCGGGCTGCAATTTCAACCAGCCCCAGGCCAGCTCGGTGAGCAGGGCTCGGACGCGGCGGTTGCCGGCCTTGCTGATGCCTTTTTCGCGGTCGATGCTCCCACTGGAATGCGGCGTGGGCACCAGGCCCACGCTGCTCGCGAGCTCGCGTCGATTGGCGAACTGACGCCAGCCGAAGACCTCTTTGACCATGATCCAAGCGCCCTTGGGACCGACGGCGCGCAGTCGCATCAGTTGATCGACCAGGGGATGCTTGCCCTCGGCGAGCTCACGACGATGCGCCGCCTCGATGGCCCGCACTTGATCCTTCACCAGCTTCAGACGTTCGCATTCCCGCTCCAGCTCGGCGCGCAGCAGCGTCGGCACCTGCTCGCAATGCGCGCGCCACCACCCCGGCCAATCTCGCCCCCCGATGACGATGCCCGGACGCAGGTTGTGCAACACCAGCAGCGAGCCGATGCGGTTCGTGTGCGCGATGCGCTCGTGCGAGAGTCGCTGCAGTTCGCGGTGCTCGCGCCGCGCGTCTTCGTCTTCCGGGCTGGGCTCATGCAGCACCGACCACACGTGCTCGCCGTGGTGGTGCCGGATGAGCAACGCGAGCAGCTTGTCGGCATCCAGCCGATCGGTCTTGGCTTGCCGCGCGCGTCGATTGACTTCGATGCTCGATGGATCCACGACGATGTTGTCGACACCGAGATCGCACAGCCATCGATGGAGCCACCAGCCATCGCGGCCAGCCTCGTAGACGCTGTGCACGAGGGTTCGATCGCCGACCTTGAAGCGCTTGGCGGCCTTGGTGATGCAGTCGGCGGCTGCGACCGGATCACCGGCCGCCACGGTGTGTCGGCTCACGCCATCTCGGCCATCGCTGACGCTGATCTGCCACTTCTTGTCGCCCAGATCGAAGCTCATGTACAGGGCTGTACTCCGAGTCGTATCCTTGACTTGTAGGACTGCTGAGGACTTGGTCATTTCCATACTCCTTGACAACAGAGAACTGGAATTCGTTTGTAGCTCAAGGGGAAACCTGAGCCGTCCTACATAGCATCTTTTGGGCGCCCAATGCCGTGACGTCTATGACGGCTCAGGGTCGACAACGTGAGCTCGCGGGCATGGCGAGCGGCCACTCGATCGTGGTCTGCCCGAACGAGCGCATGACCGATCGGGGAATGGCGGCTCCAGTTCGCTAACCTGCCGTTAAAGCGGCGACTAGGTTCGCGCCCTCGATGACTGGAATGCGCCGGGCAGCGTGGGCACGTCGGCCGGCGCCGACTGACCGAGCTCGCTGCAAAGCAGCCGGTCACCCGGCCTCGATGCGAGGCTCGGTCGATCGACTTTTTCGCCACGCCGCAGGCGGCAAGCCGAACTCGCGCCTGAAAGCGCGGCTGAATGCCGCATCGGTCAGATAGCCCACTTCCTCCGCCACTTGGGATAGCGGGACGCTGCTGCGTCGGAGCAAGTTGCCGGCCAGCAGCATGCGCCACTGCGTGAGGTAATGCATTGGCGACTGCCCCACGAGTTCCTGGAAGCGCTGCGCCAGCACCGAGCGCGAGCTGTGGACGGTGCGCGCCAGCTCGTCGAGCGTCCAAGGGTGCGATGGCCGTTCGTGCATCGCTGACAGCGCCGCGCCAACGACACGATCGCCGACGCCGGCCAACCAACCCGCCGCGGGCCGCGAGGTGTCCTGCATGGCCAGCCGCAACACTTCGATGAACAGCACCTCGGCCAGTTTCGCGAGCACGCCGGCGCCACCGGGTCGCGGTGAACGCACTTCAGCCAGCGCGTAGCGCACCGACGCTTCGAGCCACAGCCCCGCGGGCGAGCCGCGCACATTGACACGCAGCAGCCTCGGCAGGCCGCTCAGCAGCAGGCGCGCCAGGCGGTCGTCGCACGCGAGATAGCCGCATACCAGCTTGGTCGATGCCCCGCCTCCGCCGAAGCTCAGTATGCGAGGGCGTCGCGCCAGCACTTCCGCAAGCGGCGCGCCACCGCTGGCCGGCGGCAGTCCCGGCTCCGACGTCATAAGGTGCGGATCTCCATGCGGAAACAGCACGACGTCGCCAGCCACCAGCCGGACCGCCGGCTCGCCGGGCATCTCGACGAAACATTCCCCCTCGGTGATGAGGTGGAAGATGACCAAGCGCTCGGCCTGCGGCTCGAGCAGGGGCGCCGCCAGGTCGGCACGCGGCGATTGGTAGCACCACGGCGCGGTGAAGCGCGCGTGCATGAACATCGAGCCGACGAGGTGGACGACGCGCAGGGTCTGCGAGAGCGCGTCCATCATGCGGCGTCCACTTGCACTGCCAGTCCGTTCGCCCGCACCGCCAGCGGGATCGGCGAGCGCTGCAGCGCGCGGTCCACCAGCGAGCGCAGTTGCGCGGGTGTCGCGTCGCGAGCGCTGATCGCGATGACCAGTCGTTGGTCGGTGGGCACTGGGCTCACCACGCGACCGCCCTCGTCCTCCAGCCCGATGAGACCGCACGCATCGGACTGGCTCGCGGCCTCGACCTGCAGCGTCTCCAGTGTGACGCCCTCGGCCGCGGCGAGCAACGCGATCGAGGTTGCCGCGCAGGTGGCGAGTCCGGCCCGATAGAGCCAGCCGGGCGTCACCTGGCCGCCACCTCCGCCCAGTTCGGGAGGCAGGTCGGTGCAGACCTCGCGGCCGTTGGGATGCCGGCAGACGACGCGCAGCGGTGTCTCGGGCCCGCTCCATTGCGCCTGCGCCGGCGCGTCAGCCGACAGGCCCGTCTCCGGCCGCCGCCGCAAGACCCTTTCGAGACGCGCCAACGCGTCGGCCACCGCCTGCATGCTCATCGCCAACTCCTGCCGTCGTTGAAGCCATTGTGCGGCGCGTGTCCGCGCGGCGGCGGCGCCGCGACGAGATCCGGACGCTGGGACAAATCACCCGGACGATCAGGCGGGACGCCGACGCATCCGGCGCGATCCACTGCCGGTACCGAACAACCGCGGAGATCCCCATGAACGCACCGCTCGATATCGACGCCCTCAAGACTCGCCAGCAAGCCGCCTGGGCCAGCGGCGACTACGCCGTCATCGGCACCACGTTGCAATTGGTCGGTGAACAGCTTGCAGAAGCCTGCGACATCGGCTGGGATCAGCGCGTGCTCGACGTGGCGGCGGGCAACGGCAACGCCACGTTGGCCGCTGCGCGGCGGGGCGCGCAGGTCACTTCCACCGACTACGTGGCCGCGTTACTCGATCGCGGCGCTGAACGCCTGGCCGCCGAGCGTCTGGTCGCGACGATGCGCGTGGCCGATGCCGAGGCCCTGCCGTTCGGCGACGGTACCTTCGACGCGGTCGTCTCGACCTTCGGCGTGATGTTCGCGCCCGACCATGCCAAGGCCGCCGCCGAACTCCTGCGCGTGTGCCGTCGCGGCGGCCGCATCGGCCTCGCGAACTGGACGCCCGACGGCTTCATCGGCCGGCTGTTCAAGATCATGGGCCACCACCTGCCACCGCCAGCAGGCGCGCTGCCGCCATCGAACTGGGGTGACGAGGCCAAGCTGCGCGAGCTGCTGGGGCCGGGCGCGAGTGCGATTGCCATCGAGCGGCGCCACTTCAACTTCCGCTATCGCTCAGCGGCCCACTTCGTCGAGGTCTTCCGCCGGTGGTACGGCCCGGTGCACAAGGCCTTCGCCGCGCTGCCGGAGGACGGCCGCGCGGCGCTGGAGCGCGATCTCGTCGTGCTGCTCGAAGAGATGAACACCGGCGGCCCGCACGCGTTGATGGTGCCCGGCGCCTACCTCGAGATCGTCGCGACACGTGCCTGACGATGGACGCACGCCTGCAACTGCGCTTGCAGCGATACGGCTGGGATCGCGCGGCCGCGCGTTACGACGCGTCGTGGCAGCGGTCGCTGTCAAGCGCGCATCGCCTGCTGGTCGATCGCCTGCAATTGAGGCCGGGCGAGCGCGTGCTGGACATCGCCTGCGGCACGGGCGGCCTCGCTTGCGAGCTGGCCGCCGCGGTCGGAACTGCCGGCCAAGTCGTCGGCGTCGACCTTTCGCAGGCGATGGTCGACGAAGCGAACGCGCGTGCCGCCGCGGCCGGCCTGCGCAATACTTGCTTCGAGCGCATAGACGCGCAGTCGCTGACTCTGCCGGACGCCGCGTTCGACATCGTCACCTGCTGCTTCGGCCTGATGTACCTGCCCGATCCCGAGCGGGCGCTCGTGCAGATGCGGCGCGTACTGCGCCCCGGCGGCCGCCTCGGGTTGGCCGTCTGGGGCGAACGACGCAACTGCGCTTGGGCGCCCGTCTTTTCGATCATCGATGCGGAGGTGCAGAGCGAGGTCTGCCCGCTGTTCTTTCGATTCGGCGTCAAGGGCGCGATGGCGAACGCGTGCCGCGATGCGGGGCTGCACGTGCGGTGGCAGCAGACCCTGGCCCACTCGCTCACCTATCACGACGCCGACGCCGCGTGCGACGCGATGTTCATCGCCGGCCCGGCGGCGCTGGCTTGGTCCCGCTTCGACGACGACTCGCGGGCGCGAGTGCGCGCGAACTACCTCGATGCCATCGATGCTTGGCGCGGCGAAGCGGGCTACCAACTTCCGGCCCAGTTCGTGTGCCTTGTGGCGGATGTGCCGCCTGCTTGAACTTTCGCTCTGCAACGGTTGCAGCTATTCATGCGGCCCGCATGAAGATCTGGTTTCGCTGCGAAGCAGAAGACCCTTGACGCGCAACCAGGAAGGGCGGGGCTAGCTGAACGCCGCGAGCAAGCGCTCCAACGCCACGGTGAACGGCGTCTGCATCAGCGGCAGCGTGGCCACCATGCCGATCAGGCCCACGCTGACCGTCAGCGGGAAGCCGACGGAGAACACGCTGATCTGCGGCGCGACGCGCGAGATCACGCCGAGCACGAGGTTGACGAACAGCAGCATCGTGATCAGCGGCAGCGCGATCCACAGGCCGATGCTGAAGATCTCGGCCCCCCAGCGCTGGGGCGAGGCGACGCGTAGGAAGGCAAAGGGCTCGTCGCCCACCGGGAAGGCGTGGAAGCTCTGCACCAGCGCGTTGATCAGCAGCAGGTGGCCGTTGATCGCGATGAACAGGAAGGCCACCATGCTGCCGAAGAAGCGCGCGCTGGCCGTGCCCTGGGCGCCGGTGCCGGGGTCGAAGAAGCCGGCGAAGTTCAGGCCCATCTGCAGGCCGATGATCTCGCCGGCGAACTCCAGCGCGGCGTAGACGATGCGCACCGCGAAGCCCATGGACAGGCCGATCAGCAACTGCTGGGCGATCAGCAGCGTCAGCGCCGGCAGCGAGTCCAGCGGTGCGGCCGGGATCTCGGGCAGCGAGGGCTGGGCCGCGACGGCGATGAACAGCGCCAGGCCGATGCGCAGGCGCAGCGGCACGCTGCGCTGGCTGAAGGTGGGCATGCCGGCGAACAGGGCCAGCGTGCGGATGAAGGGCCAGAGCAGCGGGCTCAGCCACGCCAGCAACTGGGCCTCGGTGACCGAGAACATCTAGCCGACCATGGAAGGGATGGCCTGCAGCGTCCGCTGGATGTACTCCACCAGCGTCGTCATCATCCACGGCCCGGCGACGGCCAGCGTCAGCACTGCCGCGATGACCTTGGGCACGAAGGACAGCGTCGCCTCGTTGATCTGCGTCGCCGCCTGGATGACGCTGATGAAGACGCCGACGAGCAGCACGACGATGAGGATGGGCGAGGCCACCAGCATCAGCATGTAGAGGCCTTGCTGGCCGAAGGTGAAAACCTGTTGAGCGTCCATGGTCTTTAGTCAGTTGAGGACAGAGCTACTCGCTGCGCTCGATCGGTCTGTCCCGCAAGTTCGTCAGGTCGCGAAGGAGGCGGCCAGGGAGCCGAGCAGCAGGTTCCAGCCGTCAGCCAGCACGAACAGCATCAGCTTGAAGGGCAGGGCGACGAGCACGGGCGACAGCATCATCATGCCTAGGCTCATCAGCACGCTGCCGACGATCATGTCGATGACGAGGAAGGGGATGAAGACCAGGAAGGCGATCTGGAAGGCGCTCTTCAGCTCGCTGGTCACGAAGGCCGGCACCAGCACCTTGAAGGGCACGTCCTCGGGCTTGATGCCGCTGTCGAGCTTGGCCAGGCGCGAGAACAGCGCCACGTCGGCCTGGCGGGTCTGCTTGAGCATGAAGCCGCGCATGGGCACCTCGGCGCGCTTGAGCGCCTCGTCGAACTGGATCTGCCCGGCGCCATAGGGCTGCCAGGCCTCGGCGTAGACCTTGTCCAGCGTCGGGCTCATGACGAAGAAGGTCAGGAACAGCGACAGGCCCACGATGACCTGGTTGGGCGGCGCCGCCTGCGTGCCCAGCGCCTGGCGCATCAGGCTCAGCACGATGACGATGCGCGTGAAGGCCGTCATCATCAGCAGCACCGCGGGCAGGAAGCCCAGGGCCGTGAAGAACAGCAGCGTCTGGATGGGCACGGAATAGCTGCCGCCGGCACCCTGGCCGATCAGCAGCGGCAGCGTGGCCGGCGGCGTCTGGCCCTGCGCGACCGCGCCGCCGCCGGCCAGCAGGCCCAGGGCCAGCAGGACCTTAGGCCGCATCGCCGCGCTCCTTGCCCAGCAGCTTGGCGAAGCTGGTCGGCGCGGGCGGCTCGGCCTGCGGCGGCATGACGTGCAGCGTCGTGATGCTCTGGGCGGTGGCGCCCAGCACCAGCCAGCGGCGGTCCTCGCCCTGGCCGACCTCGACGACCAGCAGGCGCTGGTTGGGCGCCGTGGACAGCTGGGTCACGACGCGCAGCACGCTGGCCGCGGCCGCGCCGCCCAGCGCGCGGCCGTAGGGCGAGCGCTTGAGCAGCCACAGCGCGACCGGGATCAGCGCAATGATGACGAGGAACCAGAGGAAGGGGAGCAGACCGGGGGCATTCATGCCTCGGCATTCTGCGGACGGAATGGCGCCGTCGAAGGCCCCAATTGCCGAGACAAACCCGCGGTTGTCCAGGGACCGCCGGCGCTGCGGGCAGGGCGCGGCCGGCAGCGGGCGTTCAGGCGGCCTTGCTGAGGCGGCGCATGCGCTCGGAAGGCGTCACGATGTCGGTCAGGCGGATGCCGAACTTGTCGTTCACGACCACCACCTCACCCTGGGCGATCAGGTAACCGTTGACCAGCACGTCCATGGGCTCGCCGGCCAACGCGTCCAGCTCCACGACCGAGCCCTGGGCCAACTGCAGGATGTTCTTGATCGGGATGCGCGTGCGACCCAGTTCCACGGTGAGCTGGACGGGGATGTCCAGGATCATGTTGATGTCGCCCGCGGGGCCGTTGCCCGTCGTGGGCGTGAAGTTCGCGAAGCTGGGCGTGGACACCTGCTCGGGCGCGACCTCGGCGACCACCTCGGTGCTGGCGGCAGGGGTGGGCGAGGCCTCGGCCAGGGCCGCGGCCCATTCGGCCGCCATCGCGTCCTGTTCTTCTGGGCTGGGGGAATCAGGGCTCATGTTTGGCTCCCAACCAGCTCTCCTGCGAGCCGGTCAGCATCTTGTCGATCTTGAGGGCGTAACGGCCGTTGGACGTGCCGTAGTGGCAATCGAAGACGGGCACGCCGTCCACCTTGGTCTGGATGACGGGGTCCAGGTCCAACTCGATGAAATCGCCGGGCTTGAAGGCCAGCAACTGCTCGACGGTAGCCGGCGCCGTGCCCAGCTCGGCGATGAGCTCCACCTCGGCGGCCTGGATCTGCGTCTTCAGCAGGTTGATCCAGCGCCGGTCGGGCTCGGAGGAGTCGCCCACCGTCGTCGAGTACAGCACGTCGCGGATGGGCTCAAGCGTCGAGTAGGGGATGCAGAAGTAGATGGTGCCGCTGGTCTCGCCGATCTCCAGCGTGAACGAGGTCGACACGACGATCTCGCTGGGCGTGGCGATGTTGGCGAACTGCGGCTGCATCTCCGACCGCTGGTACTCCAGCTCCAGTGGGTAGACGCCTTTCCAGGCTTTGGCGTACTCGGTCGTGATGACCTCGACGATGCGGGTGATGACGCGCTGCTCGGTGGGCGAGAAGTCGCGGCCTTCGATGCGGGCGTGGAATTTGCCGATGCCGCCGAACAGGGAATCGATGACGGCGAACACCAGCGTCGGGTCGCAGACGATCAGTCCGCTGCCGCGTAGCGGCTTCACCGACACGATGTTGAAGTTGGTCGGGACGACGATCTCGCGCAGGAAGGCGCTGTACTTCTGCACCTTGATGCCGCCGATGGCGACCTCGGGGCTCTTGCGGATGAAGTTGAACAGCCCGACGCGGATGTTGCGCGCGAAGCGTTCGTTGATGATCTCCATCGTGGGCATGCGCCCACGGACGATCCGCTCCTGGCTCGCGAGGTTGTACTCGCGTATGCCACCGACCTGCTCCTCCTCCTGCTCGAGCTTCTGGCTCTCGCCGGTGATGCCCTGCAGCAGCGCATCGACTTCGTCCTGGGAAAGGATCTGCTGATTCATGCGAGCTCTCCGGAGCATGCAGCCGGGCCGCCCCAAGGCGAGGGCTGCAGCCCCATGGCCTCAAAGGACTGGGGCAGGGCAACGGAGTTGCTGGGGGTCAACATGTCACTGGACGATGAAGTTGGAGAACAAGACCTGCGTCACGGGGCTTTCCACCGCGGCCTTGCGCTTCTTCTTTTTCTTCTTCGCTGTGTCGTCGGTGGCTTCGTCCTCATCGTCCAGCTCGATGCCCATGGGGCGCACCGACTCGCGCATGATTTCCTTGGCCAGTTGCTCCTTGCCCTCGCGGGTCAGCAGCTCGGCGGCCGTCTTGTGCGACAGCACCATCAGCACGTTGCTGCGGATGGCGGGCATGTAGGCCTTGACCTGGTCGGCGAACTTCGGGTCCTCGACTTCCAGCGTCACACCGACCTGGGCGAAGCGGTCCACGTCCTTGTCGGCAAGGTTGACCGTGAAAGGGTCCAGCGGCACGAAGGTCGGCGGGTGGTCGGACTTGGCACGGGCCTTGGCCTTGACGGGCGCCTCGACGGCCTCGCCATCCTGGCTCTCGTCGGCAGCGGGCTTTTTCTTCAGCAGCATCAGCGCCGCACCGCCACCTAGCAGCACCAGCACGAGCACGCCGGCCAGGATGATGATCAGCTTCTTGCTGCCGCCCCCGGTGGGCGCGGCGGTTTCGGCAGCCGGCGCAGTCGCCATGAGAACTCCTTGAGACGTCCGTCGCCCAGGCCAGCCACTGCAGGCCATGGGCACCAATTTGCCCGATTATTGACGCGTCACCTGCCAGGCAAGCGCCGATTAGCTGCGGTCGGGCGTGGCTATTTCCACTTCAGCGTCAGGCAAATGTATCGAGCAGACCAACGACGCGGCGTGCGGGCGGTGCCACGGCGGTGCCGCCGTCCGCACCGCCTCCGCTGCCGGCGGTGCGGGAGCCGCTGCCCTCGGGGCCGTCGGCCTGCGCTTCGCCATGCCTGCCGTCCTGCGAGGCCTGCTGGAACACGCCGCCGCCCGCCAGCGTCAGGCCCTGGCCCTGCAGCGCGGCGGCCAGCTCGGGCAGGCTCTGCTGCAAGGCCTGGCGCGTCTCGGCCTGGGCGGCATGGAAGGACACCTGGGCCTGGGCGCCGTCGACAACGATTTGCACGGCCACCGGGCCCATGTCCGCCGGGTTCAGTTGCAGCTCGGCCTGCTGCACGCCGTCCACGGCCAGCAGGCTGACGCGGGCACCCAGCTCGGGCGCGAAGGCGCTGCTCTGCAGTGCGGCGTGCACCCGGGCTCCGGCGCTCACGGGCGTCGTGCCGGGCGCTGCGACGCCCGCGGGCTGGGACTGGGCCAGCAGGGCGGCAAAGGCGGTGGGCTGGGCGTCGGGCGCCGCCACGGCCCGCGGGCCGGCGGCATTGGGCGCGGTGGTGGCGGCCTGCAGGGCGTCGCCATGGGCGCCGCGCGCGGCCGCGGTCTTGTCGGCGGCGGGCAGTTCTACGCCCTTGGCCCGCGGCGCGTCGGCGGTGCGCGCGGCAGGGCGGCGTTCGGCCGGCGTTGCGGTGCCGGCGTCGCGCGCGGGCTCGTCGTCGCCAGCTGCGTCGGCCGTGGCGACCGGGTGGCCGGCGTGGGCGCCCTTGACGCTGTGCCGGGTGTCGGCGGCGGCGTCGGATGGGGCCGTCGCCGCGGCCTGGGCGTGGGCCTGCAAGGCCTGCTGCGCCGGCGGGGTCAGGCCGATGAGTTGCGTGAACTCGTTCAGTCCCGAGGTCTGGGCATCGGTGTCGTCCGTCGCGTCGGCGACCTCGTCGTCGGCGTCATTGGCCTTGGCTGCCTCGGCAGGCTTGGCCTGGGCGGCCGCCTCCGGCGTGCGACCCTGGCCCGGCGCGGGCTTGGGCGGCGCAGCATTGGCCTCCTTGCGGCGCGCCTGCGCTGCGTTTGCCGCGGCCGCGGCGTCCCTGGACGCATCGGGGGCGCTGGGCGCCGGGTCGGTGTGGGCCGGCTGCGGGTCGGGCCGGTCGTTCAGGAAGTGGGCGAAGCTGGGGCCGCCAGCCGTGCCGGGCTGGGTGGGTGGGGCGGCCGGCGGCATGGCGGCTGGCTTGGGCGTGACGGATTGGGCGCTGCCGAGCATGGGCGGTACCTCCTCAGGCGTGGGCCGTGCGGCGTAGGTGGGCGCGGGCGGCGAATTCGTCGCTGGCACGCTGTTCGCGGCGCTGCGCGAGCTTGTCGGCCTCGGCCTGGCGGCGGGCGATCAACTGGCGCAGCGAGGCGACGCGCAACTCGGCCTGGCACAGCGCCTCGCGGGCGCGGCCCTCGCGCTGGTCGGCGTGCTGGGCGACATGTCCCTGGGTGTCCACCGCCTGGTCCAGCCGCTGGCCGAAGCTGCGGTAGCAGCCGACGATGCTCATCGTCGTGGCCTGGGCGAAGCTCTGCGTCCAGCGCTGCTGGTAGTCCTGGCGGTAGCCGGCCAGCTCGCCATGCTGGGCGCGCGCGGCCTGGGCCTGGGCGCTGGCGGCATGCAAGGCCTGGGCGGCGGCATCGCGCTCGCCCTCCGCGCGTTCCAGCAGCAGGCCCAGGGTGTCGTTGGCGGGTGCACTCATTCAAAACTCCAGCGCGGCGACGGATCGGCGGTCCGGCACAAAAACGTTATCGGCAGGCGCCGCCACAAGGTTTAGGCGCCCTGGACCACGGCCTGCAACTGGCTGACGCTGGCGTGAAGAAGTGCCGGGCTGTGCATGTCCTGCTGCAGCAGCCGCGTCATGTCGGCATGCAGGCGCACGGCCAGATCCAGCTCGAGGTCCGCGCCCGGGGCGTAGGCGCCGAGCTGGATCAGGTCGCGGGCCTTGTTGTATTTCGCCAGAAGTTGGCGGAAGCGACGCGCGGAATCGACCTGGTTTTGGGGTGCAACACTCGTCATCACCCGGGAAACGGAGCGCTCGATGTCGATGGCCGGGTAATGGCCGGCCTCGGCCAGCTCGCGCGACAGAACGATATGGCCGTCCAGGATGCCGCGCGCCGCGTCGGCGATGGGGTCCTGCGGGTCGTCCCCTTCGGTCAGCACCGTGTAGAAGGCGGTGATGGAGCCTTCGCCGGCCAGGCCGTTGCCGCTGCGCTCGACCAGCTGGGGCAGCTTGGCGAAGCAGCTGGGCGGGTAGCCCTTGGTGGCGGGCGGCTCACCGATGGCGAGAGCAATTTCACGCTGCGCCATGGCGTAGCGGGTCAGCGAATCCATCAGCAGCAGCACATGGCGGCCCTGGTCGCGGAAGAACTCCGCGATGGCCGTCGCGTAATGCGCGCCCTGCATGCGCATCAGTGGCGGCGCGTCGGCTGGCGCGGCGACGACGACGCTGCGGCGCAGGCCTTCCTCGCCGAGGATGTCCTCGATGAACTCCTTGACCTCGCGGCCGCGCTCGCCGATCAGGCCCACGACGATGACGTCGGCCTGGGTATAGCGAGCCATCATGCCCAGCAGCACCGACTTGCCGACGCCGGTCCCGGCGAACAGGCCCAGGCGCTGGCCGCGCCCCACGGTCAGCAGCGCGTTGATGGCGCGCACGCCGGTGTCCAGCGGCGTGCGCACCGGGTCGCGGTCCATCGCGTTGATGGGGCGGCGCACCATGGGTTCGTTATGGATGTTGGCCAGCTCGCCGCCGCGGTCCAGCGGATGGCCATGCGGGTCGACGACGCGGCCCAGCAGGCCGTCGCCCATGGGCAGGTGCAGGCCGCGGTCCTCGCCGCGGCGCCAGGGGTGCAGGGGCTGGCCCAGCTGGGGTGCCAGCGGCGGCAGGTGGCGTGGCACGACGGTGGCGCCGCTGGACAGGCCCTGCACCTCGTCGGTGGGCATCAGGTAGGCGCGGTCGCCCGAGAAGCCGACGACCTCGGCGTTCACCGGCGCCGCGCCGCGCCGCGGGTTGTTGCCGCTGCTGGGCATCTGGATGCGGCAGACCGAGCCCAGCGGCACCTTGATGCCGGTGGCCTCCAGCACCAGGCCGGCCACGCGCACCAGCTTGCCGTGGGATTCCAGCGGCGCGGCGTTGCCGGCCAGCGTCTCCAGGTCCGCCAGATAGCGCTGCCAGCGGTCCGCGCGCGGCGTGCTCATTCTTCGTCCTGCCGGCGGTCCTGCCAGATGGACTGCTGGCCCATGCTGGCCATGGCCTGCTGCCAGCGGGTCGCGATCGTTGCATCGACGCTGGCGATGTCGGCATCGACCTTGACGCCGCCGCGCGCCACCTCGGCGTCGGGGATGAGCTGGGCCTCGCGGGCCTGCAGCTCCTGGCCGGCGCCTTCCTGGACGAGGGGGAAGTCGTCGGGGTGGACGCGCACGCGCACATGCCGGGCCGACAGCTGCAAGGCCTCGACGGCGTCGTGGGCGACGCGGACGATCAGCTCGGGGCGCTGCGCCAGCTCGGCGCGCACGACCTGGCGGGCCAGTTCGACGGAGATGCGGGCCACTGCCGCGGCCATCTCGTCCTCCAGCCCGCGCATTTCGGCGTCGAAGCCGTTCACCAGCGCACCGATCTGCCGGCTCATCTGCTGGGCGAAGCTCTGCTTGAAGGCATCCAGCGCGGCCATGCCGTCACGGTAGCCGTCCTGGTAGCCGCCCTGGCGGGCGGCGTGCAGCTGCTCGTGCGGACTGGGCTCGGGCGGGGGCGGGGGCTCCATCGGCGCCGCTGCGGCGGGCGCGGGCGGCTGGGCGGCCGTGCGCAGGGGCGCGAAGGGCGAGGGCGCGGAGTTGCCCAGGTTGTCCAGGTTCCAGGCCTTGGCGCCCTGGACCTCCTCGCCCGGGATGAAGCGTGCGTAGCTGCCGCGGCGTTCGCCCTCGCGGCGTTCGGGTGGCGGTACTTGCCGGGGCGGTTGTCTCGTTGCCATGAGTCCTTGGCGCTTTACTTCATGCGCGCATCAGCGCCGCATGTCATCATGCGGCTGCCGTGCAACTGGCGCTGCCAGGCCACTGGCAACGCCCCCTGAGGGGGCCGGCGAAGCGGGTGTGGGCGGTCATACAAACTGGTCGTCGCCGCCGCCGGCGAGCGCGATCTGTCCCTCGTCGACGAGTCGGCGCACGATCTTGAGCATTTCCTTCTGCTCGGCCTCGACCTCGGACAGCCGCACCGGGCCGCGGCTTTCGAGGTCCTCGCGCAGGGATTCGGCCGCGCGGGTGGACATGTTGCGGAAGATCTTCTCGCGCAGGTCGACGCTGGCGCCCTTGAGGGCGACGATGAGGCTCTCGCTCTGCACTTCCTTGAGCATGGCCTGGATGCCACGGTCGTCGATCTTGTTCAGGTCGTCGAAGGTGAACATGTTGTCCATGATGCGCTGCGCCAGGTCGGCATCGGCCTCGCGGATGTAGTCCAGCACCGAGGCCTCGACGCTGGAGCCCATCATGTTGATGATCTCGGCAGCCGTCTTGGCGCCGCCCAGCGAGCTCTTCTTCATGCGCTCGCCGCCGGCCAGGATCTGGCTCATGACCTCGTTGAGGTCCTTCAGCGCGGTGGGCTGGATGCCGTCCAGCGTGGCGATGCGGATCAGCACCTCGTTGCGGCCGCGCTCGGGGAAGAGCTTGAGCACGGAGCTGGTCTGTTCGTAGTCCAGGTGGGACAGGATGGCCGCAATGATCTGCGGGTGCTCGTTGCGCAGCAGCTCGGCCACCGAGCTGGCGTCCATCCACTTCAGGCTTTCGATGGACGACACGTCGCCGCCCTGCAGGATGCGCTCCAGCAGCAGGTTGGCCTTGTCCTCGCCCAGCGCCTTGCGCAGCACGGCGCGCACGTACTCGTCGGTGTCTGTGACGAGGGTGCTGTGGGTGTCGGCCACCTGGTCGAACTTGTCCAGCACCTCCTCGACCTGGGCGCGCTTGATGACCTTGAGCTTGGCAATGGTCTCGCCCAGCGCCTGAACCTCCTTGGGTGTCAGGTGCTTGAAGACCTCGCTGGCTTCCTCTTCGCCCAGCGACATCAGCAGGATTGCAGCGCTCTCGGTGCCCTTATCGTCCATGATGCGTCATTCTCAGGCCGCCTGGCCGTCCATCCAATCGCGCACGATATTCGCGACCGCGACCGGATTCTCGCGGGCCATGGCGCGGGCGCGGTCGAGTTTGTCGTTATGCAGCGGCGCTTCCAGCCTGGGCATGCCGTCGGCGCCCGGCAGCAGCTCGGCGTCGTCGACGACCTCATCCACCGTCTCCGGCTTGTCCTCGGCCGGCGGCGGCGTGGTGGCGGCCTTGATGGCGGGGCGGATCATGCCGAAGACGGCGATCAGCGCGATGGCGACGAAGGCCAGCGGGACGATGGCGCTGCGGGCGATGTCCAGCAGCCAGGGTTGCTTCCAGAACGGCAGTTCGGCGGGCTCGGTCTTGTCGACGATGAAGGGGGCGCTGATGACCTTCACGGAGTCGCCCCGTTCGGCGTTGAAGCCCATGGCCTCCTTGACCAGCTCGGTCAGGCGCGTGACCTCCTCCGCCGGCACCGGCTGCTGACTGGTCTTGCCCTTGGCGTCGGTCACGGCACGGTGGTTGACGACGATGGCCGCATTCAGCCTTTTCACGTTGCCCACGGCGCCGCGCGTCACGCGCACGGTCTTGTCGACCTCGTAGTTGGTGACCTGCTCGCGGCGGCTGTTGTTGCTGCCGGCCGCTCCTTGGGCGGCCTGCAGCGGCGCGCTGGCGCCGTTGATGGGCGCAGTGGCCGGCACGGGCGGCTGGTTGGTGGCGGCGCCGGGCACGCCTGTGGGCTGGGCGGCGTTCGCGTTGTTGCTCTCGCTGTTCTGGCTGGAGCGTACCGTGGCCTGGGCATTGGGGCCCTGGTTGGGGCGGTATTCCTCGGCGGTGGCCTCGGTCTGCGAGAAGTCCACGTCTGCGGTGACGGTGGAGCGCAGGTTGTCGCGACCGACGACAGGCTCCAGCAGCTCGAAGATGCGCTTGTTGTAGCTGGCCTCGATCTGCTGCTTGTACTGCAACTGCTGGCCGTCCAGGCCGGTGGCAGGGTCGGCGCCGGTCTGGGAGAGCAGGGCGCCGGTCTGGTCCAGCACGCTGACGGCCTTGGGGTTGAGCTCGGGCACGCTGCTGGAGACGAGGTGGACGATGCCGGCGATCTGCGCGCGGTCCAGCGTGCGGCCGCCGCGCAGCGTCAGCATGACGGAGGCGCTGGGTTTTTGCTGTTCGCGGAAGAAGCCGTTCTGCTGCGGCATGGCCAGGTGCACGCGGGCGTCGGCCACGTCGGACATGGCGGTGATGGTGCGCGTCAGCTCGCCCTCCAGCGCGCGCTGGAAGTTCAGGCGCTCGTTGAACTGGGTCTGGCCGATGGAGGATTTGTCCAGCAGCTCGAAGCCCACCGCGTTGCCGGTGCCGCCCTTGGGCAGGCCCTGGGCGGCCAGCTTCATGCGCAGCTCGTAGACCTGGCTGGCCGGCACGAGGATGGTGCCGCCGGCCTCGTGCTTGTAGGGCACCTGCATGGCTGACAGCTGGCCGATGACGGCGCCGCCGTCCTTGTCGGACAGGCCGCTGAACAGCGGCCGGTAGTCGCCCTGGGTGGACCAGAGCGTGATGGCCAGCACCGCGCCGGCCAGGGCCGCCAGGCCGGCGCCCATGGTCAGCTTGCTGCGCAGCGGGAGGCCGCCCAGTCTCTGCACGAAGTTGGGCGGCGCCGTGTCGACCGGGGCGATCATCGCCGGGGCGGCGGCTGCGGGGGCGCTGAGGGCGTTGTCCATCGAGGGCGAGACGGCAGGGGAGGTCGGAGGTCGACCGATGGCGCAAATTATTCGTGCCTGCCCCCTCAAGAAAGCGCCGAAGTGGCCGACGTGGGCAGCGTATCTCCGCGCTTCGTGCGCGCGACTTGCTGCCACAGTCCTGTCCCATGGACATGAAGCTGCGCCCCTTCGACTTCGCCCAGGCCGCCGCCCGCGCAGGCCTGGCGGTCAATGGCACGCCGCTGGCGTCCAGGCCGGCGGCCACCCCGGGCGCCAGCTTCGGCGACGCGATGACGCAGGCGCTCAAGGGCGTCAGCGCCCAGCAGCACGAGGTGGCCCGGCTCCAGCGCGAGGTGCAGCTGGACAACCCGACCGTCAGCCTGGAGGAGACCATGGTCGCCATGCAGAAGGCCCAGATCGGCTTCCAGGCGACGCTTCAGGTGCGCAACCGGCTGGTGTCCGCCTACTCCGAGATCATGAACATGCAGGTCTAGCGCCGCCGGCGGCGCGGGACATGGGCCGCCGGGCTCAGCAGGCGTCGTTGCGGCGCGAGTCGTTGCCGCAGATCTGCGGCCGGCCCAGCGGGTTCAGGTCGATGCGCAGCTGCTGGTTGCGGTCGTTGGAGATGCCGATGCGCGTCCAGTCCAGCGCCCGGCCCATGCCTGCCTGGAAGGTGACGCTCTGGCCCGACTGCAGCAGCATGCCCTTGTGCTCGCGGTAGGTGACGCCGCCGAGCTCGCAGCGCGGCGCACCGGTGGTGCAGTCGCAGGGCGCGACGCGGCTGGCGCCCCAGCACCATTGGGGGCCGCTGCCGAAGCTGACGTAGACGTTGCGCCCTTCGTCGACGCTGAGGGCGCGCGCGCGGCGCAGGTCCATCTCCAGCAGCTCGGCCACATGGCGCAGGCGCTGGCGCGCCAGGTAGCTGGCATAACTTGGCACGGCGGCCGACAGGATGATGGCCAGCACGGCCAGCACGAAGATCGCCTCGAGCAACGTGAAGCCGCGGCAGCCGGGCCGCCGCGCCAACGTGGCGCTCATGGATCCAGCTTCAGCAGGCGGCGGCGCTTCTGCGTCTGGTCCACGTAGACCTGCAGTGAGCGCGCGGCATGGGCGTCGAGCTCCACGAAGGCGCAGCCCAGCTGCAGCATGCCGCTGGCGTCGCCGCTGATGGGGCTGGCATGGTGGGGCAGCAGCGTGATGCGCAGCGCACTGATGCGGTCCAGCTCCAGCGTCAGGCCTTCGGCGGCGTGGCCGGGCGCCAGGGCTGTGAAGTCGGGCGGCAGGGCCAGCGCCAGGCCGCCGACGCTGATGTCGAGCACGCGCAGCGCGCGGCCATGTTCGGCGCCGTCCGGCACGATGACGCGCGGATAGGCGCTGCCGGCGGGCTGCACGCGGAAGGATTGGCGGCGCTGGAAGCGGTAGAGCCGCGTCGGCAGCGTGCCGCGCAGCACGGCGCCCTGCTCGCCGCTGACAAGGACGGAGGCCTCGACTTCGAACTGCAGCTTGATGGTACTGACGTAAGCGATGGCGGTGATCTCGCCTTGCGCCACCAGGGCCTGGCTGATGCCCTCGGGGTCGGCGCCGATTTCCAGGCCGATCAGGTCGGCGTCGGCGTCCAGGGCGACGATGCGGCTGGACAGGCTCTGGCCCTGCGGGCCGGCGAGCATCAGGTCGGCGCCTTCACGCTGCAGTTGCTGCAGATAGGCCGTGATTTCGGCCGAGGAGGCGACTCGCAGTTCCTCGGGAGTGGCTTCGGGGGCGGTCATGCCCGCGATGGTAGTCGCCTGGCGCGCGTCTCTCAGTGAACCAGGCGGCTTTTGCCCTGCAGCACATGGTCGAGATCCTCCAGCCAGGGCTCGGCGAGGTGGCGGATCTCGGCGTCGTTCAGCAGGATGCGCTGCATGATGCGTGTCTTCAGCTGCGTCTCGCCGCCGGCGAGTTGGCTGTGGGTGGCCGCGGCCTTGAGCTGGGAGATCAGCAGCACGCAGGCGCCCTCGAGCTTGACGACTTCGTCCCAGTTGCCGGTGCGGGCAGCCGCCAGCATGTCGGCACTCGCCTTCTCGATGGCCTCGTAATAGTTCAGCAGGTCGGCGTTCATGGCGGACGGGAGAGATTGCGGGCTCATGGGGCTCAGGCGGCGTGCGCAGAGGCGACCGGTGCGGCGGCCGGCGAGGTGGCAATGCCCTGCCAGGCTTCGCGCACGGGGGCGAGCAATTGCCGGCATTCCTCGAGGGCGGCGATGTCGTTGCGCAGGTTGGCCTGGGTCAGCCGGGTGCAGATGTAGGCGTAGAGGTCGCGCAGGTCGGCGGCCACCTGACCGCCCTTGGGGTCCAGCGCGGCCCGCAGGCCCTCGTCGAAGATGCGCAACGCACGCTGCAGGCTGCGGGTCTTGAGCTCGACGTCGCGGTTGCGGATGGCTTGGATGGCCTGGCCCATGGCGTCGTTGGCGCCGTCGAACAGCAGCGCGACCAGGCGGTGCGGGTTGGCTCCCAGCACATCGGTTTCCAGGCCGACCTTGGAGTAGGCGCTGGCGCCGCGGGCGGCGAAGGGGGATTGGGTTGGGCCGTACATGGGGGCGGATGGCGTCGTGTTGACTGTCTTTTCGGCGCCAGCGGCGCGGACTTGAGCCCTGTAAAACCGCGAATTGCCCCCTTGGGGCCCTCGCCCCGTGCCGTATTGCCGGCCGCAAAGGAAAAGCGGCGGTCCCGGATGGGAAGCCGCCGCTGAAGCAGTGGACGGGACCGCCCCGTCGTCAGCCGCCGCTCTGCTTGTTCAGCATGGACAGCTGCTGGGAGAGGTAGGTGCTGAGCCCGTTGTACTTGCTCATCGTCGAGTCGAGCGCGGAGTACTGCGCGCGCAGCCGCTTCTCCATCGAGTCGTTGCGATCGCTGAGTTCGTTGATGCGCTTGTTGTTGCGATCGATCTGGCTCTGGATGCCCTTGCTGCGACTGGAGAGGCTGCCGTCGGAGCCCAGCACTGTGTCGACGAAGCTGCGCAGCTTGGTGGCGAATCCGTTGTTGGCGCTGTCGTTCTTGTCCACGCCCATGAAGAAGGTCTTCAGATCGCTCATCTTGCTGTTCAGCGCGTTGTCGAGCTTGGTGCCACCGGCGCCCAGGCTGCCGTCCTTGCCTGGGTCCAGGCCCAGGTCGGCCATGCGCGTCAGGGTGCCGGCCAGCGTCGTGTTGCCTCCGACGATGCTGCGCAGTTGTGAAACCAGCGAAATGGCTGTGGAGTCGCCCTGCAGCGGACCGGCCGTCTTGGTGCTGTCGTCGTACTTGGTCTGCGTGCGCAGCATCGCGTTGATGGCGTTGTAGGCGGCTGTGAAGTCGGTGATGGCCTTGCGGATGGCGTCGGTGTCGGAGGCGATGCTCAGGGTGACCGGCGGGGTGACCTTGAGCAGCAGGATGTTGAGCCCGTCTATGGTGTTGTTCAGCGCGTTGGTCTCGGAGCTGACTGGCAGGCCGTTGACGAGCGCGCGGGCGTTGACGGCCCGCAGCGCCAGCGTCATGCCGCTGGACTGGCCTATGGGGTCGTAGGCCAGCTGGGCCAGGCCACCTGTGTCGTCCGGGCCGGGTGCGGCCTGGATGCGAAAGCCGTTGCTCTCGCCGCTGTTCTTGGACGTGATCGTCAGGCGCGCGCCACTGGCGTCCTGGATGATGGAAGCCGTCACGCCGGCATTGGCGGCATTGATCTTGTCGCGGATGTCGGTGAGCTTGTCGCCGGCATCGATGGTGACGTCCACGGCCGAGCTGCCGGACTTGGCGGTGAAGCCGGTGGGGTTGTTGTTGGCGTCCGTGGCCCAGGTGCCCAGCTGTATGGTCAGCGTGCCCTGGCCGACGGTGGCGCTGGTGTTGGCCGCGCTGCTGGCCATGGCGATGGACTGCGCCGACGCAAGCTGCTTCACCTCCACGCTCAGGCTGCCGGTGGCGGGCGTGCCGGAGGACGCGACGGTCACCGCCGTGGTGTCGGACGACGTCGCCTTCACGCTGTACCAGGTGGCAGGACTTGTCAGCTTGGCGGCGGCGTCGCGCAGCGTGGATAGCGCGCTCTTCACCTGGCCGTAGACTGACAGCTGGGTTTGCAGGCCGCTGCTCTTGGTCGTGATGTCCTTGATCGGCTGCTGTTGCAACGACATCAGCTTGCCGATCAGCGAATCGACGTCGATGCCGCTGCCAATTCCGGTTGATGAGATGGTTGCCATGGCTGACCTGACAAATGTAAAAAGGCCGAGAGCCCACAGGGACTTCGGCCGGATTTTGAGGAACTTTAGGCCCCAGGTGTGAAATTGTTGGCGAAGGCCGGATCTGGTGCCGACCCTGCCGGGGCCTTAGCCCTTCAGCAGCGACAGCACCTGCTGGGGCAACTGGTTGGCCTGGGCGACCATCGCCGTGCCGGCCTGTTGCAAGATCTGGGCCCGGCTGAGGTTGGCGGTTTCCGCCGCGAAATCGGCGTCCATGATGCGGCTGCGCGCGGCGCTCTGGTTTTCCACGGCTACTTGCAGGTTGGAGATGACCGCGTCGAAGCGGTTCTGGGCCGCGCCCAGCACGGCGCGCTGGCTGCTGATGGTGGTGATGGCCGAGTCGATGCTCCCGATCACGGCGTCGATGGCGGTGCCCAGCGCCGCGCTGCCGATGATGGCGCGGCCGGTGCCGGTGTTGTCGGTGCCCGAGACGGCCACCAGCGTCGGATCCGACGCCATGTTGGTCGTGCCGACGTCGATGCGGTCGTTGGTGGTGGTGTTGGCGCCGACCTGGAAGGTCTGGGTGCCGGCCGCATCGGCCAGGATGGCCTGGCCGTTGAAGGTGGTGCCGCCCAGCACGCGCTGGATTTCCTTGGCCAGTTCGCCGAATTCCTGGTCGAGCGAGTCGCGGTCCGCGCTGGTGTTGGTGGCGTTGCGGGCCTGCACGGCCAGCTCACGCATGCGCTGCAGCGAGTCGGTCACCTTGGAGAGTGCGCCGTCGGCCACCTGGGCCAGCGAGATGCCGTCGTTGGCGTTGCGGATGGCGACGTTGGAGCCGCGCACCTGGGCGTTCATGCGCTCGGCAATGGCCAGGCCGGCGGCATCGTCCTTGGCGGAGTTGACGCGCAGGCCGGAGGACAGCCGCTGCATCGAGATGGCCAGTGACGACTGCGATGCGTTCAGGTTGCGCTGGGCGTTCAGCGACTGAAGATTTGTGTTGATGGTCTGCGGCATCACTCACTCCTAGAGTCAGGTCGGCGAGCCTGCGTAGCGGGTAGCCAGACTCTGTGTGGAGCGAATTCTGCGAGGCCCCCCTGTCGCCAAAAGCCCGATCAAGAGGGCAAACCACGCCCAATCAAAAACGCCACGCGGCAGCCTTTGCGGCTGCCGCGTGGCGCGAGCGACGGTGGGCGGGGGGTCAGGCGCGCAGCAGCGACAGGACCTGCGAGGGCAGCTGGTTGGCCTGGGCGATCATGGCGGTGCCGGCCTGCTGCAGGATCTGGGCGCGGCTGAGGTTGGCGGTTTCCTGGGCGAAGTCGGCGTCGGTGATGCGGCTCTTGGCGGCGCTCTGGTTCTCGACGGCGATCTGCAGGTTGGAGATGACGGCGTCGAAGCGGTTCTGCGAGGCG
>Ga0213878_10000231_pt1 | contig 22694 bp, 12 predicted proteins | sample VelepicoBEBS_R02_FD_161053 | JGI IMG/M metagenome (GOLD analysis project Ga0213878, IMG submission 161053) | Vellozia epidendroides bulk soil microbial communities from rupestrian grasslands, the National Park of Serra do Cipo, Brazil - BS_R02 | ecosystem: Environmental > Terrestrial > Soil >... | reverse complement strand
CAAGCGGGCGTGACCGGGCCGGGCCGGGCGGGAGAGATCCAAAGTGCCGTCCACCGCGGTCCCGATAGCGGCGATCGGGTATGCCGGCCCCTCCCGTCCTATCTGCAGCGGCATCTGGCCATAGGGCTGAACGGCGTCCGGATTCCTTCGATCACTCTCCCTTGCCGAGCGTTGCCACAGGCTGCGCATCCGTCGAGTGCCCTGTGCGGCAAGGGTGGTTAGGCCGCGCATGTGCAGCCCCACCTGCGACTGGCCCGCAAGAGTTCCCCGGAAGCGATAGACTGTGACCGTTACAACATTACATTCATCCGGTACAACAGATCCTGGAGCTGGACATGTCACACGCGCCCGAGCTGACGAAGCATCAAACGCTGGTGTTCAATGCCCTCACGCATGGGGTTGGGCCGGCCAGCGCCTACGACTTGCTGGACCAGCTGCGCGGGGAAGGGCTGCGCGCGCCGCAGCAGGTCTATCGCGCGCTGGACAAGCTCGTCGAGTACGGACTGGTCCACCGCCTCGAGAGCCTGAACTCCTTCGTCGCCTGCGCCCATCCCCATGACCACAAGCATGGTCTGCTCGCCTTTGCGATCTGTGACAGCTGCGGCCATGTGGACGAGTTCTCCGATGTGACCATCGAGCGGCGCCTCAAGAACTGGTCGAACGACCACGGCTTCAGACCGGGCCATGCGGCGATCGAACTGCATGGCACCTGCGCCCGCTGCGAGGCGCCGCAGTAATCGTCAGAAGTCGACCTTGAGGCTCGCGGATATGGTTCTGCCGGGCGCGGTATAGGCCGACAGACGGGCATCATTGGCGGTCAGCGAACTCACTGCGGACCAGTCGAAATACTGTCGGTCGAAGAGGTTGTAGACCGCCGCATTCAGCGTGGCTTGCTTGCCCAGCCGCCAGTAAGCCGTGAGATCCGCGGTGCCGTAGCCAGCCGTGGTCAGCGGCACAGGCATGGTCGAGCCGGTCTGCGCGAGCGCCCGGTTGACCCGTGTCTTGGCATCCACGATATTGCCGATCAGCTGTCCGCCGAAACGACCGCCGCGCTCGTCCCAACGAAGTCCCGCGATCAGACGGGCGGGCTGGATGCTGTTGATCGGCTGGCCGCTGCTCCTGTCATTGCCGATCGACCATTGCATCGCGCCGATCAGGCGCCAGGCGTCAACGGCATTCAACCAGCGTCCGATCGGCAGTTGCCCCCGCGCCTCGACGCCGTAGATTTCCACCTCGCCTATGTTGCGCGATTGAAAGCGCCGTATCGGCCGTGTGCTGCCGCTCGCACCCGCGGGGATGTAGGCGATCATGTCCGTGCTGATGAAGTCGGTGTAGCGGTTGTAGAACGCCGACAGCTCATAGGAACCGGCACCGGCCATGCCACGCAGTCCGAATTCGACACCCTTGCTGTGTTCAGGCTTGAGATTCGGGTTGGGGATGAAGTCGTGGATGAAAGTTGCCACCGCGACTTGGCCCACGCGATTGAGCTGGTCATGGGTCGGCATGCGAAAGCCCGTCACGTAGTTGGCAAAGACAACCTGCTTGGGCTGCCACTCGTAGCTCAGGCCCAGGCGCGGAGTCCATGCCCCCTGCGACAGCCCAACCGGCGTGGCGTTGGCGACGTTGGCATTGGCAAACAGCGCATCGGGCTTGGGTGTGAGGCGGTAGCTGTCAAAACGCAGGCTGGGCGTCAACCGCAGTCGGCCGTCCCCAAAGGCCATTTCATCCTGGACGAACAGGCCGACGTTGCGCACATCGGTGTCGGGAGCGGTCTTGCGAGGGTACACATAGCCGTCGATGACGCTGGTCAGGCCCGCGCCAAGCACTGTCTTCTGCGAAGCGTCGCTATACACACCCACCGATTTCGACAACAGGTCCACTCCGGTCACCCAGCGGTGCGTGATGCCCCCCGCGTCGAGGCGTCCATCGAGCTGGACGTTGCCTGACCACTGCGGCTCGCTGTGAGACAGCAGGCCGTCACGCAGCAAGGCGGTCGCGGCGCCGGGCGGCTGCCTGTTCTCGTAGGTGCGCTCCCTGGAGGTGCTGCGCTGGTAGTCGATCTGCGCGGAGAAGCGTTCGAACCACCTGCCATCGGGTGCATAGTCATAGGCCAAGCCGATCCGGTTGCGCTGACTGTCATCCTGGGCACGGCTTCCGGTGAGGGTCGTGCCGCCCGCCAACGGACCGAGCAGCGAGCGCTGATCTGTCTCGATCGAATTTTCATAGTGCTCGACGGTGAGCGTCAACGCCTGCGCGGAGCAGACGTCAAGCACCGACTTGAGCAACAGGTTGCGCAGCTGCGAGCTCTGCGGGTTGGGATGAAGCGAACTGTCCGGATGGTTCTCCAGTTCGTGGCCATTGCGCGCCGACAGCGACACAAGGTTTTGTGTGGCGCCGGCACGGAACGCCAGGTTGGCATGGGACCAGCGGGCGCCGTCGCGACCGTCATAGCCCACGGAAGCCGACCCGGCAATCGACTGGCTGCCGTCAAGGAGGTCCTGTGGCGACAGCGTACGGAACAGCACCACGCCGGCCAAGGCATCACTACCGTAAAGGCTGGATGCCGGCCCGCGCAGCACTTCGGCCCGACCTAGTGACAACGGATCGAGCTTGAGCTGGCCCAGGTTCGCGCCCGAGGCCGCGTAGCCTCCGGGCAACCTGACGCCGTCGACCAGCAGCGCCAGCCGCTGGCCGCCGATCCCGCGCACCTCGATGCCGGCCTCATCGCCACGCCCCCGCGGCTCGCGGGTCACTGCGACACCGGGTTCATAGCGCAGCAGCTCCGAGAAGTCGGTGACCAACTGTTCCTGCAACTGCGCCTCGCCGATCACATTGATGGTGGTCGGTGTGGTCAGTGCTGGAGCGGGGCGGCGGGTGGCGGTCACGACCACGGAAGGAAGCTCTTGCGCTGCAACCGGCGCAGCCGCCAGAGATGCCTTGAAAGCTGCCAACGGTTGGGGGCCTTGCCCCTCCTCAGCCCAGGAGATCGAACTCGCGGCCACCCCGAGCACCCCCAGAGCAGCCGCCTGCAGCGGCCTCAAACGAAACATGACATCTCCTGTTGTTCCAAAAATGTTTGATGTTATAACATCACACTCAGATCGTGAATCTGAATTCGTTGCATGTAATGGATGCGGGAGATATGCGCCTCTACTCGATGACAAGCCGGCCCCGGCGACAAAAGCTGCTGGCCGGTGTGCTGCTCATGATTGCCCTGGCCGCAGGCTGGACAACCTGGCTGACCTGGCTCGCTCCCACGCGCATTGCGCTGGTCAACTATCCGGAGTTCCAGATCGCGCGAATGATGAGGTCGAGCACCTCATCATTCGCGCGGGTCGAACTGCTTGCGATTGACCATCTGGACCGTGCGTCACGCTACGACCTTGTGCTGCTGTTTGGACGTGGACTCAAACTGGACGACGCGCAGATCCAGCAGCTGCGCTCGACCGGCCTCGCGGGCACGCCCGTCTATGTCGATGGCGCGACCAATCCCCAGCACGACGGCCTGACCACGCTCAAGGGCGCAGATCTGGACGCCGTTGCCGGCTATCTGCGCGGTGGTGGCCCGGTCAACTATGCGAGGCTGCTTTCCTATGCGCGCCGCACGCTTGACGGCAAGACCTTGTTCGCCGGCGATGTCGGGCCGCCGCAACCCGTACCGCAGGACGTGTTCTTCCACCTGGGCGACGAGGCGGTCTTTCCTGGCTTCGACACCTTCCAGCAGTGGCTGCGCCAGCGTCCTGGCTGGCGGCCTGGTCGCCCACGGCTGGCGCTCCTGACCAGCGTGCCAGGCCCGTTCAATGCCAATCGCGACCATGTGGATGCCCTGATCCGCACCTTCGAGGCACGTGGCTTCGAGGTGATTCCAATCTCGGCGACGCGCCAGCGGCTGGCCTTCCTGAAGGCTGCGGATCCCGCGGCGGTCGTCTACATGCCGCATGGCCGGCTTACCTTGGGCCAGGCGGACGAGGCACGGCAGTGGCTGGAGGCCCGCAATGTTCCCCTCTTCGCGCCCCTGACGGTGTTCTCCGAGGCCGGGCGTTGGGAGGCGGACCAGCGCAGCTTTGACGGCGGACTGATGAGCATGTCGGTCACGTTGCCCGAGATCGACGGTGCGACGGCGCCGATGGCCATTGCCGCGCAGTTCCGCGGCGACGACGGCCTGCGAGTATTCCGGGCGTTGCCCACACGGCTCGACCGCTTCGCCGACCTGGTGCAGCGCACGCTGGCCCTGAAGGCCAAGCCCAATGCCGAGAAAAAGCTGGCCATCTACTACTACAAGGGTCCGGGTCAAAGTGCCTTGACGGCCGGCGATCTGGAGGTGGCGCCCTCGCTCTATGCGCAATTGCAGGAGCTCAAGCGGGCCGGCTACCGGGTGGACGGCCTTCCCGCCACGGAGGAGGCCTTCGAGAAGCTGCTGCAGCGCCGCGGCCCCAACATAGGTCCCTATGCCAAGGGTGACTTCTCCCGCTTCCTGCAGGGGGCCGAACCTGCGCTGGTCTCGGCCACGCAGCTGGCGGGCTGGTGTGGCAAGGCGCTGCCGAAAGCGCTTTGCGAACAAGTGATCCAGCAATACGGCCCCGCACCGGGTGCCTACTTGAGCACTGAAAGCCATGTGGCTGTCGCGCGCGTGCCCCTGGGCAATGTGGTGTTGCTGCCGCAGCCGCTGCCTGGCGTCGGTGACGACTCGTTCAAGCTCGTCCATGGTGCGCACCAGGCACCACCTTGGCCCTATGTCGCCTCCTACCTGTGGATGCGCGAGGTCTTTGGTGCCGATGCGGTGATGCATTTCGGCACGCATGGCAGCCTGGAGTTCACGCCGCACAAGCAGGTGGCGCTGTCGGACAAGGACTGGCCTGACGCCCTGATCGGTGGCCTGCCGCATGTCTACCTGTACACCATGGCCAATGTGGGTGAGGCGATGATGGCCAAGCGTCGCAGCTATGCCGCCGTCGTTTCCCATCTGACGCCGCCGCTGCGCGAAGGCGGTGCGCAGCTGGCCTACAAGCGGCTCGCGGACGGCCTGCAGACCTGGGCTGCTGCAACAGGGGCCCTGAAGAGCCAGTATGGACGGGACATGCAGCATCAGGCCGTCGAGCTCGGGCTGCACCGCGATATGGGCCTCGAGGCGAGCGGATCTTGGAGTGACGAGCAGCTCGAGCGCCTGGCCGACCACATGGAAACGGTGGAAAGTGCCCGCATCACCGCGGGCCTGTACACGCTGGGACGCCCCTATGCGCCGCAAGCGATCGACACAACAGCCCGATTGATGGGGCTGGATGCGCTGGTGCAGGCGCTGGCGGAGCTGGACGTGGCCCGCGGCAGCGTGCCACGCGAGAGGCTCGATCGCTCGGCTTGGTTAAGCGCCACCTACCGTCCCCGTGCAGATGCACTGATTGCGGACGTCGAGCGCGGCATGCCGCCCGAACAGGTGTTGGCGGGTGCAGTCAGGCCCGAAGAGCTGCGGCGCGCACTTGCCTGGCAGACCACCCAGCGCCGCCCCGGCGATGACGAGCTGGTGCGGGGCTTCGCGTCGCTGGGCAACGTACGCTCACCGGCCAAGCGCCCACCGGAGGCAGCAATGGACGAGGCGTCGCTGCGCCGGCACCTGGCCCGCGCGCTGGCCGATCCTAAGAAGCGCCGGTTCCTGGAGGAGCTGCGCTCGGACCAGAAGCTCCGCCAAGCCCTGCGCACGCTCGATCCCGACTCGCTACAGGCGGCGCGTAGCGTCTCCCGGTCGATACCGGCGATGGCCGAGGCATTGGACATAGCGACCGATGCAGACGTCAGACCCGTGCTGGCCGCCATGGCGTCGGAAGCCGTGCGCCAGCGCATGCTCGGCTGGATGGCCCAGCCGACACTGCAGGCGGACGTCGACGCCGAGGCGCGACGTCAGCGCGAGGCGCTGCTGGCGCAGGCGCGCCAGCACGAGCCTGCACTCGATCTGGCGGAGACCAACACGGATGCCCAGATGGCCGTCCGACAGGTTCGCGCCCTCGACGCCGGCGCGCAGGAAAAACTGACGGCGGCGCTGCGCTTCTGGCGCGACGCCCGTGGCTTGAGCGGTGAGCACGAAAGCCGCCGCCAAGCGGCCACGGCGGGCATCGGCCGGTTGCTGCAGGCGCTGGAGCACGATTCTGTAGCCCGCGCCGACCGCGAGCGTCGATTCGCCGAGGCGGTCTTGACCCTGCAGAATCGCCTGCGCGCCATTCCTGGCTACCGCGGCCTCCTGGCCGACAGTCCACGGCGCGAACTGGCCTCGCTCACGAACGCGCTGGCGGGCGGATTCACTTCGCCGTCCTCCGGCGGGGATGCACTCGTCAACCCGGCCGCACTGCCCACTGGCCGCAACCTGTTTGCCATCGACGCCGAGAAGACGCCCTCCGAGCAGGCCTGGGCCGTGGGGCGCAAGCTGGCGGACCAGTTGCTGGCACAACACCGCGCCGCGCACGGCGGGGCCTGGCCGACCAAGGTGGCCTTCACGCTGTGGGCGGGAGACTTCATCCAGACCGAAGGCGCCGGCCTCGCGCAAGTCCTGTATCTGCTGGGCGTCTCGCCCGTGCGCGATGCCTTCGGACGCGTCTCGGGGCTGCGGCTGATTCCGCGCGACGAGCTGGGCCGTCCGCGCATCGACGTGGTGGTCCAGACCTCAGGGCAGCTGCGCGACCTGGCCGCTTCGCGCCTGTACCTGGTGAACCAGGCCGTGGCGATGGCGGCGCAGGCTCGCGAAGCCGACAACGCCGTGGCACAGGGCGTGCAGTCGGTCGAACGCCAGCTCAAGGAACGCGGCGCGGCTCCGGCCGACGCCAGGCGTTTCGCCACCGTGAGGGTCTTTGGCAGCGTCGACGGCGGCTACGGCACCGGCATCATGCGCATGGTCGAGGCCGGCGACCGGTGGAAGGACCGCTCGGAGGTCGCACGCACCTATCTGGCCAACATGAACGCGACGTTCGGTGAGGGCGAACTGTGGGGGGCCTCGCAGCCCGGCGCCTTCGAAGCGGCGCTGGCAGGCACGCAGATGGTGGTCCAGCCGCTGCAATCCAACACCTGGGGACCGATCTCGCTGGACCATGTCTACGAGTTCATGGGCGGCCTGAATCTTGCCGTGCACGAGGTCACCGGACAGGACCCTGCGGCCTACTTCAACGACTATCGCAACGCATCACGCCCCACCGTTCGGGAAGCCGTGGCCGCCATTGCGGTCGAGGCGCGCGCGACGCTGCTGAACCCGGCCTACGTCGAAGCCATGAGCCGGGGCGGCGCTTCATCGGCCGAGGTTTTCGCAGAAACCTTCCGCAACCTCTATGGCTGGAACGTCATGAAGCCTTCAGCCATTCCCGGCGAGCTGTGGGACGCACTGGACGAGGCCTACGTGCGCGACGCACGCGGCATGGGCGCTCATGCCTTCTTCGAGCGCGTGAACCCCTATGCGCTGCAGGAGATGACGGCGGTGATGCTGGAGACGGCGCGCAAGGGCTACTGGCAGCCCGGCAGCGATAGGCTGCACGCGATCGCTCAGCTGCACGCCGATCTGGTGGCGCGTTTCGGTGCCAGCGGCACCGAGTTCGTCAACGGCAACCGTGAACTGCGGCGCTTCATCGCCAGCCAGCTTCCGGCCCAGGCGCGGGCGTCCTATGACGACGCGCTGCAGCAAGCCAATGAGGGCACAGCCATCGCGACCGAGAAGGCGACGGTGCTGCATCAAGAGAATTCACCGTCGGCCGCCGGCGCAACGGCTGGCCGTGCCGACACGAAACCGGCTGCTCAGACACCGCGAGGACTGCTGCCGCGCTTCGGAGGTGCCGGCGCCGCGGTGGTGGCCGTCGCGCTGCTTGCCCTGGCTGCACTCGCCTGGTGGTTGCGCCGTCGCTTCGTTCAGACCGAGGCGCCGACATGAGCCCCGATAGCGCCGTAGTGCTGTTGCTCGGGCTTTGTTGCGCCGCTGTCGCGGCAGTGCAGGCCGGGGACTGGCATCGTCGATGGCTCATCTCGGTGGCCGCAATGCTGGCTGCTGGACTGATCATCGAGAGCGACATGGCGAGCCGCACCAGCTTGGCCGATGCGATGCGCTGGGCTTCCTCTCCTCAGCGACGTCAGGACTTGGCGGCGTTGCTGCTGGCCGAGGCGCTGCTGTTCGGCGGCCTGGCGGTGCGGCAGGCGCAGGCGGATATGGGTTTGGCGTGGCGCGCGCTTGGTGCGCTGCCGCCCCCGTCGCTGCTGCTAACGCTGTTCTTGGTGCAGGTGTTGGTGATGCTGTCGATCGACGGCATCGACTACGCCGTGCTGTCGTGGCCGTTCGGCGGTGCATGCGCGCTGCTCTTCACCGCCGCTGCGCTCGGGGTGCGGAAGGTGCTGCCCAGCACGGCGCTGCGCGCCAGTTTGCGCGTCGCCCTGCACGGCGTGCAGGCGGCGGCTGGCCTGTGGCTGGCGCGTCCAGCCTTCGCTGCCGGTGTGGACCCCACGCCGCCATGGGGGGAGCGCCTCGCAGTGGTCGCAGCGATTGCCGCGGCGCTGGCGGCGGCGGGATGGTTGCGCTGGCGGATTGCCAGCCATTGAGATACGAGCAACGAGAACGACGATGGAATCCTTGATACATGCACTTTCGTGGGTCTCCACCGCACTGCAGGTGCCGGTGGTGGTGGGGATCCTCTACCTGCTTGTGCGCGGCCTGATGATGCTTGGCGAGACCTATGGGCGATGGGGCGAGCGGCTGCAGCGTGCACGCCGTGGCGCCGTTGCTGGCGACGTCAGGATCGATGAGCTGCTGACGGCCCTTCGGCCCGCCGGCCACCGTAAGCCAGATGTGCTGCAGCAATCTGTTGACGCCCTGTGTCAGGCACCAGGCGACCAGGCCTGGCATGACCACGTGGTTGCGCGGTTCGAGTTGCAGATCGACCGCCGCCTGGCGCTGCTACGCACGATGACGCGCATCGGCCCCTTGCTGGGCCTGATGGGCACGCTGATCCCGCTCGGACCCGCCCTGGTCGCACTCGCGGCTGGCGACATCGCCGTACTGGCGCGCAAGATGGAAGTGGCCTTCGCCACCACCGTGGTCGGACTGGTGATCGGTGCGATTGGCTTCCTGCTGCACCAGGCAGCACAACGCTGGGCGCTGGACGACTTGTCGATGCTGGAATTCGTCAGTGCGCGGCTACGAGGCGCGCAATGAGCCGGCGCCGCTCCTTGCTACGCGGCCGTGGGATTGGCGCCGACAGTGACGACATGGACCCGCTCGGCTTCCTGATCAACCTGTTCGACGTCGCGCTGGTCTTTGCCCTGGCACTGATGATTGCGCTGGTATCCAACCTGCGTATTGCTGACATGCTGACGGCCAAGGACTTCACCGTCGTGAAGAATCCGGGCCGCCCGGATATGGAAATCATCACTCGCGAAGGCGGCAAAGTTTCGCGTTACGTTGCCGGCGACGCCACGGCCAGCAGTCGCCAGGGCCAACGCGTGGGCACCGCCTATCGTCTCGACAGCGGCGAGATTGTCTACGTCCCCGAAGCTGGCCCGCCTTTGCCGGCGAGGTGATGAAGCGGATTTCACGGCCAAGCTGGGCAGGTTTCCGGTCGTGGGCCAAGAGCGCCTCGCCATCCTGAGGCCCGGCGGCGGCCAGGCGCCCCCAATCGCGTCGCCGGGGTCGGCCCCGATGCTGACCCAGGCCGGACATCTATCCGGTCGACGCTTCGATGACCTCCCCGGCGGGCAGCAGGCGTCCACGCTTCAGCCCTCAAGGCCACCGCGCCCAAAAGGTCTACCAGGCCTTGCTCGACGAGAGCGCCGAAACCGGCCTGGCGACGGTCTACCGCGTGCGGGTGCAGTTCGTGCAGGCCGGCCCGTTGCTGCGCACGCACTTCGAAATCGGCAGAGCCGTGTTCGAGCTCGACGAGGTGCGCACCACGACCACTTGATCTGCCACGCGGCGGCGGGGTCAAGGAGTTCTGCGCCCCCCGGAATCGGAGGCCGCCAGCAGGCCATCGCGGCCGAGCGTAGCTCCCGGCTACAAGCCCACGACCTGGTCTTTCATGGCTTGTGCTCTCACGGCCCGCCGGCGAAGAAACAGTTGACAGCGCCTCACGGATGGGCGCGCCGGCATGAGGCCACAGATCGACGCCGGGGCGGCCGCTCTCTATGGCCTTTGACGCAAGGGGGCGGCCATGCACCGGTCTGATGGCCGCCCCGAGGCGGCCATCTGCGCTTGCAGGGCTACCCCTGCGGCGCTCAGTACGACGCCGACATCGTCAGCAGCAGTTGCCGCGGTGCTGCACGCTGGAACGTCTGGTAGTCGCCCGACACCGAGTAGCCGCCGATGCCAACCGATCCGATGTTGCGGTGGTCCAGCAGGTTGTTCACATCAAGCCGGAACTGCAACTCAGGCATGGCACCTGACGCACCGAGCTTGTAGGACGCGTTGGCGTTCACCGTCCATTGCGTGGGCACGTAGATGTCGTTGCTGTACGTGAACGGTTGTCGGTTGAACAGCGTGCTGGCCAGGCCCGCCTCGAAGGCGCCCCGCCGGACCGAGGCCTGCGTGATGAACGACTGGCCCGGATAGCCGGGCTGGCTCTTGCCGCGCAGGTCCACCGGTTCGCCGGGCACTTCGAGCGAGCTGTCGTAGCGGAACCTGCTGACGGACCACGACTGCGACAACGTGAGCCAAGACAGCAGATCGGCGCTGACGGTCAGATCGGCGCCGACGACGTGCGAGCGCGGCACGATACCCACGCTGCGGACCGGTGCGAACTGCGGACCGGTGGCTCCGTTGAGCAGCCGGTTGCGGATCCAGCCGACATAGACGTCGGCGTTCACCCTGGCGGCGCCCATGCGCTGGTAGCCGCCCAGCGTGAGGTTCCAGGTCTTCTCAGGCTTGAGGGTCTTGACGGCGGCGTCGAAGGTCTCCTGGTCGGTAGCAGACCAGGCCGAGTTGACCGGGCCGATGTTGTCGCGGGGGGAGATGCGGTAGGCAACCGTGCTGGCTCCGGTATCGACGAACAACAGCGAGCCTGCGGCGGGCCGCCATTCGACGGCCAGGTGGGGCAGGAAGGGCGCCGTCACGCCCAGCTTGCCGGTGGGCGCCTGATCGGGACCGACACCGCCGCCCGCCGTCACGAAGCGCACGGCCTTGAAGCCGGCATCGATGCTGACATCGCCGAGCGTCACGACGTCGCGGACGTAGAGCTGCGTCGACGAGGTGTGCCAGCGCGAGAGGTTTGCGGTCTCAAACGCCGGGCCGTAAGTGGTGTAGGGACCGACCGCCTTGAGCGGGGCGCCGGTGCCGAGCGCAGGCTGGTTGTACCAGTTGACGGCCGACCTGCTGGAACCGTGCTCGACCCACACGCCCACGGACGCATCGTGCCGGTCGGACTTGTAGGTCAGCTCGGCCGTCGCACCGCCGCGATGCGAGCGCGGTTGCCAGACCTGCGACGAGAACGGCGCACCGGTTTGCGAGGGCACCGTCACGTCGGAGATCTCGATGTCGCTGCGGTTGCTCGCGCCATAGACCATGAGCTTGCCCGACAAGGACTTCGAGATCGTGAAGCGATGCGCGATGTTGCCGATCAGGTCGGTCGTTGCCTGGCCGGTGTCGTACGGGACCTGGCTGGCCAGATCGCCGCAGGTGTAGGCGCCGCAGGAGGCTTGCGCATTCTCGGGCGACGCGACATGGTAGGCGTGGGCGTAGTCGGGATAGAAGATATCCGTGCCCTTCCAGCCGAGCTTGTCGAGCATGTCGAACGAGGTGTTGTTGTAGCCCCAGACCTGCGCGCGCGCGGCAGAGACGAACATGGAAACATCGCCCCAGGGCAGGTCCTGCACGGCCTTGAAGTTGGCACGCAGGAACTGTTGCGTGCCGTGACCCGTGTACTTGTCCTTGGATATCTGCTGCACGCCCAGCAGCAACCTGGGCCCGCTTTCGCCGATGCGCCCCGATTGCCAAGTCAGCGAGTACAGCTGCGTGTCGTGGCTGCCGCGGCCTACCGTGGCAGCGAGCTTCGGCGCTTCGGCGAGATCGGTCAGCGCGTACAGCAGTTCTCCGCCGCTGGCGGTGCTCGAGAACGTCGATACGCGGGCCGAACCCGGCGCGACCTTGACCGAGCCGATGTTGTCGGGCACACCGACGCTCAGCACCGAGTTGCCGGTGACGCTGCCGAAACTGCCGTCGTTGAGGGGAATGCCCTCGAAGGTGTAAGCCAGCTCGTTGTTGAAGAAGCCCCGGACGAAGATGAAGGCGTCCGACGCGTCCAGGCCATAGGCATCGGCAGAGGTGACGGTGACGCCCGGCAGGTTCCGCGTGAACAGCAGCGGGTTGGCGGCGGGCATCGCCGCTGCGGCCCAGTCTTCGGCGCGCAGCCTGTACTGGCCCGGAGCGACCGGTGCCGTCGTACCCTCGCCCAGCTTCCTCGCCCCGGTGACGACGACGGTCTTCAGGGCGACGGGCGCCGCGGCCTGCGCGTCGTCGTCAACTGCGGCGGTTTGCTGATCGCGGACTTCGTTGTCGGGCTTGTCATCGGGGCGCTCGCCTGCGCTGGCGCTGCGCGCGTTCTGCGTGGATGGAGGTGGTGCCGTTTGCTGTTGTGCCAGCGCCGGCAAGGCCGACGCGATGCAGGCCGTTGCGGTGACGATGGCGGAGGAGAGACGGTATTCGAAAGACATGGGAAATCTCCGCAAACTGAATTGCGTGAATGGCATGGGAGAGGACGTGGAGCGATTCGCAGGCCACGCTCGGCGGGGCACGGCGAATCGACGGCAGGCGGTGCCCGCTGCCGCTGCGCTCAGGTCACCAAGAGCTCGACAGCGGTCTCACGCACGGTGAGGCAGTCGGTCCTTGTGGAACGAGGGCGGCAGACATCGGGGCGGAGTCAGCCCCGCGGCCGGCGTCTGGTGGGTGCCCCCGGCGCTTGCGCAGCAAGGCGGCCGAGGCACGATGGAGGCGGATCAACAGCATGAAGTTGCTTCGGGCGCTCGGCCACGGAGGCAACCTCGGGCGCTCTAGCGAGCCGGTTGTCCGTGTCGGAGCAGGATTCGGGGGGACGACCGGGAGGTCGTCACGGGATCGGGCGCGCATCGGCGCCAACTAGGGTCGGGGTCCATGAAGGCTCCTGTGGTTTGAGGTGAAGGGGCGCGACCGGACAGGACGCGGCGTCCCGCGTCCGGCGCTATGGTCGGCGTGACATCGAGCGGCGCACGATCGAACGCAACCGCCGGCCGCGTGCTCACGCACCGGCGCTCAGGCGGATCGACTGATCAGGAAAAAGGGCTGCGGCCTGCAAGGCCGGCCCGCGGAGCGAGCGTTAAACGGCCAGGCAGGCGGCGGCCATCCCGGCACGCACGCATTTGCTGCAACTACTACTGGCACTGTCCACGCGAGCGGCTCCGAAGTGATGATCTAAAAAGTATCGACGGCCGCATCGACGGCTGTCAACAAACTTTTATCGCTGCGAACAAAGATGATCGCCTCTGAAGCCGTCCGCCACGGACATCGCTGCCGAAGACTCATGGGATGCCAGCCCATTGCATCCGACTCGGGAGCATTGGGACTACGTCCCGCGGCACCGCCAACGCCGCGCCTGTAGGAGCGTCGACCGCGGTCCGGGCGCCAGCTTGCCGCCGTTGCCGAACTCCTCGGCAACAAGGTCCATCGACCCTGCCTGGCCCGCATGCTCGGCTGCGCGTGCTGTCGGCGTTGCACGACCATCTATCGCTTCTTGGTCTGCTTGGCGTGAGGTGCAACCGCTCATCGCCGTCGATGCGGCGGCAATGGCCTCGCCAGAGTTGCGGGCCTTCGCGGCGCACCAGTACGCGCTGCCGTCGACGCCCCATTGGCCGGCGTCCCGCATGCGCCTCCTCGGCTCCGGCCACGAGTCCTTGCAGCGCGTGGCCGTGCGAGCTTCGCGGCACCGGAATCAGTCGGCAGGCCCGACGCGGACCGATGCCAAGGTCAAGCGAGCAGCAATCTTCGTCACATGGCGGCCCCAGGACGGGCGATGCGCCACCCACACCTCCTCCAGGGAAGCCATTGACGACACTCTGAAGGACCTGAAGAAACGGGGGATCCAGGATGTCGACGACCCCCCACAAAATCCGTCTTCTCAGTCAAATTCATAACGTCAATGTCAGTGCATTGAAGATTGATCATCAAGTCTATGGACGAGATCACCATCGCCAGCTCTGCACTGCTAGCATATCGATGACGCTGACTCATGGGAAAGATGTCGACTGCGGCATTGCTCGAATCGAACCTCTGGATTCCGCAAGTAAAACTGATCCCATAACTTGCGGATGCATGCACATGGAAGGCTGGATAGAACCCTCCCTGACGCTCACCCGGATTACCGCTTCAGCGCTAACCGCTGACAGGGAAAGAGCGCTTCGAGCGTGGCAACAGGGAGATCGCTATGTCCTCCGAACAGATCAAGGCCGCGCAGGCGAGGCGCGACCAACACCACCAGAACTTGGCCAAGAACCGGCGTCAGCTGGTCGAACGTCTGGGCGAGCATCTGAAGGAACAGGAGCGCCAGCGCCGCCCTTCGGTCTCCCCGCAGGAAGCCCGCCCTGGCCTGCCCCGGAACATGGCGGCAGCCACCAGCACGCCGCTACGGGTGGGCATCGTGGGCGGTGGCATGGCCGGCATGTACGCCGCGCTGCTGCTGGATCAGCTCGGGATCGACTACCAGATCCTGGAGGCCTCCGGAGAACGCCTGGGTGGCCGGGTACGAACGCACTACTTCAACAACAAGCCGCATCAGTATGCGGAACTGGGCGCCATGCGCTTCCCGCAGTCCTGGCTGCAGTCTCGCCTTTTTGCGTTCTGGGACTATCTCAACCGGACCGCCCCCGGCATCCCGGGCGCCCGCGAAATCACCCGCATCCCCTACATCCTCTACGACGCCAGCACCGACCCCAAGGCCGGCAACCTGCTTTGCTTCAATGGCCAGCCGCCGGTCACTCGCAACGAAGCCAGCCTGAACAACCGCCTGCTGGGCTTCGACCCCCTCTTCGAAGGAGCGGAGTTCGATTACTTCAAGGACGCGCAGGGAAACTTGAAGCCGGCGCAGGAGCTGCTTGACCGCGCAATTCAGCCCTTCATGGATCTTCTCAAAGGCGATCACATCGAGGCGGCCTGGGACAAGATCCTGAGCTACGACGGCTACTCGGGCCGCAGCTACCTGCAGGAGGTCGGCGACGGCACGGTCCCCTACCCGGTCCGTATCGTGGACTACATGGAGAGCGTGCTCAGCTACACCGGCGTCTATGACCTGGCTTTCCTGGAGATGCTGCTGGACAACTTCTCCTTCGACGACACCAGGCAGTGGTGGGCCATGGACGGCGGCACGGATCGCGTGGCCCAGGAGATGAGTCATCGGATACCCCGCGAGAAGATCATCATGGGCGCCTCGGTGTTCCGTGTGGAGGAGTCGGGCGACCACGCTCGGGTCCACTACCGCTTCGGACAGGGCAACCTCACTGAAGTGGAGGAGTTCGACCGCGTCATCGTCACCGTGCCCTTCTCGGTGCTGGGCTTCATGGACACGCCGATGTCCTGGTCCGCGCAGAAGTACGAGGCCATACGCATGCTCAAGATGACCAACGCGGTCAAGGTGGCGCTCGGCTTCCGCAGCCGTTTCTGGGAGCGGCCCGGCCTCTACAGCGAGGGCATGCGCGGGGGCCAGAGCAATACGGACCTGCCGGTGCGCAGCGTGGTCTATCCTTCCTTCGGCATTGGCGAGCCAGGCTCGTCATACATCCTGGCCAGCTACTGCTGGCAGAACGACGCGGACAAGTTCTCGCATCTCACGCAGGAACAGATGTTCGAGGTCTGCCTGCAGCACGTCGTGCGCCTGCATGGCGAGGTGGCCCGCGAGGAGTACCTCGGGCACGGCGCGTCCATCGTCTGGAACCAGGACCCGCTGGCCGGCGGCGGCTTCGAGTTCTTCGCCCCGGGCCAGTTCCTGCAGAAGTTCCTGGATGCTCGCGAACCGCAGGGACGCTTTCACTTCGCCGGAGAGCACCTGGACATGGTCCATTACTGGATCGCGGGGGCCTATGACTCGGCCTTTCGCACGGTCTGGGAGATCCTGATCCAGGAGGGGCGCATGAACCGCCACACCATGGAGCAGCTGGGTTCCGCCCTCGGCGGCGGCCTCATCCTGCCCTCCATGCTGCCCTGCTTTGGTCGCGCCGACATCGAGGACATGGCGCGCAGCGTGCTGCTCGTGCCCGAGGACTGACCGCACTGCGAGAAGCCCGCCCGTGTTGACCCTGGCGCCGACGCACGAGGTCGGCATCGAGGTCATCAACTTCAGAGCCTTTGCCCGGCACGGAACTCGCGCCCCCAAAGCTGGCGCACAGACAGGCAGAGGCATCAAGGTGCCCATCCCCGGGATGGGCTCAATCGGCATCGATCCGACTCGAGCCGCTCATGCGTCGGACTCGCGGTCGGTGCCATCAACTGGGAGATTCACCATGGCTTCCAAGCAACCTGCCTTCTCTTCCGCAATCCCCGCCACCATGCAACGCTACATGGCCGGTCTGTCGCACCGGACCAGCAGCCTCTACCAGACGGCCACCCAGGTGAGCGTCCTGCGCAAGGCAGCGGCCGCCGATGCCCCTAGCGTGGTGGACTATGTCTACAGCGGGCTCACATCCCAGGATCTGGCCTACGACACCGACCAGTACCCGGTGAGCGGAACCTTCCAGGGTGTGATGCCACCCTGGTTCAACTCCCTCAGTTCAGTGCCCGCCAATTGGCTATGGAGCCCCGTCTGGTACGAGTACAACCCGCAGCGCACGGCACAAGTCACTGCGGAGAACGAGTACATCCAGGCCAATGTGCCGCAACAGACATACAACGGCAGCACCGCCTCGACGCTGATCCAGCAGTGGTACACGCAGGGCATGTGGGACCTCGCCCCCACCCCCAGCTCTCCCGCTCCCTTCTCCGCGGACCAGGTGGCTGCGCTGAGCACGCACTGGATTGCCGATGACCTGGAGTTCGCCCGCCAACGGCTGGGTGGCGCCAACCCCAACGTCATTCAACAGGCCGATGCCCAGCGTTACCAGGTGAGCAGCTGGGTCCAGGCCGCCAGCAACGGCGGTCAGCTCGCAACGCTGGCAAGCACGCTGGCCGCCGCCCAGGCCAGTGGCGCGCTGTATGTCTGCGACTACACGCCGGTGCTCGGCAATGCGGTGAAGAACCAGCTTGTGGTCAAGGGCCGCTATCTGGCCGCCCCGATCTGCTTCTTCCAGGTGGATACCACCGGCAAGCAGCTGCGCCCCCTGGCAATACAAATCCAGGGCACCGATCCGCAGTCCTACATCTTCACGCCCAACGACCCCTCCGACCCGGACGGCAATGCCTGGTTGCTGGCCAAGCTCTGGGCCGCCTCGGCCGATCAGCAGTGGTGGTTCAGCGGTTCGCACCTGTTCAACACCCACACCATCGACATGCTCTTCGGCGTGGCTGCGCTGAACCAGGTTCAGCAGGGCCAGCTGGCGGCCAACCACCCCATGCTGCTCCTGGCCCAACCTTTCCTGGCCCAGGTCTTCGACATCAATGCTGTCGTGATCAGCGCACCCGGCAGCGACGAGAGCGGCATCTACCAGAAGGCCAGCGGCGCCAAGCCAAACTTCTGCGACGCGGTGCTGCCTACCGGGCGTGTCGGGCTCTATCAGGTCGTCAGCGACCTGTTCAAGAACTACAGCTTCGACGCCAACGCCTTCACCGCCCAGCTGTCCAGCCGTGGTCTGCAGCAGGGGGCCATCGCCCAGTTGCAGTACCCCTATCGAGACGACGGCCTGGTCTGGTGGAACGCCATTGAGGCCTTTGTCGGGAACGTGGTCAAGGCCAGCTACGCCAACGACGCCGCCGTGGCGAGCGACACGGGGCTCAACGCCTGGATGGAGACCACCCAGGCCGCCTTCAACCACGACGGGACAGCGCGATTCAGCTGGACACCGACGATGGCCTATCTGCAAGGCGCCTTCACCAACCTGCTGTTCACCTGTTCGACACAGCACACGGCCGTCAATGACACCATGCTCAATGGCTGGGCCTTCACGCCCAACGGGCCCTTCGCCATGCAATCGGCACCGCCGGTAGACGCAAAGAGCGTCAGCCAGGCGGCTGTGCTGAACGCACTGCCCAACCCGCAAACCACGGCAGGCCTGGACCTCATCAAGAACCAGATCAGCTTTGTGATGAACGGCACCGCGATAGTCACACCACCCGACACCCTGGCCCAGGACAGCGGCAGTGCCAGCGGCATGCTCAAGGTCTTCCCCTACGCAGCCGGCTCCGCGCAGCAGCAGGCGGTGAGCGATTTCTGGAACGCCATCTGGACCGGCCCGAGCTCGGTCAACGGCCTGATCACCCAGAACCAGAGCCGGCGCGTCGCTTCCTGGAGTGGCGCGCAGCCGGTACCCAACAGCCTCAGCTACTACTACCTGAGCGCCGGGCTCTCCCCATGGAGCGCGCCCGCCTACCTGAACGCCCCCGTGATGAACCAGATCCAGATCTGATCGTCACCCACTTCGCTGCCCGCACCGCTCGGGAGGACGAGACGACATGACCGCCTCGCCCTCCTTGTGCCGCCCACCATCGAACTGCCCCAGGAGTCGCCATGCCCCAAAGCGGCCTCATGACCCAATCCATGTTCCAGCGGTACTTCCGCAAGCCCGCCACCGAATCACCGGCAGCCCCTTCCAACCGCAGGGTCGGCGCCTGGGCCCAGGGAGATCGGGAAACGGTGGCCAGCTACCTGAACAAGCGCTTGGCCGAGATCGGCGTCAAGTACGTGATGGCCATACCTGGCGACTACATCAGCGACTGGGTTGAGACACTGGACGGCCCAGACAGTGCCGGGTTGATCCGCGTCCACCCCAACAACGAGATGTGCGCCACCTACGCCGCCGACGGCTTCGGCCGTGCCGGCGGCGGCAAGACGGTGGGTTGTGTGTCCACGACCTATGGCGTGGGCTCTCTCAACGCCGTGCAAGCCGTGGCCGGCGCCTATGTGGAGCATGTGCCGCTAGTGCTGATCAACGGCACACCTTCCGTGGCGCAATTCAACTCGCAACGCGACCAGGGCGTGCTGTGGCACCACATGTTCGATGGTTCCCTGACGGATCTGCGCATCTACGAGCAGATCACCCGCATGGCCGTCCGCATCGACAACCCGGTCTTGGCGCCAGACCTGATCGACGCAGCACTCACAGCCTGCATCACCGACTCACGGCCGGTCTACATCGAGATTTCCAACACCCTGGAAGGCTATGACGTTGCCTCGGTGTCCAGCCGCCCCGCGCTGAAGAGGTCCCCCATCCCGCAGGACAGCCAGTCGCTGGACGAAGCCCTGGCCGGCATGCTGCAGGTGCTGGTCGACGCCAAGCGGTTGGTGGTGCTGGGCGGCGTGGAGATCGCGCGCTTCGGCCTGCAGGAGCAGTTCAGCCAGATGCTCAGAGTTCTGAAGGCACCCTACCTCTCCAGCCTGCTGGGCAAGAGCGTGCTCAGCGAGTACAGCGCGCCCCACTTCAGCGGCACCTACAACGGTCGCAACTCGCAGGCGAACGTGCTGGACCTGATCGACAACGCCGACGTCATCCTCAGCCTTGGCGTGCAGGAGACGGACTTCAACTTCTCCGGTGTGGTCAGCACGGACTCCGACCCGGGCCAGGCACCCGGCCTGCCGCTGGAGCGCAGCATCGAGGTCCGGCTGGGCGCCGCGCGCATCAATGCCGGACTGACCCATCACCATCGTGAACTCTACTGGGGGGACATCCAACTGGGTGGCCTTGTCAGCCAGCTGCAGGAGTTGATCTGCGAGCCAAGCGGCCCTGCCATGAGGGCCCTGGTCAGCAAGTTTGCCGCGCTTGAACCGGTGCAGGAGAAGTTGATCAATGCAAAGGGAAAGCTGCCCAACGCTCCCTTTCCCAAGCTGGTTGGCGCCGTCTGGGACATCCCACCGCCCGACAGCTATGGCGCACAGGATCAGATCACCTGGGACAGTTTCAAGTCCCTGCTGCACCACCAGTACCTGTGCAGCTTCGGCAACGACGAGCACAAGGATGCCCCCATCCTGCTGGCCGACACCGGGCTCACCTTCTACAACCTCAACAACGTCAAGGTGCCGCAGAACGGCTTCATTGCCCAATTGGCCTGGGGCGCCATCGGCTATTCGCCCGCAGCGAGCTACGGCGTCAAGCTGGCACAGGAATCCCTGGGCAGCCAACGGCGTGTGATCAGCGTTTCCGGCGACGGCGCCTTCAGCCAGAGTTCCAATGCCATCGGCACCATCGCTGCGCTGGGGTTGGACAACGTGGTCTTCGTGATGGCCAACGGCGTGTTCGCCATCGAGCAGTTCCTGGTGAACGCCGGCGCCTTCGGCCCGGGCAGTGGCAGCACGGCACCTCCGCAGTTCGCTCCCTTCACCCGCGTCCCGGAGACCTCGCTGTGGCAGTGGCAAAAACTGGCGGAGGGCTTCGGCGGCGTGGGCTACGAGGTCAGCACCAATGCCGAGCTGGCGTCGGTGCTGGAGAAGATCAAGGCCGGGTCACCACCGCCCGCCCAACCTTCGGGGCCTTGTAGTGGCAAGGCTGGTCCGGGCTGCTGCGATTTCGCGCCCGACGCCGCACCGCAGACGCGTCGCTCGACCTTCACCCTGGTCGCCGTGCGCAATGTCTGCGACGACCTGCCCAGCAATACGCGCTGGAAGCTCGGTGGGGCCTCGCCCCGCCCAGCCGACTGACAGCAGGCGCCCCTGCATCACCAGCTCGCCGGAGACTCCCATGACCAAGACTTTCCACGACCTGCTGCCCGAGTCGGACGACCCGGTGGTGAAGCACTACATCGAGATCATCAAGCAAGGGCTGCCCAAGACCCGCAAGCCCCGCAGGATCGCCATCGTGGGTGCCGGCATGGCCGGCCTGGTCTCGGCCCAGTTGCTGGCCGAAGCCGGCCATCGTGTGACGATCTTCGAGGGCAACACCCGGGTGGGTGGACGGATTCACACCTTGCGTGGCAGCAGGTACTTCGGACGCCCGGATCTCTACGGCGAGGCAGGCGCCATGCGCCTGCCCCTGGTCTACCACGACCTGCTACGCACCTATATCTGCAAATACCAGGTGCCGGTGAACACCTTCTTCCAGGTGGATGTGGAGAAAGACAGCATCAACAGGCAGAACCAGAACCAGGTCATCTGCGACAACGCCCCGATCAAGCCCGCCACCAAGGCATACAACGCCTGGACCTTCGTCAATGGCATCAAGATGCGGACACGGGACTACATGGCGGCCGAGTTCCCGGCCAAGTCCCTGGGCTACGACATCTCGGCCCTGCCCCAGCCTCTGCAGAAGATGAACGCCGCCGACCTGCTGGGCTCGGTCACCAACCAGGTCCGGGACTTCGTCAATCAGGACCCACGCAACAACTGGCCGGTGGCCATCGCACGCTACGACAACTATTCGGTGCAGGGCTTCCTGCGACAGTTCTCCCTGCTGCCCGGCAAGGCCATCGAGTACGTGGAGGTACTGCAGAACCTGGAAAGCCGCAGCGCGCTGAGCTTCGTACAGAACCTCATCGAGATCTCGCTGATCAACTCCAACAACACCTACTGGGAGATCACCCAAGGCAGCGACAACCTGGTCAAGGCCTGGTTCGCCCCGCTGACGGCCGCCGGGGTGAAGGTGCACTTCAACCAGTGGATCGATAGCGTGGCCTATGCACCCCAAGGTGGGCGAGCCACATTGCGCTTCTCGCCTTTCGACAAGGAATGGGACGGCGACGTCGAGTTCGGCGGCGAGCTCAAGGCTCCGAGCTTTGTGCCCGAGTTCGAGGCAGACGAAGTCATCCTCACCGTGCCTGTGCCGTGCATGCGCACGATCGACTTCCACCCATGCCTGCCGCAGGACAAACGCCTGATGATCCGCAACCTCTACTACGACTCTGCGGCCAAGGTTCTGCTCGCGTTCGATGAGCGCTTTTGGGAAACGCGGGACGACATCTGGGGCGGTGGCTCTGTGACGGACCTCTCCAACCGCATGGTCTATTACCCCAGTCATGGCTTTGGCGAGCAGGCCGGCGTGGTGCTGGCCAGCTACACCTGGGAGACCGAGGCCCGCGGCTGGGGTTCCCTAACCGACGCCCAACGCATCGAGCTCTCGCTGGATGGCCTGGCCCAGCTGCATGGCGACTACATCCGTCGGCACTTCATCTCCGGTGCGTCGGTCTTCTGGGATGAAAGCCCATTTGCCATGGGCGAGGCGGCCATGTTCGCGCCAGGTCAACTGAGCGAGTTGCAGCCGATGGTCTCGGCGCCGCTGGGGAACCTGCATTTCGCCGGGGACTGGACCACGCTGCGCCACGCCTGGATAGAGGGCGCGATCGAGTCCGGCATCCGGGCCGCGCTGGAGATTGAGCCCACGCCAAAGGCCAGTAGCGACAAGGCCAACATGCTCCGCCCCATCCCGCCCAGGGTGATGTGAACGCGCAGCCAGGAGACATGCCATGAGCAAGACCTCGCTCTCCGATGTGCACTACCGGGTCCGGGTCGATCCGCAGTCGCACGAGCTACACGTGCGCATGCGTCTCACCGGTCCGGTTGCACAGGGCACCCTGCACCTTCAGACGCCGAGCTGGGTGCCCGGCAACTACACCTTCACTCAACTGGGCAGGGACCTGTTTGAGCTGCAGGCATTCA
>Ga0213878_10000230_pt1 | contig 22713 bp, 22 predicted proteins | sample VelepicoBEBS_R02_FD_161053 | JGI IMG/M metagenome (GOLD analysis project Ga0213878, IMG submission 161053) | Vellozia epidendroides bulk soil microbial communities from rupestrian grasslands, the National Park of Serra do Cipo, Brazil - BS_R02 | ecosystem: Environmental > Terrestrial > Soil >... | reverse complement strand
GGAGATCGTACGGCTTCACAAGCGGAGACGACGGCGCGGCATGGCGTCGCGTGCATAATGCGGCCCGTGTTCTTCGGTCCTCGACCACCTTTCCAAAAGCAGCAGAGAGGATAACTCCGAATTATGAGTCCTACTCCGCTGGCCACCCTAACGTCGCGTTGGAGGTGCGCGATCTACAACGAGCTGAGCCACATGAATCCGCTCTATCTCACGCCGGAGGTTCATCCTCGAATATTCGATGACGCCGAGGTGCTGTATCACAAACGGAATCTGTTCCTGCTAGCGCTATATTTCGACAAGATTATCATTTGCACTGACAACATCCTCGCGTTCACTCGATACCTTTCGAAAGATGTGGTGACGGGCGTAGTCACCTCTCCATGGTTCATGCAGCTCGTCGAGCAAGGGATCATCGTCATCGCCGGCTGGGGTTCCTCGAAGAGTCTCGATATGATGAAGAATCAAGAAGAATATTCGTCGGTCTATCGCCCTGAGCTGAAAGAGCAGAAATACCTCCGGTTCCTATCCTCAGTCTCTCAGGCTGCTACGTGGGTCGTTCGCGAGCCGAGCGTCGGAGAGAAAGACCACGTTACGTTCCTACAGCCTCGCGTCCGACAGCTCGAGGGCCTGTTCAATATCTCCGAAGTACAGTTCATGTCGGAGTTCATCGGTAAGACGAACGAGGCTACGGGTTATGTGGGGACGATGGAAATATTCCCGGTGATCGACGACCGTTACGGGGACTGCGCGCAAAAGGCGGACTCGTTCTACCACCGATACTACATCAGCTGGCACGAATACTGTGCTGTGCATTATGCTCCGGCAATTCCGATCGAGACCGCCCGCCTGCCGATGCCGCTTACGCGTGTACTCGTCGAGGACGGCTCATCCGTTGTCGCGGCACTGTACTCCCCCGATCTCTTCGAACGGTTCTTGGGCCAACGATTCGGCAGCAAGATCGTGAGTCGCATTTTATCGTTGGATGTCACCAGACTCGTTTCAATCCGCAACGGCGATTGGGCGCGCTTTAAAGGAAAGTACCACGAATACGTTGAGGCCGCGTCCAAGGTCTGTTGGATAACGTATCACCCGAATGCGCTAGAGCTACTGCAAGACGATCAGGTGATGGACGATATACTTTCCGAGGTCTTCAAAGCGGCTCACAAGGATGCGGATCTCTCCGCCCTTGGCGGGGCCTTGGACGTCGTGCTCCGCCTCGTTTTCGGCGTAGCGGGCGTGGCACCGGCGTTTCAACTGCTGAAGACACGTGTGAACAGGAAACTGGGCAGCTTGCTCGATGCGATCTCTCAACCCGATCTCGAGCCCTTCCTGAGAAAGCTACGCCGACTTCTGGAAGGCTCCCGCGGAGAGGCGATCATTTTCTCACGCATGTAAGGTATTCGGTTTCGACGAATATCGCGTCGCTCTTCGTGAAGAACTCGCCCTTCGGAAAACGAAAAAAGTCCAAGAAGTAGCCGGCTGTCGCTCTCGAACACTCATTTCCTGATTGCTTTACCAGACACTCTACGTTGCGCCAAATGTATTCGGCTTGGAAGTGATTGAACGGATACGTCATTAGCTGCGTCCAAACCTCATTGCGGTGGAACGAGAATGGATAGCATTGATGAAGCGTGTGGATCTTGCGACCGAAGAAGTTGTCGAAGCTGACCGGGTTATCTGAATCGTTCCTACGCTTTGCCGCCTGCAATAGCTCGCACCAAAGCTGGAGTTCTCTGGGGTGGATGAACACACTCTCCAGATCGAAGTCTTTGATGATGATTGAACTGCCGCTTGGGAGTCTTTCGGCGATTCTCGCCGTGACCCGAAACGGATCGCGAAAATAGCCTATGCTGTTGAAGATGAGTACGACGTCGAAATCCGGCATTTCGTTGACGTACTCGTTGACATCAACGTGCTTGAGGTCCCAATTGTGGTGCGGGAGAGTCCTGAGCCGGCGATGAGCCGCATCGAGTGAGATCGGATCGTAGTCGATACCCGTCACGTGTCCACTGGGTCCGACGAGGTCCAACAAGTACGGGATGTAGAGTCCCGGCCCGCAACACAGATCCAAGATGCGACAACCGGGTTCAATGTGAAGCGATGCCAGCGCTCGTAACCGATCAGCGGACTTTGCGAGAAAATGGGTTGTCAGCCAGTCGGTCGACGCCATGTCCAGCTTTTTATAGCTGTCCATAATTCGGAGTTATTGTCGATTGCGGGCCTGCGCGACGCGATTCCGCGCTGGCCCAGGGCGCGTCAGCCGAAGATCGAGGGCATCGTGGGAGCCGTCCCGGTTTGCAGGGCGAATGGTCCTGCGGCGCGATGAACCCATCGTGCCGTCCATGCGCTCGCCGCTGATCGTCGACCACCCCGCGGTCCAGGACCGCCTGGCGCGGCTGCGCGACTCGACGACCTCGACGCCGGTTTTCCGCCGGCTGGTCGAAGAGCTCGGCCAGCTGCTGGCGTACGAGGCGACGCGCGAGTTGCCGATGACCGAGCTCGAGCTGCAAACGCCGGTCGCGCTGGCGAAGGTGCACCGCATCGCGACGCGTCCGGTCGTCGCGCCGATCCTGCGCGCGGGGCTGGGCTTGCTGCCCGGGTTTCTCGCCGTCGTGGACGACGCGGTCGTCGCGCACCTCGGCTTCTACCGCGACCCGAAGACGCTCGCCGCGATCCCGTACTACGCGAACCTGCCCGACGATCTTGCCGCGCGCGACGTCTTCGTCCTCGACCCCATGCTCGCCACCGGCCACTCCGGTTCGGCCGCGCTCGCGACGCTCGCTCAGCGCGGCGCGAAGACACCGGTCTTCGTCTGCATCATCGCCGCTCCCGAAGGCATCGCGACGCTGACGGGGGAGCACCCCGGCGTGCGCATCGTCACCGCCGCCGTCGACGAGCGCCTAAACGATCACGGCTACATCGTCCCCGGCCTCGGCGACGCCGGTGATCGCATGTTCGGCTCGACCAGCTCCGTCCCGGTACGTACCTCCTCCGCCTGAGCGGCCTCAACTCTTTCCGTTGGATGCTAAGACGGACGGCAGCCCTACACAGCGCGACCGGCGCGGTCCCGTTTGGCTCATGCCGTGAAGCAGCACGTAGACGGCCGACGGCTGAACCTGAGCGACCGCCGAGGTTCGACTGTTCACGAGACCTATGCTTACGGCGACGTCGCCGTACGGAAGGTCGAGTTGAGCTGCAAGCGTCGAGCCTCGTTGCGGAATCGACGATCCCTGCACGAACGCCGTGTTCGTATAGCCGGCTGTAAGTTGCACGCATTTGGTGTAAGAAATGAACGATGTGATGGAGCCGGGACTGGTACTCAGCGGTCCGAAATAGCGCACGGCGGAGCTCGCTGAAAAAACGGCGGGAGTCGTCGCCGAGGTGGTCGCGATGCCCGCTTGAAAACCGGACGCCGGGTGTTTGAACGTCGTTCCCCAGGTGAAGTTGCTGTTGCCCGCCGTGGTGCAGGCGAACTGCGCTCCGGCGCCCTTCTGCGCGGTGCACGCCGTCCCGATGCCGCTCTGAACGCCGGCCGTAAGTTGCATCTCGGTCTTTCCGAGCGGGAACGACTGTGTGAGCGCAACGAATCGCTGGTACTGCGGTCGGGTCGTCACGGCCGGCGCGCTGCCGGCGGGCGTCAATAGGGGCACGAGGAGCGAGCCGTACGACGTCACGAGGCCCTGCTGGAGAATCGCGATTCGGTCGGAGAGCGACGTCGTTTGCGACCCGGCCAGCAGCACCGCCGGCGTGTCGGCGACCGGCAGGGCGACCTGCCAGCTCTCGTTCGTCGCGATGTCGCCGTACGCGTCGGTCAACCGGTAGCCGACGACATCGATCGACATAATCCGCGGTTTCTGTTCGCCGTTGCCGACGGTTGCGCCGGCGTGGACGACGGGGCCGCTGAGCGGCGCGACGTACGTCGTCATGCCGGCAGACGGCGCGAAGAACGCGTCGTCGAGTTGAATTCCGGCCGTCTCGCGAAGCTGAAGGAAGTGTCCTACGCCGGTCGCGTACGTGTACGCGGCCGATTCTCCGAGAAACGCATGGTATGCGGATGCGAAAGATCCCGCGCGGGCGCCGGGCCTGGCCTGCGCGTTCTCGTCTTCGGCGAGATTGCCGAGCACGTGGACCGTGGTAGACCGATACGTCGACTCCGGGTGATCCACATCATTCTGGTGCGGTTTGACGGGCTGGTACGCGTTGACGTCGAAGGCGACCGCTCCCACGCGATCTAAAATGCCTTTCGACACAACGTCGGCATATTGCACGGAAACCGTCGTCGGCATGAAAGCGGCGTCTGGCACCGTTCCGTAGGTGGAGGGAATTTGTTGTTGTAGTTGTTTGACGGACGGTGCCGGCGTCGGCGTCGGGATCGGGATCGGCGAGGGTGTCGCAACGGGTTGCGTGTAGACGACGTTGTACGCCTTGACGTAGCCGCCGGCTTCTTTGACCGCGTACAGCGCCGTTGCGCTCAGGTAGTCGTTCACGTAGGTATAGGCTGCGCCGGAGTTTAGCGTCGACACGCTCTGAATGGCGAAGGGCGTCGTGTCGAACAGCGGCTTCAAATTGGGATCGACGAGGCCGCCGCTCGGTCCCGGATATGCAAACTGAGGCTGCAGGCGCGTCTGAAGCGTCTGCGGCACGAGGGGCTGCGCCGGATCGGTCGGTAAGGGAACGGGTGCGAACTTCGTGATTTGAGCCAGGGCCTTCTGCGTCGAAACGTTGGCGTCGTTTTGCAAGCCGGCGGCCGTGAACACGTTGAAGATGTTCGGAAGGACGGCGAAATCCGCGCCGATAGCCCTCAATCGGAGCGGCGCGGCGGCGGCGCCCGGCGAAGGCATCGGCGTAACGAGCCTTGCGTACGGCGCGTACCGTGCAGCGACTGCGACCGTCTGCGGTTCGATATCCAGTGTCGTATTGTAACTGTATGTGAAGACCTTATGCTTCGTCGTCGAATAAACCGAGACGTTCAGTGCGCCACCTCTCGGTCTTGGATGCAACCGATTCCACGGAACCGCGATCGTCGTCGGCGTTGCGCCGCCGAGGAGTCCGGGGAGGGCGGACTCGACCGATTGCGCGACCAGGAACGAATCGCTGACGTCGCATTCCACGAGTACCTTGTCGAGGCGCACCTCGAGGATTAGTCGTCTTTCGAGTTTGGCCGGGTCACTCAGCTTGAAAAGGCGCGCGCAGGAAATCTGCGCCGGGGCGCGGGGGACTTCACTGAATTTGACGGCGACGCTGACCCCCTTGGCGTCGATGTTGACGCAAAACTGATCCGGCCCTGACGGCGTCGGCGTCGGGCAGATGCCGAGGTTGTCGGACGGCTGGGGTGTCGGCATCGGCGTCGGAGGGAGAACGCTCAAGACTTGGTTGCTGCTGCCGACAACGATGACGATCTTGTCGGAGTCCGACGCCCACGCGACGTGCGGCACCTCAGCGCACAGCAGCGAAGCCATAAGCGGCACGACAAGGTGGCGGCGGCGACGGTCCATCGGTGGCCTCTCGTTCGAAGCACGTGCCCGTGTGTGCCTAGTTCGAGCCAGGGCACGCTTGGCCTCTATTTGGCAGGCCCTGACATACGCCAATTTGGGTGGTTGAGCTAGAAAGGCGAGCGAAGCCTTGCAGCGAACGCACTTCCGGGCGGCGTCCTTTCGTCGGCACGACGGCCTTTTATTGAGAGGGGTATGACATGGCATCCGTAGATCAGCTCAAGGCTGCGACGGGGTTGGACATTGTACGGCTGAGCCCGGACTTGAAAACCGCCGCGAACGAGCTGGGCCCGCTCGCGGATCTCTTGGGGACGTGGTTCGGAACGCAAGGGTTCAACATGATCGCCGTTCCGTATCCGATCACGCCGGGACGCCCGGAGATTCCGTTCACGCTGCTGGTGCGGCCGTACGCGGAGATCGTCGAGTTCACGGCGATCGGCGCGAAGGTGCCGAACCGCCGCGCCGGCCAGATCGACTACGTCACGGGGCTGATGTACGAGTTGCGCATCACCGATCTCGAGACGAATCAGCCGATGCACATCGAGAACGGGATGTGGCTGAACCTCGACGGCAAGGGCGGTGAACAGCGCACGCCGGTGGCGCGGCTGGCGGCGATTCCGCACGGCGACAGCTTCCTCGCGCTCGGCTCAGCGCTCGAGAACCCCGGCCCGCCTGCCATCAGCCCCGTGCCGTGGCAGCCGAATCCGATGGAGCCGGGATGGGCCGAGCTCTATCAGGCGCAGAAGTCTCCGGGATTCGACCCGACGAATCCCACCCAGACGCTGAAGAACGCGCTCGCAGGACAGAATCCCGGCAGCCCGACGCTGGTGTTCTCGCTGTCGTCGAAAGAGACGGGTGGCGGCGTGCTGAACGTCCCGTTCGTCAACAAGAACGCGGACGCAACGTCCTTCGACTGCACGTTCTGGCTCGAGCGGATAAATCAGCAGAGCGCCAACCCGTTCTTGCAGCTCCAGTACGTGCAAACCATCGTCCTGGAATTCGGCGGACACAGCTTTCCACACATCAACGTGAACACGATGGTCAAGCAGTAGCCTCGGCGAAACGCCTGCCGCCGGAGGTGCAGGCGGCGGTGAACGGCATGATGAGCCGTCGACGAGCGCCTGAACGACGTCACTACCTCTGCCACGCTCACGAACAAAACCGGCGCGACGGCGGGCCTGAGCACCGTCGACGAAGGCAACGTCGACGTGCAGTCCGCGACCGCGACGGCGCTCCGCTCGCCGGCCACGCCACAACCGTGAAATACGACGACGACCTGCGCTCCATCTTGCAGGCCACGGTGACGGGGGTCGCCGCCGGCGCCGCCGCAACAATCACCTGGACGTCGGCGGTCGACCCCGCACAAGGAGCGCAGGCGCTGCGCAGCATTCGCGTACCAGTTCGGCCGAGGAGCGGCGACATTCTATCCGGTGGGAACTCCCGGCCGCTATCGCTTCACCTTTGTCTACCACTACGTCGGTTTCCAACCGGCGACCGGCGCGTTCCAAGGCACGGTCGGCCCGGCAACGGTTGACTTCACGGTCACGTAAGCGCCGGGCCGAACGGTACCGCTCGGCGAAAGGCTGCCACGGGAGGTGCAGATGTGTACGGCATGATGAAGGCGGCGGCTTTGCTCGCGGTGGTTTTTGCGAGCGTTCCGGGCGCAGCGGGTGCGCAGCAGGCGGTCGAGGCTAACCCGCTCGCGCCGCAGACGACGCGCGTGATGGTGCTCGAGGGGCACGTGCGGTCCGGGCAGAAAGCGGTCGCGAAAGCCGACGTCCGGCTGGTGAAGAACGGCACCGTCGTCGTGAACGCGCTCTCGGACGCGGGCGGCTTCTACAGCTTCACCAACGCCGCGCCCGACAGCGGCATCCCGCCGCTCGTCCCGCCTGGGACGTACGGTCTCGAAGCGCAGTACCGCGGAACGTCGAAGTCATTCGGCACGGTCGTGATTCGCAGCGGGACGACGGCACACCACGCGATCGACCTCGGCCGGATCGTGCGCCTCGGCGGCGCCGCGCTGCCGCCGCGCACGACGTTCACCGTCACCGACCGCGTCGCGGGCTCGGCGCCGGTGCCGCCGCCGCTCGACAAAGCGTTCACGAACGAACGCCCGGTCCTCGCTTGCCAACCCGCGCCGGACTGCGCGCTGCACTACGGGCTCGTGCGCGTCAACGGCCCGCTGCTGGGGCCGGTCGAATCCGCGGCGGATCTCGCGGCGTTCGTCGCGGCCATGAAGAGCGCGTACCCGAACGCGTCGACCGTCACGATCTTCGTCCACGGCTTCAACAACAACTTCGAAGGGCCGGTGCGGATGACGGCGGGTGCGGCCGCGAGCGTAGACACGGCGGCGGTGCCGCTCGCCTACAGCTGGCCCTCGAAGAACAAGACGCTGCGCTACATCGACGACGAGACGAACAACGGCTGGGCGGCCCAGCACTTCCGCGACTTCCTGGTCGCGTTGCTGCAGCGCAGCGACGGGCCGACGACGGTGAACATCATCGCGCACAGCATGGGGAACCGCGTCGTGGTCGCGGCGCTCGACTACCTCGGGCGCGCAAAACCGGCGGGACTGCACGGCCGCGTCGGGCAGGTGGTCTTCGCCGCGCCCGACGTGGACGCGGCGACGTTCTGGGAGGCCGTTCCGGCGATGGCGGCCGCGGCGCAAGGTCTGACGCTGTACAGCAGCACGCACGACAGGGCGCTGCAGCTCTCGCGCGAGCTGCACGGGCACTGCCGCGCCGGGCTGACCGGCTGCGACGACACGCTCGCGCTGCCGCCGAACGTCAACGCGATCGACGCATCGTACTTTCGGTGCGATTTCCTCGGCCACGGCTACTGGGCCTCGAGCACGACGATCCTCGCCGACATCACCGCGGTGATGAGCAACGGCACGATGACGCCGACGTCGCCGCCGCGCGCGAACCTCGTGCCGTCCGGCGGCCCGGGCCGGTTCAAGTTCGTCTCGGGAGCGGCCGACGATCGCCCGTGCGCCTCGGAACCGTCGTCCTGAGCGGAGCCGGTCTGTGACCGAAGTTCAGGAACAAACGAATTGGTGCTGGGCTGCCTGCGCGCGCATGGCGGCCGGCACGTTCAAGCTCGCCGCGCCGAAGCAATGCGAGATCGTGACGAGCTATCTGCCCGGCGCGGTCGCGTGCTGCATCAACGGCGGCACGGCGCAGTGCAATCAAGCCTTGGACGAGATCCGCATCCCCGCGCTCTACACCGCGCTGAAGATGAGCGCCGAACCACTCGGGTCGGACACGGCCGACGTTACGGAAGCCGCGGTGCGCAGCGCGCTCGCGGGCGGCCCCGTCCTCGTCCTGCTCGACCTCGGGACGTTCCACTTCGTCCTCGTGCAAGGAATGACCGCAGACACCTATCACGTCGCCGATCCGAAGTACGCAGACGTCGTCAACGTCCCGTGGTCTCAGCTCGAAACCGCCTACGGCAACGGTGCCTTAGCACAAGCCTGGAAAGTCCGCCGCGCCCAACCGAAGCCGACCGGCCGTGCTGCTTCGCGCGCACGCAAACCGTGACGGCGTGTTAGCAACGCGAACACGATGTGAGCAGAGAAATTTTCTCCGAAGTCGAACATTTGTACGACGTTTGTGCTAGAATATCGAAGGAACAATTCCGCCGCTAAAACGCGTCTGAAGTTCCACAACAAACTAAAGCGGCCCGATCAGTGCAGCAACACTGACCGGGCCCGTCACCCGATGAAAGAGACATCGAATGACAACCCGCCACTTCGACGCGCCTGCGTCGAGCCCCCGGCGCGCATTCACCGAGAAGCGCGGCCGTCACATCGCCCGAATCGCCTGGCTCCTCGCCCGATTCGTCCGCCGCGAGCCCGTCCGCTACGAGCCCTACAAACAGCGCTTCGGAGCCTCGATGTACGCCTTCCGGAGCGACCTCACGGCGCTCCGCAAAGCCGGCATCTACCGCGGCACCGAACGCCTCGGAACCCGGAGCGACGCATCATGAAAAACGTCGTCCCGTTCCGAGCCCCGGAAACCTTCGAACGCTACGGCATCAACTGGACGAGAGAGCCCACTTCGAAGCCTGAACGCCTCCTGCGCGAAGCGTTCCTTACATACGAGAACTCCAGCGGAAAGGACGGACTCATCTCCGTCCTCCTGCTCGCGCTCGTCTCACGCCGCCAAGGAGCGGTCGCATCGGATCTCCAAGCCGCCGCAGATTTCGCCGAGATCATGCTCGCAATGAAAGCGCGAAAGCATCAAGACGTCACGCTAGCCGCAATTCACTCGTACTACACGGAATCCGGCTCATCTGACGTCACAGACGTCGCTCTTTTACTCCACCGAGCGCATCTTGGTATGCAAGCGCCGGACGTCGAGCGCCCGCCAAGCCGCCACCTTCGGCCCGTCCGAGACGACGGCTAAACAAGACCCGTCAGTCGGTGATCGTCGTCTCGTTCGATCGAAGCTTCGTTGCGACGTACCGATCGGAGCGGCCGAATTTCAGTTGGGTCTGTGCCTTGACGCGATACTGATGTCCAGGCATGAGGACGAAAAGCTTATTCAGATCGACCTGGACTTCCGAGGTCTCCCCAGCGGCAAGGGAGGTACCGGTCGAAATCACCTTACCGTAGGAACCCGGAGGCCGGCGCCGTGGACGACGGCCTTCTTCATCTACCGCGACGACATCAAAGTGATCGTCAGTATACGGAAACCAGCGGTGAATCGTCTGGGCCACTGAAGTGCCGTTTCGAACGCGAACGAGGACCGTTCCCGGGCTTGCTCCAGGCGCGAGCTCGTATCCGAATCCAGGATTTGGAACGAGTTCGACGCGAAACGCGTCTTCGGCCAAAGCCGGTATGGTAATGAATGCCATAGCGGCAGCAGCGCTTAGAAAGGCAATGCGTCTCATCTGTCTCGCCGTGTCGTCCCCAAAATTTCGGTTCGATTGCGGCATTCGCTCGTGACGACACCCGACGGCTCGCCGTCTTTCCGAAGCGATTCATTTTGCGGTAACGGGGCACCGCCCTCAGTGAAGGAGCCTAGAGATGATCGAAACATTTCTCGTCGTTTCCGATATGGACGTGGCGGAGGCGTGCGAACACATTGCGCTCGCGGTAAAAGCGCTTACTAGCCAAACTCATAAGATCAACTCGGTGTGGGCTGAAATGAATGGCGTCCGCATTGGAGCATTAGGCAGGCCATCTGAACTGGTAGAGCGTTATTACGCCGCTGTGCGAGAAACGCGGGTTGAACCGTCTTAGGGAACCGTCCTCCGCCAGCTTTACGCTAGTGTGCCGACGGGCCTATACATGGTCGACGCGATCGGGGCTCGCGATCCGCTGAGTCGGAGAGGAGAACCAGCTTCGGAGGGCAATGCTTGCGTCCCGACCCTTTGGGCCGGGGGCTTTAAGAAATGCCCGTTTCTCGCACCAGTCGAGCGCCTCACGGGGAAGCGGGATCTGAAGTTGCCGCCCGGCGCCGTATCGTCCTACATGTGACAAGGACCAAAGACGCCAGGGTCGGTGTTTTAGGGCACTTTCGGGGCCGCTCACATTGACGGTAGGCTAGAGTACCCTGGGTCGGAGCTGGGTCGGCGACGTTTCGGCGCACAGCACCCGTTCGCAACTCAGGGAGCGCTAACGCAGTAAGGTCGTCATTCTGCGGAGGGTCCAATATGGGAGTACTAGCAGACCTATCGCGCAACGGGGGGCGCTATAAGTATATCCCCTTTAGGGATATACTTATAATGGGATATCGAGCGGATGCCCGAGATGATATGATTGCCCCGGTGGGTACTGCGGCCTATACTACTACTCTCCGTGCCAAAGATCACCGTTGTAGCGCTACAGTGCACGCGCTGCCAGCATATCTGGATCCCGCGGCCCACCAACCCCGATCCGAAGGTCTGCGCGAAGTGCAAGAGCCCCTACTGGAACACGCCCAGGCGAGGCCCTCGGCAAGCGAACGACGACGCAGATCGCGGGTAGGAGCCTCCCCACCCCGCAACAGCATGATGTGTCCGGCGCCCGGAGGCCCGGCTCCCGCCCCCGCGGAACACCCGCGGTCCCGCAAAAGAAATGTGATGATTAAGCCGATCACCACAAGGACGGAGGACTAGAATGCACGGACGCGTTCCCCCTCAGAACAACCCTGGGCTCGGCATCAACGTGCTCGACGTCGCGGCGTACATTCTTCGCGAACGTGGGCCGATGGACGCGATGAAATTGCAGAAGCTCTGCTACTATTCGCAGGCTTGGTCACTCGCGTGGCACCGTGGACCGATGTTCGATGACCGCATCGAGGCGTGGGAAAATGGCCCGGTAGTTCGGGCATTGTTTCGTGAGCATCGGGGACAGTACTGGGTCGACCACGTCCCGGGAAGGGCCGATCTGATCGAGGAGGACCCCACGCGGCAGGCTACCCTCTCGGACGTACTTGCGTTCTACGGTGACCGCTCCGGCCAGCAACTGAGCGATTTGACACACAACGAGATTCCATGGCTCGAGACTCGTGCGCGGGCTCGTTGCGCGCCCGGCGAGCCATGCACCGCGGAGATCGATCGCGGCTTAATTGAGGCCTATTACGTTGAACTATGGGCGCGCGCTCAACAACGGCAAGAAGAAGAGGCCGAAGCCCGAGCAGCGACTACGCAGGCGCCAGAGCTTCAGCCAGCTTAGGCGTCGCCTTACGGCCACACGGTAGGTTGCGGGCTCCGTTTCGGCAGCAGGCGGATCCCGAGCGCCACTTCTAATTCCTGAACTCTTTCACTGCACGCGGCAGCCGTATTTAGTGCTTCCACCGTTTGGCGTTCGCGCGTAAAGATCTGGTCGTCGGCATTGCCGGCCCGGAATGCCCAGATTACAAGCGCTCCGACGGCGGCTCCAACGATTGCCGAGATCATGCAACTCGCGACGATCGGCACTGCCATTGTATTATCCGCGTCCCCTGATGCGTCGCCCGATCCGCGCCCGGGGCTTTCGCTGTCAGATTTCATTATAAATAACACCCTTCAAATAAACGAACGCGTGCTGTAGCTATTCGCGCACAGGTCTTTGTTGTGGCACAGGTCTTTGTTGTGGTACCGGTGCTGGAACCTCAGGAGGCGGCGCCGTGGGGTCGATCATTTCAATGTCCTCGGCGTCGCGGTACAGTAAAAGTCCTCTAAGTTCCGGGCGTTGGTCTTCGGCAGGATGAAACTCGAGAAAGGTCCTTTCGAAGGCTCGTAGTTGTGTCGCGGTGTGCAACCATCCTATCCGAACGTGGTCCAGCAATTCGTTAGCGACCCAAATGCGAACATGCAAATCCTCGTCGGTCTTTAAAATTCCGAGCGCAAGCGTCTTGCCGAGCGGCTCGGCCATCGGTGCGCCGTCGCTGCGCCTGGAAAAGGTAACGTTTAAAGATACTTCTGCCTTTACGATGGGGGCACGCCCCAAACTCGTGAAGTCATATGCCATTTCGAAGAACTCTGCCGCTTCCGGCGGCGCACCCATAGAAATACTACGCGACAAGAGCGTAACATCGAGCGAGCGGCCCTTATCATGTTCCGCGCTGCAAGATGAGGCTGCAAGGATCGAAGTGCGCTCCAACTGCAACGTTTGTTGACCGACCCGAAAAGATTCATACGCATATCGTGCCGCCTCAAAAGCGGCGATGAAGGCGAATGCCGTTATCCCTACCAAAAAAAAAGTAATGATGCTCAGGGAACAGACCGGATCACCCCAGAGACAGCGCGCATAGTCAGGCTTTATCCGGTTCCAGTATACTATGGCGGGAACAATGTAAAGCGTGGCAACAGACGCAAGGGCGAGAGCGGCGTAGCCCGTCGGAAGCCGTGTCAGTCTATTCACTTGCTATGATTGCAACTCCGCTGCTCTTCTGTAGCGCCTGGTGTACCGGTGGGGAAACGGGAGCGGCGATTCGTATTGCTTGAATGATTTTCTTCAATCGTTCCATCACGGCACCATCTTCGATGACCTCCCAAGAGCGGAATACGAGTACACCGTTCTTGTGTAAGTAATGGTAACTGACGCGCTGGCCCTTGACCGCTCGGTCCAGCGCTGCCCTCACTTCGTCCGGCGGATAGTCTCTTGTGGTACCCTGCGGCTCGTTTGGCTCGTTTTGTCGCGGTGATATGGTGCTTGCCGAACTTTCGGTATCGAAGACGTTTAGCTTCTCCGCGGTCTGCTGTCCAATAGGGGACGGTGTATCGTCTGAACGCATCAGAAGGTCGCCACCTTTTCGAGCCAGTCAAGGATCGTTTGCGGAAAATTATACGAGCCCCACTCGCTAACGAGACGCGCAACAAAGATCCGGTCACCTTCAGATAAGCCGTCACGCCAGATAGCATCGCGTATCTGTGCTGCGGTCATTGTTGAGTCCGAAACAAGCCAAACCCCTAGCCGCAGTTTCGCCCACGACGGGATCTTTCGAAGCGCCGTTTCGACGGCGACATGTTTGTCAGCCGTGTCGTCCGTGAGGACATACGTAACGAGGTACACCATCGATGCTTGTTTGACGTGGCTTCGCGATTCGTGCGGGGGCCTCCTGGGTGGTCTTCCGCTGTACAACCCGTATCGTCGGCACACCTCACCGGGAGTGCTAGTACCGGTAAACCGCGTACACCGCTTTGACGTCAGGGGACTTCATTCGTCATCGCGTTCTCCGCGAAAGCCGGCCCCTTTAAAATCGACTGTGCCGCGTCAAATAGCGGAATTTATGTTTAGATCACGAACCTGTCAGGTTCACAACTCGACCGCGAGGGTAGCAAGCGACATGCTCCAGCATGCCTCTATCATTGACATAGGCGTTGCCGTCATTAGCGCCATCATCGGCGGTCTCTTGTTGGCTCCTATTGGACGCTTATTGCGCGCCGCGGTGCTCTTCGTACCGCACCGTATCGGGGACGAATTTAAAGGCATTGCGAAGTTCGCGCCGATCCTTGAAAGATCGAAATCGGACGCGCACGCCGCGGTTGTGTACCTCGGCGCTCAACTCGCTAAGATGATGTTGAGTTGCTGGTTTTCACTGATTCTCGTCGGCTGCATTTTCCTCGTCGCTATTGTCTCATCTGGATGGCTAAGTACGTACCGTGTCGCGATTTTGGTCTTTCTCGTTATGTGGCTTGTTGGAAGCGTTTATCATCTTCTGAAAAGGCTGCTTACAATTCTATTGTTGTATACGGCAGTTTTCGAACCAGCGACGAAGGCACCGACTCCCACGAAGCAGCCAACAGCGGAGCCGACAACACGCGCTACGACGTCATCTGAGTCTCCGCCAACATCGCATTAGCGGTATACGACGTTGCGAAGTATTGGCCTAAAGGCCGATTCTCCGGTCCACGGCTTGGCCAGCGAATCCGCGTTGCTCTACCGGGCCCCGCGGTTGGTTTGGCGAATATCAAGCCCTCGGTGCACAACGACGACCGCGTAGGCAGCTTAGCTCGACCCGACTGGGACGCCTATTTTATGGAAATCGCCCGCACGGTCGCCACCCGGGCTACCTGCCCGCGGGCCAGCGTCGGGGCGGTGCTGACCCGGGACAAGAGGATTCTCACCACCGGGTACAACGGTGCTCCCAGCGGGATCCCGCATTGTACGGATGTGGGCTGCATCATGGTGGACGGACATTGCCTGCGGGCGACCCATGCCGAGGCGAACGCGATCGTGCAGGGGGCGCTGCACGGGGTCAGCACCCAGGGGGCCACGGCGTACTGCACCCACCAGCCCTGCGCGGGGTGCTCGAAGCTGCTGATCAGCGCGGGGGTGGTGCGGATCGTCTACCAGGACGCCTATCCGGATGAGGTCGGGGAGGGGCTCCTCGCCGAAGCGGGGGTCGTGCTCGAACGGTACCTCCCGGGGCCCGTGCGCTTCCCGGCATGAACCCGCTGATCGTCCTCGCGGTCGCCGTGATCGGGTGCGCGACGGCGCTGTTCGTCACGCCGTACGTCCGGCGGCTCGCGCTCAACGTCGGGATGCTCGACGCGACCGGCGAGCGCCGCATGCACGACCAACCGAAGCCGCGCATCGGCGGGATCGCGGTCTACCTCGGGTTCGCGCTGGCGCTCTTCTCGGCGCTCGGCTACCTCATCCGCACCAAGCAGTACGGCGACGTCGCGAACCTGCACGACGTCGTCGGGCTCATCTTCGGCGGCACGCTCATCCTCATGGTCGGGATCTGGGACGACGTGATGGGGATGTCGCCGCGCTCAAAGCTGCTCGCGCAAGCCCTCGTCGCGTGCATCTCGATGCTGTACGGCTTCCAGATTCAGTTCATCACCAACCCGTTCCACCACGGCGCGACGCTGTACTTTCCGGTCGGCGTCTCGTACGCGCTCACGCTGCTGTGGTACCTCGGGATGATGAACGCGATCAACTTCATCGACGGGCTCGACGGACTGCTCTCGGGCGTCACCGTCATCTCCGCCGTGTTTCTGATCCTGATCGACCTCAACCGCGGCCATCCCGAGATCGCGCTCGTCCTCGCCGCGCTCGCCGGCGCGACGCTGGGCTTCCTGCGCTACAACTGGAACCCCGCGAAGATCATCCTCGGCGACTCCGGCGCGCTCTTCATCGGCTTCGTCTTCGCGACGGTCTCGATCATCGGCGTGAGCAAGACGGCGTTCGCGATCTCCTTGCTGGTGCCGCTGCTGGTGCTGGGCTTGCCGGTCGCCGACACGGCCGCCGCGATCGTTCGCCGCACCCGCGCCGGCAAGGCGTTCTACGAAGCCGACCGCGGGCATTTCCACCACCAGCTGATCTTTCGCTTCGGGCTGAACGTGCGGCAAGCCGTGCTACTGATCTACGCGGTGTGTCTGGCGCTCGGCGTGCTCGCGTTGATTCTCACCGGCGGCGTGGGCGCGCTGAAGATCGCGTTCCATTGAGCCGCGGCCCGCTGCGCGTGATGGCCGTGATGGGGACGCGGCCGGATACGATCAAGATGGCACCCGTCGTGCAGGCGCTGCGCGCGGCGCGCCCCGACGTCGAGCCGATCGTCTGCGTCACCGCGCAACACCGCGAGCTGCTCGACGAAGTCCTCGACCTGTTCGGAATCGAGCCGGACGTCGACCTCGACATCATGACGAAGGCGCAGTCGCTCACCGACATCACCACGCGCGTGCTGATCGGGATGGAGCGCACGCTGCAGGAGCAGCGTCCCGACGTCGTGCTCGTCCACGGCGACACGACTACCTCGAGCGCCGCCGCGCTCGCCGCGTTCTACCAGAAGATCCCGGTCGGCCACGTCGAGGCCGGCCTGCGCACCTCGACGATCGCCGAGCCGTATCCCGAGGAGGCGAACCGCCGCATCACCGGCGTGCTCACGACGTTCCACTTCGCGCCGACCTCGCGCGCGAAAGCGAACCTGCTCGCCGAGCGCACCGACCACGCCCATGTCGTCGTCACCGGGAACACCGTGATCGACGCGTTCCTCGCCACCGAGCGCCGCGTCCGCGAGCAGGGCCTCAAAACGCCGGCGCTCGACGGCCTCGATCCCGCCCGCCCGACGATCTTCGTCACCGCCCACCGGCGCGAGAACCACGGCCTCATGCCCGACATCGCCCGCGCCGTCGCGACCGTCGCCGGCTTCCCGGAGCGCCCGCAGGTCGTCTGGCCGGTCCACCCCTCCCCGCAGGTCCACCCGGTCGTCCATGGGATCCTCGACGGCGTCGCCGACGTCCGGCTCGTCGAGCCCCTGAACTATGCGGAGACGGTTGCCGCGGTGGCGGCCTCGCGGTTCGTCCTGACCGACTCCGGCGGGCTGCAAGAAGAAGCCCCGACGCTCGGCAAGCCGGTCCTGGTGATGCGGCGCGAGACCGAGCGCCCCGAGGGCCTAGAAGCCGGGACGCTGCGGCTGGTCGGCGCCGAGTACGAGGACGTCGTCGCCGAGACGCGCCGGCTGCTGACCGACCGCGCCCTCTACTCGCGCATGGCCCACGCCTCGAACCCCTACGGCGACGGCCGCGCCGCGGAGCGGATCGTCGGCTGGCTGCTCCACGTCCTGCGCGACGGCCCCGCCCCCGACGAGTTCGGGCCGCCGGCGGCGGCCGCGTGAACGGCAAACTGCTGGTCGCGGCGGGGAGCACTTTCGTCGCCTTCGTCGCCGGCGGGTTCCTGATCGGGCTCTTCCTCGGGAATAGGACGGGAGCGTCGTGGTGGGTGATCGTCGGGACGTTCGCCGGGCTCTTCCTCGGCGTCGGGCTGTTCGCCACGCAGATCGTCCGCTCGGTCAAGTAGCCAGAAAGGCCCCCGTGCGATGAAAGTCCAGGAGGTCAGCCAAGAAATTTGCGACAATACGGAGCGCGCCGACCCGGCCGAGCTGCGCGACTATGACGCGCGGAAGCGGTCGGTCGCCTTCCGGTCGTCGCTGCTGCTCGCGGGGCTCGCCATCCTGGTGGCGCTCCGCTCTCCGCTCCTGGGGCTCGACCTCGCGGTCGGAGGGGGCTGCGGCGTCGTCAACATGCTGTTGATCATGCGCAACAACGAGCGCCTCCTCGCCGGGAGACGCTCGCGTGGTGTGTACGGGCTCAGCAACGTGGTACGAATCTTAGGGATCGGCGCACTCCCGGCAGTCGCCGGGGTCACCGGGCCGCCGTGGGCGCTGGCGATCTCCTATGCCGGATTTTTCACCCCGCTCGCATCGTACGCGATCGAGCTTCGCAACGCATATCGACGAGGAACCTAGTTGCACGAAGAAGTCGGCTCGCACCTGACGTGGCATTGGCCGCTGATCGGGTCCGTGCACGCCGATACGATCCTGACGACCTGGCTGGTGATGCTGGTCTCGCTGGCGTTTTTCTGGTACCTCGGCAACTCGTACAAGTCGAACCGCGTCAACAAGCGCCAAGCGACCTTCGAGGGGATCGTCAACTACTTGGCCGACCTGACCACGAGCACGATCGGAAAGCACGGCGAGCGCTTCGTCCCGATCTTCATCGGGATGTTCTTCTTCATCTTCATCCTGAACCAGATCGGCTTCTTCCCCTTCAAGCAGCTGGGCCTGCCGTTCGGCGGCTCGCCGACCGCCGACCTGAACACGACCGTCGCCTTCGCGCTGCTGGTGTTCTTCGGGATCCAGTTCGTCGCTGTGCGGCAGAGCGGGATCAAGGCCTACTCGCACCTCTTCAAGCCGTTTCCCGTCCTCTTTCCGCTCAACGTGATCGAGGAGACGGCGCGGCCGGTGGTGCTCGCGCTGCGTCTGTTCTTCAACATCTTCGTCGGCGAGCTGCTGCTGTTCGTCGTCGCCACCATCATCGCGTCGAACGTCAAGGTCGGCCCGGTGAACCTCTCGCTCGGCGCGGCCGTCGTGCCGTTCCTGCTGCAGTTCTTCAACTTCTTCGTCGGAACGCTGCAGGCGTTCGTCTTCACCCTGCTCTCCATCGTCTATCTCTCCTTGGCAACGGCCGAGGAACATTAGAAAGGTACGACCACGTGACCTCGGATGCTCTGATTCTCGCAATGATGGTGGTCGGCTTCTCGCTGATCGTCGCGGCCGTCGCGTTCGGCTCGGCGATCGGCGACGGTATCGTCGCCTCGAAAGCCGTCGAGGCGATCGCGCGCCAGCCGGAAGCCCGCCCCAACATCTTCACGTTCTTCTTCCTCGGCGTCGGCATTCTGGAGGCGTTCCCGATCATCGGTCTGGGACTCGGCCTCTACCTGTTCTTCGCCGTCACGGACGTGCCGAAACACATCCAGGCGATCGTCAAGTAATAGCGGTACCGCCTTGTTCCTCTCGATCGACGGGACGCTGATCGTCCAGATCGTCAACTTCGTCCTCTTCATCGCCCTGCTCAACCTCGTCTTCCTCAAGCCGGTCGGAGCCGCGATCGCGAAGCGCCGGGCCTACATCGACGGCCTCACGCGCGACATCGAAGCGGCCTCGAACGAGGTGAAGACGGCGCGCGGCCGGGCCGAAGAGCTGCGCGCCGCCGCGCGCCGTGAGGCGGAAGCGGCGATCGCGAAGGCGCGCGGCGAGGCGCAGAACGAGGCGGGCGATGTGGTGGCGGACTACCAGCGGCGCGCGAGCGAGATCGTCGAGCAGGCGCACCAGGCGGCCGACGCCGAGATCGCGGCGGCGCGCACCGGCGAGCCGCAGATCGTCGAGTCGCTCGCGCAGACGATGCTCGAGCGCGCGATCGGCCCCGGAGCGGCGGCCTGATGGACGCGGAGCGCGCGTTCTTCGAGCAGGTCGCGCTGTGGTCGCAAGTCTTCGGCGCGATCGCGTTCCTAATCGTGCTGGTGGTGATGTTCCGCAAGTACCTCATCCCGGCCGTCGTCGCCAACCAGCAGGCGCGCAACGCCGAGCTGGCGGACGCCGAAGCGCGGCGCGCGCGCATCCAGGCCGACGCCGCCAAGGCCCGCGCCGAGGTGGAGAACGCCGAGCGCGACGCCGCCGAGATCCGGAACCGGATCGAGCGCGTGACGAAGCGCAACCACGCCAACATCATCGCCGACGCGGAGGCCGAAGGGCTGCGCATCCTGCACAACGCCGAAGGCGAGCTCGACCGCGCGCGGCACGCCGCGCGCGCGCGGCTGCGCGTCGAGTTCATCGAGAAAGCGCTCGCGAAGGCGCGCGCCGAGGCGCCGGCGCGCGTGAGCGAGCGGCTCGACGAGTCGCTCGTCCGCACGACGGTCGACGACCTCGCGCGAGGGAACGTCTGATGCCGAACGAGACGCTCGCCCGCCGCTACGCGACCGCCGCGTTCCAGCTGGCGCAGGAGGCCGGCCGCGTCAAAGGCGTGCAGCACGACCTGCACACCTTCGTCGAAGCGCTCGGCGCCGACGCGGAGGTGCGCCGGTTCTTCCGCTCGCCGGTCGTGGACCGTCGCGAGAAGGAGGCGATCGTCGCGCAGGCGTTCGCCAAGCTCGACCCGATCGCGCTGCACACGATCCTGCTGCTGGTGCGCAAGCGCCGCGAGAGCCTGGTCGAGGAGATCGTCGCGCAGTTCGACGTCCTGGAGCGCGAGGCGCGCGGCGCGCGGCCGCTTCAGATCACCACCGCGCGGCCGCTCACCAAGGCGCAGCTCGACGAGATCGTGCAGCGCCTGGCCGCCAAGTTCGCCACCACCTTCGACGTCACGCAGTCGGTCGATCCGAACCTGATCGGCGGCGTGCGCATCACGATGGGCGACCGCCTCGTCGACGGCACCGTCGCCGGCCGCCTCGACGACATCGCCCGCCTCCTGAGCACCAACTAGAAAGCCCAGCCATGATCAACGCCGACGAAATTGCCGGAATCATCAAACAGCGCATCGCCAGCTACCAGACCGGAACGAACGAAGCCGAGGTCGGCACCGTCATTCAGGTCGGCGACAACATCGCGCGCATCTACGGTCTCGACAACGCCCAGTCGTCGGAGCTAGTCGAGTTCCCCAACGGCTTGAACGGGATCGTGCTGAACCTCGAAGAGGACAGCGTCGGCGTGGCGATCATGGGCCCCGACACCGAGATCAAGGAAGGCGACAAGGTCCGCCGCACCGGCCGCATCGCCTCGGTCCCGGTCGGCGACGCGGTGCTGGGGCGAGTGGTGAACCCGCTCGGCCAGCCGATCGACGGCAAGGGCGAGATCGCCTCGACGCGCTTCCGCACGATCGAGAACACCGCGCCGACCGTCGTCGAGCGCCAGTCGGTGAAGCAGCCGCTGCAGACCGGCATCCGCGCGATCGACGCGCTGATCCCGATCGGGCGCGGCCAGCGCGAGCTGATCATCGGCGACCGCGGCACCGGCAAGACGGCGATCGCGGTCGACGCGATCATCAACCAAAAGGGCAAGAACGTCATTTGCATCTACGTCGCGATCGGGCAGAAGAACTCGACCGTCGCCTCGCTGCAGCAGACGCTCCAGAAGCACGGCGCGATGGAGTACACCACGATCGTCGCCGTCTCCGCGTCGGAGCCCGCTTCGCTGAAGTGGATCGCGCCGTTCGCCGGCTGCGCGATGGCCGAGTACTTCATGTACGAGGGCAAAGACGTCCTCATCATCTACGACGATCTCACCCGCCACGCGCAGGCGTACCGCGAGGTTTCCCTGCTGCTCCGCCGCCCGCCGGGCCGCGAAGCGTTCCCCGGCGACATCTTCTTCCTGCACTCGCGCCTGTTGGAGCGCGCCGCGAAGCTCTCCGACGAGAAGGGCGGCGGCTCGATCACCGCGCTGCCGATCATCGAGACGCAGGCCGGCGACGTCTCGGCGTACATTCCGACCAACGTCATCTCGATCACCGACGGCCAGATCTACCTGCGCAACGAGCTGTTCTTCCAGGGCATCCGGCCCGCCGTCGACGTCGGCATCTCGGTCTCGCGGGTCGGCTCGTCGGCGCAGATCAAGGCGATGAAGGCGGTCGCGGGGCGGCTGAAGCTCGACCTCGCGCAGTACCGCGAGCTGGCCGCGTTCGCGAAGCTGGCCTCCGACCTCGACAAGGCGACCCAGCAGCAGCTCAACCGCGGCGACAAGATGACGCAGATCCTGGTGCAGCCGCAGCTCCACCCGCAGCCGGTCGAGGACCAGGTGGTGGTGATCTTCGCGGCGACGCGCGGGTACCTCGACGCGATTCCGACCGCGCGCGTGAGCGAGTGGGCGGAGCGCTTCGTCGAGTTCGTGGACGAGAAGTATGCCGACATCCCGCAAGCGATCGCCGCCTCCGGCGCGCTCGCCGAGGACGTCGAGAAAAAGCTCGTCGCGGCGATCGAAGACTTCAACAAGGGTTTCTAAGCAACCACCATGCCGTCAGTTCGCGATCTGCGCGACCGCATTCGGTCGCTGCGGAACACGCAGCAGATCACCAAGGCGATGAAGCAGGTCGCCGCGGCGAAGATTCGCCGCGCCGAGGCGCTGCAGAAGCAGTCGCGCCCGTACGCGGACGCGATCGGCGCGATGCTGCGCGACCTGATCGCGAACGTCGGCACGATCGACCACCCGTTCATGCAGGCCGGCCGCGAAAGCGCACCGGCCGGCGTGATCCTGATGACCGCCGACAAAGGCTTGGCCGGCTCGTTCAACGCGAACCTGATCCGCACCGCGGAACAGCACGCGCGCGAGAACGCGAACCTCGCCTGGTACTCGACCGGGATCAAAGGCCGCAACGCGCTGCGCCGCCAGTCGGGCGAGACGCTGCAGTTCTGGCCGCTCGCGCAAGGCGACATGTACGAAACCGCCGTCGAGCTGGCGCACCGCGTCACCGACGACTTCACCGGCGGGCGGATCGGCTCGCTGACCCTGATCTCGCCGCAGTTCGTGAACATGATGCT
>Ga0213878_10000229_pt1 | contig 22774 bp, 24 predicted proteins | sample VelepicoBEBS_R02_FD_161053 | JGI IMG/M metagenome (GOLD analysis project Ga0213878, IMG submission 161053) | Vellozia epidendroides bulk soil microbial communities from rupestrian grasslands, the National Park of Serra do Cipo, Brazil - BS_R02 | ecosystem: Environmental > Terrestrial > Soil >... | reverse complement strand
GCACGGCCAGTTCACGCATGCGCTGCAGCGAGTCGGTGACCTTGGCCAGTGCGCCGTCGGCGGTCTGGGCCAGGGAGATGCCGTCATTGGCGTTGCGGATGGCGACGTTGGAGCCGCGCACCTGGGAATTCATGCGCTCGGCGATGGCCAGGCCGGCGGCATCGTCCTTGGCGGAGTTGACGCGCAGGCCGGAGGACAGTCGCTGCATGGAGACCGCCAGCGAGGACTGCGAGGTGGAGGTGTTGCGCTGGGCGTTCAGCGACATCAGGTTGGTGTTGATGATCTGGGGCATGACGGGTTCCTTTCGTTGACGATGAGCGTCTTGACCTACGTGGCTCCCGATGGCGTCGTGAACCCGTTGAGAGGCTTATCGTCCGGGCGGGGGGCCGGCTTGAGGAATTTCTTCACGCCCGATCATGAGAAGCACCCCGCGGGGTGGTTGCGGGGTGCTCCGGGCCTGCGGGTTTATCGCAGCAGCGACAGGACCTGCGAGGGCAGCTGGTTGGCCTGGGCGATCATGGCGGTGCCGGCCTGCTGCAGGATCTGAGCGCGGCTGAGGTTGGCGGTTTCCTGGGCGAAGTCGGCGTCGGTGATGCGGCTCTTGGCGGCGCTCTGGTTCTCGACGGCGATCTGCAGGTTGGAGATGACGGCGTCGAAGCGGTTCTGCGAGGCGCCCAGCACGGCGCGCTGGTCGTTGACGGTGTTGATGGCCGAGTCGATGTTGTTGATGACGGCGTCGATGGCGGTGCCCAGGGCGGAGCCGTCGATCTTCGCGCGGCCGGTGCCCGTTTCATCGGTGCCGGCGACGGTGGTGATGTTCGTGGCGGCCGTCATCTGGCTCGTGACGATGTCGATGCGGTCGAACGAGCTGGTGTTGGCGCCGACCTGGAAGGTCTGGGTCTGGGCATCGGCGCCCAGGATGGCCTTGCCGTTGAAGGTGGTGCCGCCCAGCACGCGCTGGACTTCCTTGGCGAGTTCGCCGAACTCCTGGTCCAGCGAGTCGCGGTCGGCGCTGGTGTTGGTGGCGTTGCGGGCCTGCACGGCCAGTTCACGCATGCGCTGCAGCGAGTCGGTGACCTTGGCCAGTGCGCCGTCGGCGGTCTGGGCCAGGGAGATGCCGTCATTGGCGTTGCGGATGGCGACGTTGGAGCCGCGCACCTGGGAGTTGAGTCGTTCAGAGATGGCCAGGCCGGCAGCATCGTCCTTGGCGGAGTTGACGCGCAGGCCGGAGGACAGTCGCTGCATGGAGACCGCGAGTGAGGATTGCGCGGTGGACGTGTTGCGCTGGGCGTTCAGCGACATCAGGTTGGTGTTGATGATCTGGGGCATGGTGTGCCTTTCTTTGCAAGCTTGAAGAGTTCCGGCGACGGTGCCGGATGGAACGGAACCCGATCGCGAATCCGATTTCAGAACCGTCGGATTGGCTATCGGATGGCTGCGATGGTTTCTTGAGGGCTTTTGTCAAGACCTGTGATCTATTGAACAAAAGGAGTTCGGCGCGCCTGTTTGGGCAATCGGTGCGAGGGCGGGCAAAGTCCGGCCCCGCTCGCGGCCATTTCAAGGGATGGCTCGAATTGGAGGGGCCTAAAGTTCGGGACGTACCTGCCGACCAGTGCCGGCGCTTTATTCCTGCGAATACCCATGGCCAATGCCGACCAGACCTCGCTGAAGCTGCTCCAGCGTGCCCGTACCCTTCTGGGGCAAAACGAGTGGGAGGGTGCCGCCAAGCTGATCAAGCAGGTGCTGAAGCTGCGACCGCGAGACGCTGCGTTGTGGTTGACGTTGGCGCGGAGCTATCACAATGCCGACCGAACGCAGGAATGGCTGCATGCGGCCGAGGAGGCACAGCGGCATGCCGGGCGAGATGAATCCCTTGCTTGTGATGCCACTGAGGAAGCCGTGGATGCGGCTTTCGCGATGCATGACCATGCGTTCGCGTTGGTGCTGGCTGGCAGGCTGCCCGTCGAATTGCGTGACCGCCGCCCGAGGTTGTTGCGCTTGATGGGCAGCGCGCTCAACAAGTTGGGCCGCCCGCAGGAGGCTGTGACGCCGCTGATGCAGGCCATTGCTCAGAGACTCGACGACTGCGATGCGCATACGGAACTGGGCTTTGCGTTCTACACCCTGAAGCTCCATGCACAGGCTGCGGAGTGCTTCCGCACGGTGTGTGCCCTTTATCCAGATCACGTGGGCGCGCTGGCCTATCTGAACTACCTGGAGCAACTGGCCGCCCGCTGGGACGACTACGACATGCGCTCCCAGGCGTTGTTTGCGGCGCTGGCAGCCCCAATCGATCCGGCTTGGTATGTGCCGCCGTTCGCGCTGGTGTGCCTGCCTCACACGCCGGCACAGCTGCTGGCGGTGGCCAGGCTGGCGTCGCAGCATCAGTGCCGGGGCATCTCTCCCATGCCAGCGGCGGTGCGCAGCCCGGCCGAGGGGCGGCGTCTTCACGTGGCCTATCTCTCCAATGACTTCCATGGCCACGCCACGGCTTCGCTGATCACGCAGGTGCTGGAAAGCCACGACCGCGAACGCTTCGAGGTCAGCTTGCTGTCGCATGGCGAAGACGACGGCTCCGCGCTGCGCCAGCGCCTTCTGCGGGTGGGGGATCGCTTCGAGGACATGAGCCGCTTGAGCCTGGCCGACATGGCCAGCCGCGTACGCGAACTGGGGGTGGACATCCTCGTGGATCTCAAGGGACACACGGGCGGCAGCCGCCTGACCATGCTGGCCCATCGTCCTGCGCCGATACAGGTGGCATGGCTCGGCTTTCCAGGTAGTTGCGGCGCCCGTGAAGTGGACTACATCATTGGCGACCCCATCGTCACACCGCTGGCCGATGCGCCCTGGTACAGCGAGAAGATCGCCCAGATGCCGCATTGCTATCAGCCCAACGACGGCCTGCGCGAACGCGCCACACCGCCGGCGCGCAGCGAGCTGGGCTTGCCTGACGATGCGCTGGTGCTGGTCAGCGCCAACCAGACGGCCAAGCTGAATCCGCCGCTGTTCGACGCGTGGATGGAAATCCTGCGCCGCCTGCCGCAAGCCGTGCTGTGGCAGTTGACGGGGGGGGACGAGCCTGATGCGGAGCTGCGCCGCCAAGCCCAAGCCCGCGGTGTGGCTCCAGAGCGCCTGATCTTCATGCCGAGAGCCAAGCTGGCCGACCATCTGCGCCGTCTGGGCGCGGCCGACCTGGCGCTGGACAGCTGGCCCTGCAACGGCCACACCACCACCAGCGACGCGTTGTGGGCCGGCGTGCCGGTGGTGACGCTGCGCGGGAGCAACTTTGCGGGCCGTGTCAGCGAAAGCCTGCTGCGTGCCGTGGGCCTGCCCGAACTGGTGTGTGATTCGCCTCAGGCCTATGTCGACCAGGTCTGCGAGCTGGCGGCCCTGCCTGAGCGCCGCGGCGTGTTGCGTGCGCGGCTCGCGCAGGCGCGCGACGATGCACCGCTGTACGACGCCAAGGGCTTCGCCCGCGACCTGGAGGCGCTGTACGAGCGCATGTGGGGGCGCCACCGAGCCGGCCTGTCTCCCGAAGCGTTGACGGCGAAGCCGCTGACGGCCTGAACCCGCTGCCGAAAGAAGCCATGACAGATGTCTCGCCCATCCTCACCATCATCGTGCCGACCTTCAACCGGGCGCGCTACCTGGACTCGCTGCTGGAGATGCTGTGCGGGCAGATGGCTGACTTTCCCTACAGCTTCGAGGTGTTCGTCGGCGACAACGCCTCGCCCGACGCAACCCCGGAGGTGCTGGAGAAGTACCGCGAACGCCTGCCGCTGCGCTGGCACCGCCATGCGAGCAACCTGGGCGGCGGCCCCAACTGGCACTATCTGCTGACCCACGCGCGCGGCCGCTACATCGTCTACGTGGCCGATGACGACGCACTGCTGGGCGCCCAACTGGCGCAGACGGTCACGGTCATGGAGGCGCTGCCCCAGGCAGGCGTGGCCTACGCGCCGTGGAAGTTGTTCGATCTGGTCCAGGGCGAGGAGCGTGGGCAGTTCTACCGACAGGGCGACGACGTGTTGGTGGAGCAGGGTGACTATGACAAGCTGCTGGACACCCTGCTGAACCACGGGATATTTCCCTAGATTGCTGTCTATCGCACCGAGATTCTGCGGGTCGTGATGCCGCGAGTGTCCGAGCAGGCGTTCTACGCGTTTGTGCATTCGGCCGAGTTCGCCAGTCACGCCCAGGTGCTGTTCCTGAAGGACCCGTTCTACGTCTCCATCACGAACTACTTTGCCGACCACCGGCGCGAGCAGACCGGCCTGAGCGAAGCCGAACACGCCTGGGATCGCTATCGCGCCGGGCTGGAACATGTGTTGGGCCGCGCCCTGCCGCAGCTGACCTCGCAGCGGCGTGTCGAGTTTCTGCTGCGAATCCAGGATCTGATCGCCAGTCGGATCTCGGTGGCGGTGCGGCTGCGACTGCATCAGCAACGTGATGCAGTCGATACCTACTACCTGGCCTACCGGCTTAAAGCCATGGGGGCCGAGCAGTTGCTGCCGGTGCAACTGCCGGTGCTGGCGACCCATGCGGCGGTCAGCTTCATCGCCACCGACGAGGAGCTCAACCGAGGCATGAGCAAGCTGCTCTGCGTGGGCCATTTTCCGGCTCCGCTGCGCCAGCTCGTGCAGGAGAGGGCGCGCCTGCCTGTGCAGTTCGCCACGACGGTGGCCGAGCATGGGGATCCGGATGCACAGACGCTGGTGTTCGGCCTGGGCGATGCGGTCAGCCGCGAGGCGCTGCCCGCCAGCTTCGGCGGGCGGCTGGTGCTGGAGCGCGACCTGATGCGCAAGTTCGTCGCCTGAGCGCGCATGGCGCCAGGGTTCAGCCCGCTGAGCGCTTCAGGAATTCCTGCCACGCCACAGTGCCGGACGCGATATAGCGCGAGCCGTCGCGGCCACAGTGAGCGACCAGATCAAGCCCGGATACGTATGGACTGAATGCCCCATGGGACTGCGGATAGGGCAGGCGCAGATAGTCCATGTATCGCACCGTCACCCCTTGGGCCTCGAACTCGTCGTGGGCGAGGTAACGCGCGGCGCCATGGCCGGTGATGTAGTCCGTGCCGCCAAGTTGGCGAACCACGGCCAGCACACGGGCGCTGCTTGTACCGGAAACTCCCAGATCGGCCACATCCACGAAGCGCCGGCCGGCTTCCAGCCCGAAGTAGCGGACCAGCGCCATCAGCGAGGCGCGCGCCAGTGCGCCGATGCTGGCGTACTCCTGGGCATAGATGTCCCGGGCCAGGGAGAGCGCGTCGGCCGCGTGCGGTGCAGCCCGGAAGCTGCGCGCCAGCAGCGCGAGATGGTTTTCGCGCCACTGCGCCGATGGCGCCGGCCGCACGGCGTCTATGCGCTGACCCAGCTGCAGGCCGGGCAGTGGCACGGTCAGCCATCGCTGGCCATCGGCCGTCTTGATCTGTACGCGGTTGACGAAGCTGCCCTTGGAGAACTGCACGTCGTCGTAGTGCACGAACACGTCGGCCTGGCGCACCTGCTCCAGCAGGCCGACCCAGGGGAACAGCATGGACTGCGAGATGACTATGCCGGGCATGCGGTCTCCAGGAAGACCTCCATCAGCACCAGGTCGTGCCAGGCGTCGTCAATGAAGACATGCTCGCGCAGCCGGCCGCAGGGCTGGAAGCCCAGACTCGCGTAGCAGCGCAGCGCCGGCGCGTTGTCGGCGCGCACGCGCAGGCTCAGCTTGCGCAGGCCCCAGGTGCGGCGCAGATAGGGCAGCAGCGCCGCGATTGCCGCCCGACCATGTCCGCGCCCCTGCGAAGCCGGTGCCAGGCAGATGCCCAGTTCGGCGCGCCGGTCGATGGCGTCCAGGCCGGTGACCTGCACATAGCCCAGAGCGATGTCGCCTTCGCGTGCGGCGATGACCCAGAGCAGGCTGTCCGGAGCGCTGCTGCGCAGCTGCAGCCATTGCCGCACCTGGGCTGCATCGCTGCCGCGAACGCGCGCGAGCAACTGGGCCTGCAGCGCCACGTCGTTGCGCAGCAGGTGCAGTGTCGCGATGTCGTCCTCCCGCCAGGCGCGCAGGCGTAGCTGGGCCGACTCGATCAAGGGGCACCTCCGTCGAGGAAGAAGGGACGTGCTCGGCTGCGTGCCAGCCATGGTTGGTCGGACAGCGCCTGCCGCGCGATGGAGGGGTTCAGGCCCACGTAGAGCTGTGTCACATCATCTGGCAGTTGCTCTGGGGCCAGCACCGGCCGTTCGAACAGGGCCTTGCCCTGCTGGAAGGGATTGCGGTCCAGGAAGCAGCGTAGCCGCTCGGGGTGCGCGAGGCTGGCAGCAATGTGGGCGCCGTAGACGCCCGAGCCGTAGATTGCGACCGGCACGTCGCCCGCGGCGTGCTCGGCGGCCGCGATGCGATCGCTCAGCTCGCTCCAGAAGCGTGCGAGGGCCTGGGCCTGCGGGCGCACGACGGACGGCTCCGGGCCGAGTGCGGCCACGCCTGCCTTGACGGCACGGAACACCAGCGCGCCGCGATGCACGTCGGGCTCGATGCAGATGGCGCCGAAGCCGGCGTCGGCCAGCAGGCGGTGCAGCGAGGCGGTGGTGAAGTGGTTCACATGGTCGGCGACGATGAAGTCCGCCGGGTTGCCGACTGTGCAGGGCACGACGCCGTAGAAGCTACCGCCCGCCTTCAGCAGCGCCGCCACATGGGCCACGCTCGCGATGGGCGCGGGGATGTGCTCAAGTGCGAAGAAGGAGATCACCGCGTCGAAGCTGCCGTGCCAGCCGGCAGGTGCCTCGTTCACCGCCTGGCGCTCGCGCGGCAGCAGGCGGTCCCAATGGCTGCGGTACATCTCGCTGACGTCGAACAGGTGCAGTTGCAGGTCGGGACGCTCGGCGGCCAGCAGGCGCGGCATCGCAGCCTTGGCGCAGCCGTAGTCCAGCAGGCGTGCACCTTCGGGCAGTGGCAGGCGTTCCAGCAACAGGCGCAACTGGTGCTGGGTGCGGTAGACGATGCGCTCGCCGCCGTCCGCGGTACGCTCGGTGTCGTAGATCTGGTCCTCGTCGTCGTGGTCCAGCAGGATGCGGTAGTCGCTTGCGTAGTACTGCGCCGTGTCGGGTAGCGGCTCCCCCTGCAGATGGCCACAGCGGTCGCAGCACCACACGCGCGTGCGGCCCGGCCTGAGCTCGCACAGCGAGGTCAGCGAGAGCTTGCCGCGTGACTCGTAGAGGGGAGCGCCGAGAGGCGCCTGGCAGACGTTGCAGAGCATGATGGGGTCAGGGCGCGTCAACGCACAGTTCAGGGTGGATCAGGCTGAAGTCCTGGCCGGCGGCGAAGGAGCCCTTCCAGCCGTGGCTGCGGCCGGTCGCGTCCGCAAAGTTGAAGTAGCGAAACTGCATCGACCAGCGGGAGCGCTGGCTTCGGTTGTAGCCCGAAGCGTGCAGCACCAGGAAGTCGATGATGACGAGGTCTGTCGGCGCGCAGAGGGGCGCGACCTGCGCATAGCGTGACAGCAGAGCCTCCTGGTTGGCCAGCATCAGCGCGTACGCGCCGCTGCGCCCGTCACCACTGCCGCGGTAGACCGGCAGCGGTCCCTCGCGCTGCGAGCCCGGACAGAAGCGCACTGGACCGAGCGCTTCGTCTACCGGGACCAAGGGGCTCCAGAACACCAGCCCATCGAGGCTGCGCAGCTGGGCCGGGTACTCCTGGTGCCATTGCGCGCGAAAACGCTCCTCGCCCGGGTTGTCGATGCGGATGCCGTAGCCGCCGCCGGCAATGCCCGGCTCGCTGCCGGGCCGCAGTTCACGCATCAGGCGTTCATGTGCGGGATGGGCCACCAGTCGTACAAAGGGCGGCAGCTGCTTGACGGCGTCATAGACCTCGGCACCCCAACTGCGATCGCGCCGGATGAGATCCTGGTAGCCGGCATCGAAGTGGGCAGGGTCCAGCGGAGGGCGCTCATCCGGCACGCCGTGACGCTGCATGACCTGGCCAATGGCGGCGTGGATGGCGCGCTGCACGGGCTCGATGTCGGCATGTGCGTCGTAGAAGCCCGGCAGGATCAGCAGGCCATCACGGTGGAACTGTTCGCGCTGCTGTTCGCTCAGCAAAGGGGTTGGCATCGTGGTGTCCTCAGCGGATTGCAGACCGCACATGGGCCACGACGCGTTCGATCTGTGCCTCGCCCAGGTCGTGGTAGCTGGGCAGGTTCAGTGCGCGCGCGGGCAGACCGTAGGCGACGCGGTTCTCGGGTCTTGGCGTGAACATCGGCAACTGGCTCAGCGGCCAGAAAAACACGCGACCGTCGATGCGGTCGGCCCGGAAGGCCGCCAGCAGGGCTTCACGGTCGAAGCGCACGCCCTCGTCCACGACGATGGTGGGCATCCAGAAGCCGTTGCGCTGCTCGGCGCCTTCGGGGTTCATCGTCAGCGGCAGGTCGGCCAGTCGCTCGCGGTAGGCCATGAAGACCCGGCGCTTGGCCGCGATCAGTTCGTCCAGTCGCTCCACCTGCGCACAGCCCACGGCCGCTTGCAGATTGGACATCTTGTACTTGAACCCCAGCAGGTCGGGCCAGAACTGCCTGGCCTGCCCGGCTGCACGGCCATGGTTGGACAGGGTCAGGACGCGCTCGTACAGCGCTCGATCCTGCGTGATGAACATGCCGCCCTCGCCGGTCGTGAGGGTCTTGGTGCCGTGGAAGGAGAAGGTGCCGAAGGCGCCCATGGCCCCGGCGGCCGCGCCGCGCAGGCTGGAGCCGAGGGCTTCGGCGGCGTCCTCGATGACTGGGATGCCGTGTCGAGCGCCGATGTCCAGCAGTGCATCCATGTTGCACAGGTTGCCGTACAGGTGCACCGCGAGGATGGCCTTGGTGGCTGGTGTGATGGCGGCTTCGACCCTGGCGGGGTCGAGGCACCAGCTGTCGGGCAGCACGTCCACGAAGACGGGCTTGGCGCCCAGGTAGGTGATGGGGGCTGCCGAGGCGATCCAGTTGGTGTCGGCCAGGATGACCTCGTCGCCGGCCGCGATGCCCAGCGCCGCCATGCCCATGTGCAGCGCGCCGGTGCAGCTCGAGGTTGCGATAGCGTAGGGCACGCCCAGGTGCTTGGCGAACGCAGCCTCGAAGCGCTGGATGTACTCGTAGCATCGTTCGCCCCAGCCGTGGCGGATGGCGTCCTCGACGTAGCGGATTTCCAGCTCGGTGATGGACGGCAGCGTGTAGTGGATACGGTCGGCACTCATAGCACTTGCAGCTCCGGAATGGCGACCACACAACGCCCGCCCCAGTCACCGATGTAGCGCAGTTGGGAGGAGATCTCGTCGCGCAAGTTCCACGGCAGGATCAGCACGTAGTCCGGTCGATGCTCACGCAGATGCGCTTGCGCCACGACAGGGATCCGCGAGCCCGGCAGAAAGCGACCCTGCTTGTGGGGCGAGGCATCGACGACGTAGGGCAGCAGGTCAGGGCGCACGCCGGCCCAGTTCAGCAAGGTGTTGCCCTTGGCGGCTGCACCGTAGGCGGCTACCTTCTTGCCCGCGCGGCGCTGCTCGATCAACCAGCTGAGCAGCTTGTACTTGATGGTTTCGGCGCGGGGTTGCAGGCTGGCGTAGAAGGCCGGCTCCAGCATGCCGGCGGCGGCTTCTTCGGCCAGCAGCTCGGTCACGCTGGGTAGCGGCGCGCGGGGGCTGCCGCTGTGCTGCGCCCAGATGCGCAGCGAGCCGCCATGGGTTGGCAGGCGTTCCACGTCCCAGATCTGCAGGCCGGCGGCGGCGAAGATGCGCTGCACCGTGGCAAGGCCCAGGTAGGAAAAGTGTTCGTGGTAGATGGTGTCGAACTGGGCCTCGCGCACCAGGCTCAGCAGGTGCGGGAACTCCATCGTCACGCAGCCGCCGGGGGCCAGCACGGCTGTCAGGCCGGCAACGAAGTCATTGATGTCGGGTACATGGGCCAGCACGTTGTTGCCCACGACCAGGTCGGCCGGGCGCCGCGTGCGCGCGAACTCGGCGGCGAACGATGCGCCGAAGAATCGCTCGATGCTTTCGATGCCCCTGGCGCGCGCCGCGGCCGCGGTGCTGGCCGTGGGTTCTATGCCCACGCAGGGGATGCCGAGCTGCTGCACGTACTGCAGCAGGTAGCCGTCGTTGGAGGCCACTTCCAGCACCAGCGATTGCGGGCCCAGGTCCAGGCGTTGCGTGGCGTGCTCCACATAGGCGCGGGCGTGTGCCAGCCAGGAACTGGAGTAGGACGAGAAGTAGACGTAGTCGCTGGAGAACAGCGCGTCGTGGCGTTGCAGTTCGTCGACCTGCACCAGCCGGCAGTGGCCGCAACTGAACACCTTCAGCGGGAAGTAAAGCTCCGGCGCGTTCAGGTCTTCGGCGCGCAGGAAGGCGTTGGAGGGCGGTGCGCTGCCCAGGTCGGCAAAGACTTCGGCGAGCGGGGTGTGGCAGTGGCGGCAGCGCACGGGGTTCCTTCTCTTCTGTCGGTTGTCGGACTCTTCAGGCCTGCAAAGGCGCGAAGGCCGCATCCAGCGCGGGGTGGCTGCGGTCGCGGTCGGACAGTTGGCCAATGGGCAGCGGCCAATCGATGGCCAGCGCCGGGTCGTCGGGACGCAGCCCGCCCTCATGCCGGGGGGCGTAGGCGGCGGTGTGCTGGTAGAGCAGTTCCACGTCGTTCGTCAGCGCCTGGAAGCCGTGGGCGAAACCTTCGGGGATGAAGACCTGCTGCTCGTTGTCGGCCGCCAGTTCCAGCCCGAACCAGCGGCCGAAGCTCGCCGACCCGGCGCGCAGGTCGACGGCCACGTCGAACACCCGGCCGCGCAGGCAGCGGATGAGCTTGGCTTCCAGCGCCGGGGCACGTTGGAAGTGCAGCCCGCGTACCGTGCCACGCTGCGCGGTGTAGGAAAGGTTGGTCTGCACAAAGTGCAATTGCGGGCGGATGGCGGCCAGTTCCCGCTCGCAATGCAAGCGCGTCAGGCGGCCGCGGGCGTCGCCGCGCGGCTCGGTGCTGATCTGCCAGAGACCGGGCAGCGGCGTGGGGTGGAGCTTCATGCAGGCACCCATCCCGATGTTTGCCCGGCCCAGGCCAGCCCATGCCGGCGGGCGTCTTCGACGTAGGCATCTAGGTCTGCCTGGCTGAGGCGTTCGCCCCGTTCGTGCCAGGCACGGTACCAGCGGGCGGTGCGCGCCAGGGAGGTGGGCGCGTCCCAGACCGGGCGCCAGCCCAGACGTGCGCGGGCCTTGCCGCAATCCAGGTGCAGCAGGGCGGCCTCGTGCCGCGTGGCGTCCTGGCCGCCGAGTTCGTGGCGCAACGAGGGCCAGTGGGCCGAGAAGCCGCTCACCACCTCGCCCACGCTCAGGTGCCCGGCCTCGTCGGGGCCGAAGTTCCAGGCCTGGGCTTGTTCGCCACGCCCCTGCAGCAGTTGCTGGCCCAGCAGCAGGTAGCCTGCCAGCGGCTCCAGCACGTGCTGCCAGGGTCGGGTCGAGCCGGGGTGGCGGATCCGCGCAGGCTCGGCCGCGAGCGCGGCACGCACGAGGTCGGGGATCAGGCGGTCTTCCGACCAGTCGCCGCCACCGATCACGTTGCCCGCGCGGGCCGTGGCCAGCAGCACGGGGTGGCCGCGGCTGTCGTCGTTGGACAGGAAGCTGGCGCGATAGCTGGCGGAGACGATCTCCGCGCAGGCCTTCGAGGCGCTGTAGGGATCGTGTCCGCCCAGGGCGTCGTCCTCGGTGTAGCCCTGGGCCTGGTGCCGGTTGGCGTAGCACTTGTCGGTGGTGACGTTGACGACGGCGCGCACCGATGGCGTGGCGCGCACGGCCTCGAAAAGGTGCACCAACCCCATCACATTGGTCGCCAGCGTGCCGGCCGGCTCGGCGTAGCTGCGGCGCACGAGGGGCTGGGCCGCCAGATGGAAGACGATGTCGGGTGCCAAGGCTTGCACGGTACGGCGCACGCCGTCGGCGTCGCGCAGGTCGACGAAGGCTTCTTCGATGCCGAGATTCAGCAGGGCATGGTGACTGGGCTCGGTGGCGGGCGGCAGGGCCAGCCCGCACACCTGGGCATCGAGTTGCCGCAGCCACAGCGCCAACCACGAGCCCTTGAAGCCGGTATGTCCGGTCACCAGCACGCGGCGACCTTCGTAGACCCCGGCGAACAAAGGCTGGCTCATCAGCGCCATACCTTCCACGGGGCCTGGTGTGTCTGCCACAGCTCTTCGAGCCTGACCTTGTCGCGCAGCGTGTCCATGGGCTGCCAGAAGCCGGGGTGCTGGAAGGCCGACAGTTGACCTTCGGCGGCCAGGCGGTTCAGCGGATCGCCCTCCCAGGATGTGGCGTCACCGGCGATGTAGTCGATCACCTGCGGCTCCAGCACGAAGAAGCCACCGTTGACCCAGCCGCCGTCGCCCTGGGGCTTCTCGGTGAAATGGGTGATCTGGTGGTCGGTGATGCCGAGCGCGCCGAAGCGGCCCGGTGGCTGCACGGCCGTCACGGTGGCGAGCCGGCCCTGGGCCTTGTGGTGTGCAATCAGCGCCCGGACATCCACATCGGACAGCCCGTCGCCGTAGGTGAAGCAGAAGCTCTCGTCGTCAAGGTAGTGGCGCACGCGCTTGAGGCGCCCGCCCGTCATCGAGTCCTCGCCGGTGTCGACCAGCGTGACACGCCAGGGCTCGCAGTGGCGGTCGCGGATTTCCATGCGGTTCTCGGCCAGGTCGAACGTCACGTCCGACATGTGCAGAAAGTAGTTGGCGAAGTACTCCTTGATGACATAGCCCTTGTAGCCCAGGCAGATCACGAAATCATTGATGCCGTGATGCGAATAGGTCTTCAGGATGTGCCAGAGCACCGGGCGCCCGCCCACTTCGACCATCGGCTTGGGGCGCAGCGTGGTCTCTTCCGCCAGCCGCGTGCCCAGCCCGCCTGCGAGGATGACTGCCTTCATGTCCAAAAACTCCCGTCGTGGTGGACGCAGTGGTCACCGCCTTCTCCGTGCCAGACGAATGATCGCCCGCTGCGGCCGCCTGGCGAAGCGCTTGAGACATGGATTTCCCCTGCTTTTCCAGGCATGCCGGGCCTGGCTGCTGCGCCTGCACAGCAGTCCTGTAGGAATTTGCCTGACAAGCTGCGACGGCAACCCTGACGCCAGGCGTGGAATTGGGACGATGTTGCGCCGCATCTCGACTCTTCAGAATCCGTTCCACGCTGAAACAGCAAGGAGCCGACGATGAACACCGAGCAAATCCTCAACGAGATCCGCGAAGCCAACCTGTCCTACCTGATGCTGGCCCAGAGCCTGATCCGTGCGGACCGCGAGCAGGCGCTCTACCGCTTGGGCATCAGCGAGGACACGGCCACGTTGATCGGCACACTGAGCCCGGCGCAGATCATGAAGGTCGCTTCCGGCAACACGTTGCTGTGTGCCTTCCGCATGAGCGACGACCTGGTGTGGGGGCTGCTGACCAACCACAGCAAGCCCGGCGCGAACGAGAGCGTCAGCCGCCTGCACGCCTCCATCCTGATGGCCGGCCGCCACGAGCACGCCTGAGCCAGCGACCCCTTCGCCGCCATAAAGTTCATAGATTCCGGAGCCCACCATGCGCGTCAAGAGCATCCTCACCGAAGCCAAGCAGATCGAGCGTGCCGTTCAGCTGATCCACCTCGGTGCCCGCCTGCAGGTGCTGGAATCCGAAACCGACCTGTCCTACGAGCGCCTGTTGCGCCTGTACAAGGAAGTGAGCGGCAAGTCGCCGTCCAAGGGCCAGCTGCCGTTCTCGACTGACTGGTTCATGACATGGCAGCCCAACATCCACGCCAGCCTGTTCCTGAACATCCACGAATACCTGAACAAGGCCGCGGAGATGGACGAGATTGACACCGTCATCAAGGCCTACCAGCTCTACCAGGAGCAGACGACGGCCCAGGGCCTGGAGGCCATGCTGTCGGTCACGCGCGCCTGGCGCCTCGTGAAGTTCGTCGACAACGGCATGTTGACGTTGACCCGCTGCTCCAGGTGCAACGGCCAGTTCGTGACCCATCCACACGAGATCGCCCGCCATTTCGTCTGCGGCCTGTGCAACCCGCCGGCGCGCGCGGGCAAGGGCAAGGCGGCCGGCGGCATCCAGATGCACTGAGCGCGTGAGCACCGCCAGCCACCGCATCGCCCTCGTTGTCATCGCCCGCGACGAGGCGCCGCGCATCGCGCGGCTGCTGGACAGCGTGCGCCCCTGGGTTGACGAGATGCTGGTGCTGGACACCGGCTCGCGCGACGCCACGGCACAGGTCGCGCGCGCTCATGGCGCCCGCGTGGCGCATTTCGCCTGGTGTGACGATTTCGCTGCCGCCCGCAATCACGCGCTGGCGCTGGTCGACGCGGACTGGCGCCTGGTGCTGGACGCCGACGAATGGCTCATGGAAGGCGGCGAGGCCTTGCAGGCGCTGCGCGCCACGCCACCCGATTTCGTCGGCGTGCTGCAGCTGCGCGACCGCTTCGACCAGGCGCCGGGCCGGCAGGCCGAGGCCGTCGCCTGGCTGAGCCGCGTGCTGCCGGGCGCCGTGCGCTATGCGGGCCGCGTGCACGAGCAGCCGCTGCACGACCTGCCTGTGCGCCGGCTGCCGCTGGTGGTGGGGCATGACGGCTATGTCGCCGAGCGCCTGGCGGACAAGCGCGGACGCAACCGCCGGCTGCTGGAGCAGGCGCTGGACGAGGCGCCCGAAGACGCCTACCTCTGCTACCAGCTCGGCAAGGACTGCGCCGTCTACGACGAGCATGAGGCCGCGGAGGATGCCTTCGCGCGCGCCTGCCAACTGCCGGGCGCGATCGCCGCGCCCTGGTGGCTGGACCTGGTGTCGCGCCGCCTGTTCGCCCTCAAATGCCTGGGCCGGCATGCCGACGCAGTGGATTTCGCGCAGACGCAGATGGAGGTCGGCGCCGAGTCGCCCGATTTCTTCTTTGCGCTGGGCGACCTGCTGCTGGACCTGGCCGCCACGCAGCCCGAACAGGCTGGAGAGCTGCTGCCCATGGTCGAGGCCGCCTGGCAGCGTTGCCTGGAGCTGGGTGAGCGCCCCGAGCAGGCGGGCGCCGTGGCCGGCCGGGGCAGCTTCCTCGCCGCGCACAACCTGGCCCTGGTGCTGGAGGGCACCGACCGCGCGGCCGGGGCCGCCGCGCTGCGCGCCGCCCATCCCTGGCCGTGAACCTCATCACCACCTGGCCGCTGTCTGCCCTGCTCATCTGGCTGGCGGCCTGGCTGGCGCATCTGCTGCTGAAGGACCTGGACCCGGACGTGGCGCTCGCCGCCGGAGCGGCGCTGGGCGTCGCGCTGGCCCTGTTGTACCGCCAGCCCTGGCGCCGGCTGATCTCGGCGTTGGGTTTCCCGGTGTCGGCGCTGCTGCTGGGCTGGCAGCCCGGCGGCGGATGGGTCTGGCTGCTGGCGCTGGCGCTGCTGTGGTGGCTTTATCCGCGCCGTGCGTGGAGCGACGCGCCCCTGTTTCCGACGCCGCGCGGCGCGCTGGCGCCGCTGCCCGGGCATGCGCCGCTGGCGCCGGGCGCCCGCGTGCTGGACGCCGGCTGCGGTGCGGGCGACGGCCTGCGCGAGCTGCTCGGCGCCTATCCGCAGGCCCGTGTCGAAGGCGTCGAATGGAGCCGCCCGCTGGCGTTGCTGGCACGCTGGCGCGCCGGCGGCGCCAGCGTGCGGCGTGGCGACCTGTGGGCCGACGACTGGGCGCCGTTTGCGCTGGTCTATGTGTTCCAGCGGCCAGAATCCATGCCCCGCGTCTGGGACAAGGCATGCGCGGAGCTGGCGCCCGACGCCTGGCTGGTCAGCCTGGACTTCGCGGTGCCTGAGCAGCCGCCTGTGACGAGCTGGCAACTGCCGGGCGGCCAGAGCGTGTGGCTTTACCGCCCCGGGCGGAATGCCGCGTCAAAGTCCGCCAATTGACACGTTCAAGGCGGCGCCGGCGGGGCATACTTTCTCAAGCCCCCCGGCATCGGGCCGATATGGCCTGAACACCTCCACAACTTCCGCGCATGTTCGTCATCATCGGCTGGGCCATTTCCATGGCCTGCATCTTCGGCGTGTTCATTGCCCACGGCGGGAACATCGGCGTCATCCTGCATGCCTTGCCCTTCGAGATGATCACCATCTTCGGCGCCGCCATGGGCGCCTTCCTGGCCAACAACCAGATGAAGGTCGTCAAGGCCACGGCCGCCGGCCTGGGCCGCTGCTTCAAGGGCGGCAAGTACAGCAAGGCGCGCTACATGGAGCTGCTGGCGCTGATGTACGACATCCTGCAGAAGGCACGCAAGGAAGGCCTGATGTCCATAGAGAAGGACGTCGAGGATCCGCATTCCAGCCCGCTGTTCCAGAAGTACCCGACGGTGGGCAACGACCACCATGTCACCGAGTTCATCACCGACTACCTGCGCATGATGGTGTCGGGCAACCTCAACGCCCACGAGATCGAGGCGCTGATGGACAGCGAGATCGAGACCCACCACCAGGAAGAGCATGCCGCCGTGGCAGCGCTGCAGCGCGTGGCCGGCGGCCTGCCGGCCTTCGGCATCGTGGCCGCCGTGCTCGGTGTCGTGAACACCATGGGCTCTGTGGGCCAACCGCCGGCGGTGCTGGGCGGCATGATCGGCTCGGCGCTGGTCGGCACCTTCCTGGGCATTCTGCTGGCCTACGGCTTCGCGGAGCCCCTGGCAGGCCTGCTGGAGCAGAAGGTCGAGGATGCCGGCAAGGAATTCCAGTGCATCAAGACGACGCTGCTGGCCAGCATGCAGGGCTATGCGCCCCAGGTGGCCATCGAGTTCGGACGCAAGGTGCTGTTCTCGGGCGACCGCCCCAGCTTCGTCGAGCTGGAAGGTCATGTGAAGAAGAAATGACCCCCCCCCGAAGCGCCTTTGGCGCTCCCCCCACGGGGCGCGCACCCAGTGGCCCGGCGAAGCCGGTTTCACGGCCGCTGCCTGAGGGTGGTGGCGCTTCGCGCGCCGGAAACGCCGGAAACGCCGGGAGCGTCTGATGGCGGGAGATGCAAAGAAACTGCAGCCCATCATCATCAAGAAGGTGAAGAAGGGCGGCCACGCGGCCCATGGCGGCGCATGGAAGATCGCCTACGCCGACTTCGTCACGGCCATGATGGCCTTCTTCCTGCTGATGTGGCTGCTCGGCTCGACGACCGAGGGCGACAAGAAGGGCATCGCCGAGTTCTTCCAGTCGCCGCTGCGCGTCGCCATGCTGGGCGGCTCGGGGTCGGGCGACTCGTCCAGCATCGTGCGCGGCGGCGGCAAGGACCTGACGCGCGAGACCGGGCAGGTCAAGGAAGGCGACAGCCTGGCCCGGCGCTCCACCTACACGCTGCGTGCGCTGAAGGAGGAGCAGCGCAAGGCCGAGCGCTCGCGGCTGGAGCAGCTCAAGGCCAAGGTCGAGCAGATGCTGGCCGAGAACCCCAAGCTGGCCGCACTGGGCGGCCAGATCCGCCTGGACATGACCAGGGAAGGCCTGCGCATCCAGATCGTCGACGAGGGCAACCGGCCCATGTTCGACAGCGGCAGTGCGGTCGTGAAGCCCTATATGCGCGAGCTGCTGCGGGAACTGGGCGGCGTGCTGACCGAGGTGCCCAACCGCCTGACGGTGGAGGGCCATACCGACGCCCAGCCCTTCCCGGGCGGCGACAAGGGTTACAGCAACTGGGAACTGTCGGCCGACCGCGCGAACGCGTCCCGCCGCGAGCTGGTGGCCGGCGGACTGTCAGAGGCCCGCATGCTGCGCGTGCAGGGCCTGGCGGCCAGCAAGCTGCTCGACGCCAAGGACCCCAACGGTGCGTTGAACCGGCGCATCAGCATCATTGTCATGAACCGTGATGCCGAGGACGCCGTGCTGAAGAACTTGACCGACGAGCCGGAGGCCGACGCGGGCCCTGCGGAGAGCGGCGGGGCACAGGCGCCGGGGACCGGCCTCACGGAAGTGCCGGGTAGCGGAAAAATGCCGCAAACTCGGACGCCGGCGCCGCCTCGCTAGAAACTAGACTGCGGGGTGACCCCTGAAATCCCCGCCTGCCCCGAGAGAGGATCGCCATGAGCGCAGACATGAAATTCCTGGTCGTTGACGATTTCTCCACCATGCGCCGCATCGTGCGCGGCCTGCTGAAGGAGATCGGCTACAACAACTGCGAAGAGGCCGAGGATGGCGTCGAGGCGCTGAGCATGCTCAAGGGTGCCAAGTTCGACTTCGTTGTCAGCGACATCAACATGCCCAACATGACGGGCTTCGAGCTGCTGAAGGCCATCAAGGAAGACCCCAGCCTGAAGCACCTGCCGGTGCTGATGGTCACCGCCGAGGCCCGCAAGGAGGACATCGTGCTGGCCGCCCAGTCGGGTGCCGCGGGCTACATCGTCAAGCCTTTCACCAAGGCCACGCTGGAGGAAAAGGTCCTCAAGATCATGCAGAAGCTGGCCGCGGCGGCCTGACAACGGGGGATCCATATGTCGATGGAACAGTTGGACCAACTGGCCAAGGCTTCCGAGCCGCTGCTGGTCTCTCCCGAAGTCTTCCAGCAGCTCGGGACCATCACCCGCACGCTGCATGACACCATGCAGCGGCTGGGCGTCATGCCCAAGCTGCAGGTGGCCACTGACGGCCTGCCCGATGCGCGCAGCCGCCTGAACTACATCGCGACGAAGACGGCCGCGGCCGCCGAGAAGGTCTTGAACTCGGTCGACCAGGCCAAGGTCGAGCACGCCGGCATCAGCAAGGCGGCCAACGACATGGCCGCCGCCATCGTGGCCGACCCGGTGCGCGCCGTCGCCAGCGGCGCGGTGATGAATTTCGTCAAGGACGTCGAGCACCGCACCGCGAGCATCGATGCCCACCTGACCGACATCATGCTGGCCCAGGACTTCCACGACCTGACCGGTCAGGTCGTCGCCAAGGTCGTCACGCTGGCCAACGACCTGGAAGACAGCCTCGTCAAGCTGCTGGTGCAGGTCGTGCCGCCGGAGCAGCGCGAAAAGGTTGACCCCAACATCCTGCAGGGCCCGGTCGTGAACCCGGAAGGCCGCACGGACGTGGTCTCCAGCCAGGGCGAGGTCGACGACCTGCTCGCCAGCCTCGGCTTCTGAGCCCGCAACCAGGACAGGCCCTGGGGCTTGTCCCGCGCCGGGCGAGGGCCGCATGCGGGCGGCCTGGCATGAGCCCTCTCACCTCCCGTCGACAAGGCCGGCCTCTGCGCCGGCCTTTGCCATTGGGGCGGGATTTGCTGTGCAGATGGCCCAAGTGATGTAGGCGGGCCTGGATAGGCGATATAGCTGCACCTGTTTCGGGCGCCGGTCGCCGCGCGGGTCGCTTCAAAGGCCTACTCCAACCTGCATGAGACCCCTGCGAGAACAGAACCCTCCCGGGGCTGCGGATTAACAGGCGAGGTCGTCGTGGCTGTATTCGGCTCTGAATAAGGAGCTGAAATGCAAGCCATCCTCGCTGACGTCGCCGTGAGCATGCCGGAGTTCAAGAAGAACCCGGCCGCCGTGCTGCGCGAGGCCAACAAGCGTCCCGTGGCCGTACTGAACCATAGCAAGGCCGCTTTCTACATGGTCGAGCCTGAACTTTTCGAAGTGTTGATGCAAGAGATGGCCGACCGGGAGCTGATGGCCAAGGTCCGTGCTCGACTTGCCGACAAGAGCAAGGCCATCGAGGTCGACCTTGACGGCCTCTAAACCAAAGCCGGTGACGAAGAAGGCTCCAAAGAAGAAGTACAAGTGCCGGCTCAAGTTCCTGCCTGAAGCTCTGGAGGAATGCCAGGCCTTGATCGCAGCATTCGAGCGACCCTCAGGAAGCTTCTGGCAAAGCGACTGGACTCGCCGCACGTGCCTGGTGGCGAGCTGCATGGCGACCTCGCCAACTGCTACAAAATCAATCGTCTCGAGCAAGGCGTTCGCTTGGTGTGCCAAGTCGAGGACGACGCCCTCGTCGTGTTGGTGCTCGTTGTCGACAAGCGCGAGGACAGCGCCGTCTGCAAGTCGGCCATGGCTCGCCTGGTTGATGCGGCCAATGTCATGGCCGCGGCTGTGAAGACCGCGTCGAGAACCGCGGACGACAAGCTGAAGAAGAAGTAGGACGCGCACGAGCATGGTGCTCGCCGGGAACCCGCGCCAGCGCCAGCTTTCCGCGGATTCTTGGGCCCTTTGCGTAGTAAAACCCGTTGGGTCGGGCTCTACTGCGCTGTTGACGAGGGTGACGGCGTCGGCCCGGGCGAGATAAGCCGGGCAAGCACCCCGCTTTTCCCGCTCAAGTTTGCGGGGCGGCCTCGAACAATTCGGTCCAGCGCTGTAGAACCGCCATGGCCGACCAAGACGCACAAGACCGCAACCTGCCAGCATCGGCCAAGAAGATCGAAAGATCCCGGGCCGAGGGCCAGATGCCGCGCTCGCGCGACCTGCCGCACTTCGTGATGATGGTGGCCGGCGGCGCCGTGCTGACCGTGGGCGGGCCCCGCATCGTCGAGAAGCTGCGCCAGACGCTGGCCGCCGGCCTGCACTTCGACGCCGACCTGCTTGCGCGGCCCGGCTTCATGGGCGAGCGCCTGGTCGACATGGCGCTGGCCTTCGCCTCCGTCATGGCCCCCATCGCCGCCGTGCTGATGCTGGCGGGCATCGCCAGCCATCTCGCCAGCGGCTGGAACTGGACGATGAAGCCGCTCGTGCCCAAGTTCTCGCACCTGAATCCGCTGGGCGGCCTGAAGCGTCTGTTCACCGGCCAGGGCTTGGGCACGGCGCTGAAGGCGGTGCTGCTGGCGCTGGTGTTGGGCATCGTCGGCGCGCTGGTGCTGAAGAACCGCCTGGCGGCCTATGTGGGCATCATGTCCGTGCCGCTGCCCTCGGCCCTGGCCTACGCGGGCCAGCAGCTGATGGCCGGTCTCGCGCTGCTGGCCATCGCGCTGGCGGTGTTCGCCGCCATCGACGTGCCGCTGCAGCGCCAGCTCTGGCTGCGCCGCCTGCGCATGACCCGCGAGGAGGTCAAGCAGGAACTGAAGGAGGTCGAGGGCAACCTGGAGATCAAGGCCAAGGTGCGCGCCAAGATGCGCGAGCTGGCCAAGCGCCGCATGCTGGCCGCCGTGCCGCAGGCCGACCTGGTCGTCATGAACCCGACCCACTATGCCGTCGCGCTGAAGTACGACGAGGGCAAGATGGCCGCGCCCAAGGTCGTGGCCAAGGGAGCCGACCTGCTGGCGATGAAGATCCGCGACCTCGCCAAGGAGAGCAAGGTGCCGGTGCTGCAGCAGCCGGTGCTGGCCCGCGCCCTCTACGCCCACGCCAAGCTGGACCACGAGATCCCCGCCGCGCTGTTCGGCGCCGTAGCCCAGGTGCTGGCCTACGTCTACCAGTTGCGCGCCGCGATGAGCTCGCGCAACGCCGCGCGTCCCGACGTGCCCAATCCGCACGTGCCGCCCGAACTCGATCCGCACAACAAGCCGGGCTGGGCACCCGAGCCCGACCAGGATTTCGCTGAATGAATCCCTTGATCCAGAAGCTGCAAGGCCTGCTGGGCCCGCGCGCCGGCATCATCGCCGCCCTGGGCGCGCCCGTCGCGGTGCTGATGGTGCTGTCCATGATGGTGCTGCCGTTGCCGCCCTTCGTGCTGGACCTGCTGTTCACCTTCAACATCGCGATGGCGGTGATGGTGATGATGGTTGCGGCGCACATGATCAGGCCGCTGGACTTCGCTGCCTTCCCGACTGTGCTGCTGCTGACGACGCTGATGCGGCTGTCGCTGAACGTCGCGTCCACCCGCGTGGTGCTGCTGGAGGGCCACACGGGCACCGGTGCGGCCGGCAAGGTCATCGAGGCCTTTGGCCATTTCCTGATCGGCGGCAACTTCGCGGTCGGCCTGATCGTGTTCGCCATCCTGGTGGTCATCAACTTCATCGTCGTCACCAAGGGCGCCGAGCGCATCGCCGAGGTCGGCGCGCGCTTCACGCTGGACGCGATGCCCGGCAAGCAGATGGCCGTGGACGCGGACCTGAACGCCGGCCTCATCAACGAGGCCGAGGCCAAGCGCCGCCGCGCGGAGCTGTCCGACGAGGCGGACTTCTTCGGCTCCATGGACGGTGCCAGCAAGTTCGTACGCGGCGACGCGATCGCCGGCATGCTCATCCTGGCCATCAACATCGTCGGCGGCTTCATCATTGGCGTTGCCCAGCATGGCCTGTCCGCCGGCCAGGCTGCCGACAGCTACATCCTGCTGGCGGTGGGCGATGCGCTGGTGGCGCAGATCCCGGCGCTGCTGATCTCGGTGGCGGCGGCGATGGTGGTGTCGCGCGTGGGCACGGACAAGGACATCGGCAGCCAGATCGGCAAGCAGGTGTTCGGCTCGGCCAAGAGCATCGCGATCACGGCCGCCGTCATCGGGGCGCTGGGCCTGATCCCCGGCATGCCCCATGTCGTGTTCCTGCTGATCGCCGGCGGCCTGGGCTACCTGGCCTACTGGCTGCGCGCCAGGGAGCAGGCCCAGGATGCGGCCAAGGCGGTCAAGCCCGTCATGCCCAGCAGCGAGGGTGCCGGCGAGGCCAGCTGGGAAGACCTGGTGCCGGTCGACACGCTGGGCCTGGAGGTGGGCTACCGCCTCATCACGCTGGTCGACAAGACCAAGGAGGGTGACCTGCTCTCGCGCATCAAGGGCGTGCGGCGCAAGTTCGCGCAGGAGGTCGGCTTCTTGCCGCCGCCGGTGCACATCCGCGACAACCTGGAGTTGCGCCCCAGCCAGTACCGCATCTCGCTGCGCGGCGCCGTCGTCGGCGAGGCCGAGGCCTTCCCCGGCAT
>Ga0213878_10000228_pt1 | contig 23028 bp, 19 predicted proteins | sample VelepicoBEBS_R02_FD_161053 | JGI IMG/M metagenome (GOLD analysis project Ga0213878, IMG submission 161053) | Vellozia epidendroides bulk soil microbial communities from rupestrian grasslands, the National Park of Serra do Cipo, Brazil - BS_R02 | ecosystem: Environmental > Terrestrial > Soil >... | reverse complement strand
GAACAGACCGGCCGACGCATCACCTTGGTGCCTGGCATCACTCATGCCTCAGCACATGCCAGTTTCGTGCCAGCAAAGGGCGGTGGAGAAAAACTCTCAGGCTCTCAGGCCTGACTGTCGAGCCCACGATGGAGGCCGCGATGGCCTTGGCAGACAAGTTGCGCATTCATCCCACCATCGTGGCCGGACGCGTTCGTCACGAAACAGGCAACTGGCGACTGTTGAGCAGCATCAAGGCGGATGTGCGCCGACTGTTCGCCGACCAACTGCAGGAGCCAGCCCACAAAGCTTGATCGACAAAGAAAAAACCCCTGGGTGCTCGAACACTCAGGGGCCTTGGTGAGGTGAAAAGGGGTCTACCAAACCACCCAAGCACATCACGTCTTAGCGAAGGCTGCGGACCCTACCAGTTCGCAGTGCACGGGCTCGCGTGAAAACCCCTCAACCCTTCTACGAGGAGTTGGCATGGCCTACACGGACAACTTGTTCATCGCCGCTCAAGATAGTTGACGCCGGAAGTCGCTGCCTGAGCGGCGGCAGCGGGTGCTCCAACGGGACGGGCGAGTGGCGGCCGGCTCGGCGCCGAGCGCGCGGTCAGGCCAGGGCGGTGCGGGGCCGCGACGCGAGCCAAAGCCCGATAAAGGTCAGGCCGGCGTTCAGCAGCAGCAGTTCCAGCCCGAAACGATAGGCGCCAAACAGCCAATCCTGCGACCTCTCGATCAGCCAGCACAGCGCCGGCGCGGCCAGCGCCACCCAGGGCAAGGCGCCACCGCGCGGCTCGCGCCGGACCAGGATGGCGAATGCGAACAACCCCAGCAGCGGGCCATAGGTGTAGCCGGCCAGCTTGAGGATGAGGTTGACCATGCTGGGATCGTCCAGCCAGCGGAAGGCCAGCGTCAGCAGCAGGAACACGCCTGCGTAGCCCAGGTGAACCCGGCGCCGGATGCGCGCCTTGGCAGCCTCGTCGAGGTCATCGCGTTTCATCAGGCCCAGCAGGTCCAGGCAGGTGGACGAGGTCAGCGCCGTGATGGCGCCATCGGCGCTGGGGAACAGCGCCGAGATCAGCGCGAGCAGGAAGACCAGCTGAACCCAGGCCGGCAGGTATTGCAGCACGACCGTCGGGAACAGCCGGTCGCCCTGGGCGGCCACGCCATGCTGCTGCGCGAACAGGCTCAACAAGCCGCCCAGGAACAGGAACAGCGCGACGACGACCGCGGTGATGCAGGCCATCAGCATCATGTTCTTCTGCGCGTCGGCGAGGCGGCGCACCGAGATGTTCTTCTGCATCATCTCCTGGTCCAGACCCGTCATCGCGACGGCGATGGCGGCGCCGGCCAGCAACTGCTTGCCCCAGAAGCTGGCGCTGGCGGGGTCGTGTACGACGACACGCGTCATGCCGGCCGCGTCCAGCGCCTGCCAGCCCTGCCAGAGGTCCAGGCCCAGCGCATGCAGCAGCAGGCCCACGCAGATCAGCAGGCCGCCCAGCATGCCCGCGGTCTGCAGCGTGTCGGTCCAGACGATGGTCTTGACCCCGCCCTCCATCGTGTAGAGCAGGATCATCAACAGCACCACCGCGGCGCTGAGCCAGAACGGCAGGCCCATGCGCTCCAGCACCATGTCCTGCAGCACGCGCACGACGAGGTAGAGCCGCGCCGTAGCGCCCAGCGTGCGCGACAGGATGAAGAAACTCGCGCCCGTCCGGTGCGCCGACGCGCCCAGGCGCAGCGCCAGCAGCGTGTAGATGGAGCTGACGTTGAAGCGGTAGTACAGCGGCAGCAGCACGAAGGCGACCAGCGCATAGCCAATCAACTGGCCGGCGATGATCTGCAAATAGGCGAACTGGTTGCCGGCCACCATGCCGGGCACGCTGATGAAGGTGACGCCGGACAGTGACGTGCCGATCATGCCGAAGGCCACCAGCAGCCAGTGGCTGCTCTTGTTGCCGACAAAGAAGCTGGCGTTGTCGGAGCGCCGGCCCGTCCACCAGGCCACGCCAAGCAGCAGCGCGAAATAGGCCAGCACGACGCCCAGCAACAGCGGCGCCGAGAGTGCGCCGGCGCTGGGCATCGCGGCGGTGGCGTCTTGTGGGGAGATGGGAAGGCTCAAAACGGATCCTGTATTGGGTGGTGCGTGCAGCAAGACCACACGGCGAGGTGTTCATGCGCGGCATCCGGGTTTCGATCGGACCGCAGCGCCACGACAGCGGCTTTCGCCAGGCAAGGCCGCAGGGGCAGTTGCCCGCGACCGCATCGTTCAGCGCGGGGCATGGCCATCCAGTGCCGCCAGAACCGCCGTGTGGATGGCGATGCGCGCCGCGCCGATCTGCCGGTTCTCGCGCGTCGGGTTCACGCGGTTGCTCAGCAGCACGACGAAGGCCTGGCGTGAACGGTCGATATAGAGGGAGGTGCCGGTGAAACCGGTGTGCATGACGGCATCGGGCGACGCCAGTGGCCCGGCGAACGAGCCCGTCTGGCCCTGCGGCGTGTCCCAGCCCAGCGCGCGTGAGCTGCCCGGCGGCAGGTCCTGCCGGACGATAAAGCCTTCCACGGTCTCCGGCCTCAGCAGCGGCCGGTCGTCCAGCCGGCCACGGCCAAGGTAGAGCTGAGCCAGCCGCGACAGGTCCGCCGCCGTCGAGAACAGCCCTGCATGGCCGGCGACGCCGCCCATCAGGTCGGCATTCTCGTCATGGACGGTGCCGCGCACGAGGCGGTGACGGTAATGCGTGTCCAGCTCGGTCGCCGGGATGCGCGGCAGCAGCGACGCCGGCGGATTGAAGCCGGTGTCGCGCATACCCAGCGGCTCGAAGACACGCGCCGCGAGGAAGCGGTCCAGCGGTTGGCCCGACACGCGTTCGACAACCTGGCCCAGCAGAATGAAGTTCTCGTCGCGGTAGACGTAGCGCGCGCCCGGCGGCGCCTCGACAGGCAACCTCTCGACCGCCTCCAGCAGCTCGTCGCGCGTCCTGGCGTGCTTCCACAGCAGCCTCGGCGACGGCAGGCCGGCGCTGTGCGACAGCAGGTGGCGCAGCGTGATGTCGGCATGCCCCGGCGGCCCGGCGAACCCGGGCAGGTAGCGGACGACGGGCTCGTCCAGCCTCAGCAGACCGTCGTCGCAAAGCAGGGCCACGGCGGTCGTCGTGGCCACCACCTTGGTCAGCGAGGCTACGTCGAAAACGGCATCGACGGGCATGGAGGGCGCATCCGGCGATGCGTCCAGCCGGCCAAAGCTCTTCAGCGCTACCAGTCTGCCGCCGACACCGACCGCCAGCACCGCACCGGGGAAGGCCTTGCGGGCCACCCAGGCATCGACCTCCTGGAAGGCGGCGGCGAAGCGCTGCTCCTGGGCCGGCACGGCGTCCGCGAAGGCGGCCGAAGGCGGCGGGGCCGGCTGGCCCCACTGGCAGGCGCCGAGGGCGGCAGCCGCCATCAGCCCGGGCAGGCATCGGAGGAAGGGGCGCATCGTCGTAAGCATGAAAAGTGCAGGCGCCGCAGCGTACGGCCAGCGCCCCGCACCGGCCATCGACAAACATCGCCGCCCCATAGACGGAAGTCATACGGTCAGCGCAACCATGGATCCACTGGGCTGGCAGCGCCTGAATTGCCGCACAAGTCACGCCAACACCCTTTCGCTCACCGCCCAGAATTCGTCCGGGCGGGCGTTTTCTGCTGAAATTCCAAGCCTTTTCATCCACACGCCACATTCGAGACCCTAACGGGGCAAGTCGTCGCCCGCGCGAGGCCGCCCCATGGCGTGCTTGTCCGCATTCCGGCAAAGACCGCATGACGCATACCATCCATGGCATGGACGAGCAGCCGAACGCCGAGTGTGTGGCAGGGCAAGGCCTGCCCCTGGACACCCCCACGACGCCCTCCAGTCGCCCGTCGCCCAGGCATCCCCCGACCGAAGCCGCCTGACCGGCCGCCCGCCCCATCTTGAGCCGCAAGCCCTCGTCCTCGCTCTTTGCCGCCCTGGCCCTGGGCGCCAGCATCGGCCTTCTGCTGCCGGCCCTCATCGTCGGCGGTCTCTTCATCGGGTTGCGCGAGTCCCAGGTGGCCGAGCAGTCGCTGCAGCGCGACCTGAACGCCAAGCTGGACGTGCTGGCCAGCAGCCTGCCCGAGCTGCTGTGGAACCTGGACGCCGTGGCGGCGCGCGAGGTCGTGTCGGCCATCGTCAAGTCGCCCGAGGTCGTGCGCGTCAGCGTCAGCGATGCGTCCCAGGGCCTGCCCTTCATCGAGAACCATCTGCCCGAGCGTCGCCTGGGCAAGACGCTGACAGGCGAACGCGACATCATGCGCGGCACCACGCGCATCGGTCACATCCAGATCGAGATCGACGACCACCTCAGCACGGCGGCCGTTCTGCGCCAGCGCTGGCTCTATGGCGCCACAGTCGGCGGCCAGTTGCTGGCCTCGCTGGCCATGGTGCTGTGGCTGCTGAACTCGCGCCTGTTCCGCCCCTTGCGCGAACTCGGCGGCTTCGCCAACGACCTCGCCGAAGGCCGCTTCAACGCCAAGCTCGAACACCGGCGCGAGGATGAGATCGGCCAGTTGGGCAGCCATCTCGAGCACATGCGCGATGCGCTGCAGCAGCAGTTCGATGCACAGCGCCACCTCATCGAGCGACTGCGCGGCGTGGCCGAGACGGCGCCCGGCGTCGTCTACCAGCTGCGCCTGGCTGTCAACGGCGAGTTCTCGTTCGCCTACGTCAGCGAGGCGGTGCGCGAGTACTTCCTGCTCGGCAGCGCCGAGCTCAGCCGCAGCGCCGCGCCCTGGTTCGAGCGCATCCACGCCGGCGACCGCGCCGGCGTGCGCGAAAGCTTGCTGGCCTCGGCCCGCAATCTCAGCCCCTGGCAGCAGGAGTTCCGCACGCCGCAGGCCGACGGCGGCGAGCGCTGGCTGTACGGCAACGCCATTGCCCAGCGCGAGGCGGACGGCAGCGTGCTGTGGCACGGCTTCCTGACCGACATCTCGCGCCAACGCCGCGACGCGCTGGAGCTGGAGCGCTACCGCCACCACCTGGAGGAGCTCGTCGAGGCGCGCACCGCCGCACTGGCCGAGGCCACCCAGGCCGCGCAGGCCGCCAGCCTCGCCAAGAGCGCCTTCCTGGCCAACATGAGCCACGAGATCCGTACGCCGATGAATGCCATCATCGGCCTGACCTACCTTGCCAAGAGCTACACCGTTGAGCCCGAGCAGCAGCAGCGCCTGCAGAAAGTCGCCAACGCGGCCGAGCACCTGCTCAGCGTCATCAACAACGTGCTAGACCTCTCCAAGATCGAGGCCGGCAAGGTTCAGCTGGAACGGCGCGAGTTCACCGTCGACCAGGTGCTGGACAACATCGCCAACATGACGACGCAGGCCGCCGCCGCCAAGCAGCTGCGTGTCGAGACCGACGTGGCGGCGGTCCTGCGCGGGCGCGTGCTCATCGGCGACCCCCAACGCATCTCCGAGGTGCTGCTGAACTTCGCCGGCAACGCCGTCAAGTTCACCGACCAGGGCTTCGTGCGCCTGAGCGTATGCGTGGACGAGGGCCAGCCCGGCCCCGGCCTGGCACTGCGCTTCGAAGTGCAGGACAGCGGCATCGGCATCTCGCCCGAGGCACAGGCTCGGCTCTTCCGCGACTTCGAGCAGGCCGACAGCTCGACGACGCGCCGCTACGGCGGCACCGGGCTGGGCCTGGCCATCTGCCGCCGTCTGGCCGCGCTGATGGGCGGGGCCGTCGGCGTCGAAAGCGCGCTGGGCCACGGCAGCAGCTTCTGGTTCACGCTCAACGTCGAGTCCGCGAGCTACACGCCCACGGCGCCCGCACTGCTGCCGCGCCTGCACTCCGCGCGTGAACGCCTCGCCACGCTGGCCAAGACCCATCCGCGCCGCATCCTGCTGGCCGAGGACAACCCGGTCAACCAGGAGGTCGCCGTCGCCCTCATCGGCAGCGCCGGCCTCGCGGTGGACGTGGCCGTGGACGGCCGGCAGGCCATCGCCATGGTCAAGGACGGCGACTACGCCCTGGTGCTGATGGACGTGCAGATGCCCGTCATGGACGGCTTGGATGCGACCCGCGCGATCCGCCGCCTGGCCCAGGGTGCCGGTCTGCCCATCCTGGCCATGACGGCCAACGCCTTCGACGAGGAGCGCCAGCGCTGCCTGGAGGCCGGCATGGACGATCATGTCGCCAAGCCCGTCGTCGCCGAGCAGCTGTTCGCGACCCTCCACGACTGGCTGTCGGGCACGCGCACGAGCGCCAGGGGCAAGGCCTTGGAGAGCTGATCAGTCCAGGGCAGAGCGCTGGGCCTGCCACGTGCCGGAGGCCCACGGCCCTCCATCGGCACAAGCAGTCAGTCCGCAGGGGCTGCTTGGGGCAGCCCCGCTCCCAAGCCGGCCAGCCTGGCGATGTGCTTGCCGGCCAACCCGGCCTGCATCGCCGCCCCTGCCGCCCAAGAGACTCCTTGGACGAGAGGTTATTGCGACTCCTTGATAAGCCGCCCCGAGCCGGCCTGCAGCGGCCGCGCGTTCATCGGGTAGAGCCTGGCGAACACGTCCAGTTGCGGGCCTGACAGCGCGACCGGCTGGCGCAGCACCATCCACAGCACGCCCTCGCTGCAGGGCGGCGTCGTCAGCGAACCCATGTAGGTGTAATAGCCACGCTGCTCGGGCAGCAACTGGCTCGGGTCGATCTGCCCCTGGGCTGGCAAGTCCTCCCCCTTTTCCAGCGGCAGGTTGCCCCAGACGGCCTGGATGACGGGATGGGCCATGTCGTCGCCCCCCCGCTCCAGGAGCACGGCGACAACGGCCAGCCGTCCCTGCGCATCCTTGTGCACGAGGTGGGCCACCATGTCGAACAGCTTGCCGTTGACGCGCTCTTCGCTGGGCCGGTGGAAGTGGAACTGCTGCAGCTCGTAGCGCCGCCCCATGACGGAGAGCCCGCTACCGGGCGCGACGTTGACCTGGATGGTGTGGCCGTTGTCCAGCACCGAGAAGCTGCCGGGGTGGTAGTCGAAGGCGATCCGCTCGAGGTCGACCGCCAGGCCCTCGCGGATGTCGATGGGGCTCTGGCGCGTCCCGACGGCGCAGAGCCGGTTCTCGGGCGCCAGCTCGGCCCAGTGCTCAGGACCGGCCTCCCCCGTGTAGCCCCAATGCACTGGCTTGGGCGGCTGGGCCTTGGCGGCCTTGGCGGACCGGGCAGCCCGGGCAGCGGGTCTGGCGGTGGCCACACCTTCGACCGGCGTGGCCAGACGCTCCGCCAGGCGCTGGCGCAGCACCTCGACTGGTTCCTTGGGCTCCTCGGCCCGGGCGGCGAGCGCCAGCAGGCAGGCGACGAGGATCACGCGCGTTTTCATACCGCACATTTTCGGCCGGCCGGCCGCGAGCTTGAGCGCCGCGTCAGGCTGCGATCGAGCGCCTGACGCCATACCAGGCCACCAGGCCCACCAGCATCAGCCCGGCCGACGCGAGGGCCAGGGCCAGCGTAGAGTGCATGACCAGCGGCACCAGCAGGCCAGCCACAAGGCCGTTGGCCGCCGAGCCTATGCAGGCCTGCAGCGACGAGGCCATGCCGCGGCGCTCGGGCACCTGGTCCAGCACCAGCAGCGTGACGACGGGCACCATCAACGCCCAGCCGAAGGAGAACAGGCCGATCAGCGGCAACGCCCAGAAGGCGCTCAGCGGCGCGACCAGGTTGAGCGCGATGTTCACGACCGACACGGCGACCATGATGCGAAAGCCCCGCATGATCTGCCGCTGCGGCGACATCTTGCCAGCCAGCCGCCCGCTGACGGCCGCGCCGGCCATGATGCCGCCAATGGTGCACAGGAAGAACCAGAAGAATTGCGTCGGCGCGAACTGCAGGTGTTCGCCGAGGAAGACCGGCGTGGCCAGCACGTAGAGGAACATGCCGTTGAACGGGATGCCGCTGGCCAGCACCAGCATCATGAACTTGGGACTGCTGCACAGCCGCCAGTATTCGCGCATCAGCGCGCCGACGTGGAAAGGCTGGACCAGATTGGGATGCAGCGTCTCGGGCAGCAGCCGCCAGTTGGCAACCAGCAGCACCGCGGAGACGGCCGTCAGGAACCAGAAGATCGAGTGCCAGTCGGCGTGCACGAACAGGAAGCCGCCCACCATGGGCGCGATGGCCGGCGCGACACCGAAGAACAACGTCACCTGCGACATCACGCGCTGCGCGTCCGCGGGCGGGAACATGTCGCGGATGATGGCCCGCGACACGACGATGCCCGCGCCGGCCGACATTCCTTGCACGGTGCGCCAGAACACCAGCTGGCCGATTGAGCCCGCCACCGCGCAGCCTATGCTGGCCAGCGTGAAGACGGCCAGGCCGACCAGCACGACGGGGCGGCGGCCGAAGCAGTCCGACAGCGCACCATGGAAGAGGTTCATGAAGGCGAACCCCAGCAGATAGGCCGACAGCGTCTGCTGCATCTCTACCGGCGTCGCATTCAGCGCCGCGGCGATGCCGGCGAAGGCCGGCAGATAGGTGTCGATGGAGAAGGGGCCGACCATGGCCAGGCAGGCCAGCAGAACGGACAGGGCCCAGCGGGGCGCGCGCCACAGGCGGCTGGCGTCAGGATTCATCGGGGCGGTCGGGTAGACGGGCGGGCAGCCGCAGGTTGCGGCGGCCGGCCAGTGTATCGACCCGTCCCGGCGCGCGCGGGCCTGGGGTTGTAGCCGGGTTCAGGCGAAGCCCTGCCGCGGCCCTGCCGTCTTGAACTGCGCGATGACTTCGAGCAGGTCGGCCGCCTGCAGGCGCAGGCTCTCGGCCGCGGCGGCGCTCTGCTCGACGAGGGCGGCGTTCTGCTGCGTGCCCCGGTCGATGGACGCCACCGCCTGGTTGACCTGGCCGATCCCGCTGCTCTGCTCGGTGGCCGAAGCGTCGATCTCGGCCATCAGATGGGTCATGCGGTGCACCTGGCTGACGATGTCGCCCATGGTCGCGCCGGCCTCGCCGACAAGCTGGCTGCCGGCCTGGACCTTCTCGACGCTCGCGCCTATCAGGCTCTTGATCTCGCGCGCTGCCTGAGCGCTGCGCTGTGCCAGTGCGCGCACCTCGCCGGCCACGACGGCGAACCCTCGCCCCTGCTCGCCGGCGCGCGCCGCCTCCACCGCCGCGTTCAGCGCCAGGATGTTGGTCTGGAACGCAATGCCGTCTATCGTGCCGATGATGTCGGCGATGCGGCGGCTGGAGTCGCTGATCTCGCCCATGGTCGTCACGACGCGCTGCACCACGTCGCCACCGCGGCCGGCCACCTCGGTCGCCGCGCTGGCGAGCCGGCTGGCCTGGCGCGAGCTCTCGGCCGTCTGCTGCACGGTGGACGTCATCTGCTGCATGGACGCCGCCGTCTGCTGCAGCGCGGTAGCCTGCTGCTCGGTGCGGCTGGACAGGTCGTGGTTGCCGCTGGAGATCTGCTGCGAGGCCGTGACGATGCTGTCCGCCGACCGGCGCACGCGATCCACCATGTCCACCAGACCATCATTCATGCGCTTGAGGGCGGCCAGCAGCTGGCCGGTCTCATCCCCGCGGTCGACGACGATGTCCGAGCTCAGGTCACCCGACGCGACGGCCTCGGCCAGGTGCACGGCGCGCTCGAGCGGCCGCGTGACGGCGTTGCTCAGCGCCCAGCCCAGCAGCACCGCGGCGGCAACCGCCGCGAGACTGGCGCCCACCATCAGCGCACGATCGCTGCCGTAGGCGCTTTCGGCCTGCTGCACGCGCGCGACGGACTGCCGGCTCTCGTAGGCGAGGTAGTCCTCGGTCGCCTTCAGCAGGGCCGCAAGCAGCGGGCGGCATTCGCCGTTCATCTTGGCGATGGCCTCGTCGCGCCGGCCGTCCAGCGCCATGGCGACGATGGCCAGGGCCACCGGGCCATACCGGGCCTCGATGCGCTCCATGTCACTCACCAGCGCGGCGTCGCGCACGCCCAGGTCACCAGCCCGGTCCACGGCCTGCCTGAGCGCGACCATGACCTGCCGCATGTCCTCATGCGCCCGGCTGACGGACGCCTTCTCGAGGTCGCGATCGGCGGGCGTCGTCACCAGTACCAGGTTGCGCGCCGCGATGGCCCGGCGCGTCGCGGCGCCGCGCACGTCGTTGACCAGCCGCTCTCGCTCGCCCACGCCGGCCAGATAGCCGGTGAAGCGGCTGTTGGAGCGACTCAGGGAATTCAGCGCCAGACCCGACACCAGCAGCACGACGGCCGCCAGCACGGCGAAACCCAGCATCAGCTTGGAGCGCAACCGCAGATTGCTCAACTTCATCGCAACACTCCCCTTGGCGTCGCCCGAGGCCCTGAGGTCGGCACTCGATTCGGGCGTATCGAGCACCGCCGGAGATTCGATGGGGTCGCCGGATCCGGGCGACCGCGCCGCGAGGGCAAGGCGTGGGTGCAGCGCCATGCACTGGCGCCGCGCCTAACGACGCGACAAAAGGAATCTAGCCGCAGTCAATGCGCTTGGCGAGGAAAGCCCCGCGGGAAAGGGGGCGACAGAAAGAGTGAAGCAAGCCGATAGGCCGGATTCTGTGCACCGCCCTCCCCTTGCGGGTCGGACGGCGTGACCGCCATTCCTCTGGGCCGGACATCACTGCCCGGCTCGGTGCCACCTACCCGCCAGCTCTGCGAGCCGCATCAACGCTGGCCTACTTGGTGTTGCTGCGCGTAGAGATTGCCCGTTTCACCCGGACTTAACCGGCTCGTCTCTGTTGCTCTGATCCTCGGCTTACGCCGGGCAGCCGTTAGCTGCTACGCCGCTCTGTGCAGTCCGGACCTTCCTCCAGGGCCATGTTTCCATGCTTGCCCCAGCGGCGGTCTGGCTTGCTTCACACTAGCGATTATCTCAGCACCGCCCCAGGGAGCACGAATGAAGGCCGCCAGCATCCTCGACACCATAGGCAACACCCCCCACATCCGCCTGCAACGCCTGTTCGGCGGGGCCCAGATCTGGGTCAAGTCCGAGCGAAGCAACCCGGGCGGCTCCATCAAGGACCGCATCGCGCTGTCCATGATCGAGGACGCCGAGGCGCGGGGCCTGCTCAGGCCCGGCGGCACCATCATCGAGCCGACCTCGGGCAACACCGGCGTGGGCCTGGCGATGGTGGCGGCCGTGAAGGGCTACAAACTCATCCTCGTCATGCCCGACAGCATGAGCATCGAGCGCCGCCGGCTGATGCTGGCCTATGGCGCCACGTTCGACCTGACGCCGCGCGAGAAGGGCATGAAAGGCGCCATCGCGCGCGCCCGCGAGCTGCTGGAGCAGCACCCCGGCTCGTGGATGCCGCAGCAGTTCGAGAACGCAGCCAACCCGGCCATCCACGTGAAGGCAACGGCGCAGGAGATCCTGCGTGACTTCCCCGAAGGCCTGGATGCGCTGATCACCGGCGTCGGCACCGGCGGTCACATCACCGGTTGCGCCCAGGTACTGAAGGCTGCCTGGCCGCGATTGAAGGTCTATGCCGTGGAGCCCAGCGCCTCGCCCGTCATCAGCGGCGGCCAGCCCAGCCCCCATCCCATCCAGGGCATAGGCGCCGGCTTCATCCCGGCCGTGCTGGACACCACGCTGCTGGACGGCGTCATCCAGGTCGAGGCCGAGGCGGCGCGCGAATACGCCCGCCGCTGCGCCCGCGAGGAGGGCCTGCTGGTGGGCATCTCCAGCGGCGCGACGCTGGCAGCCATCGCCCAGAAGCTGCCCGAACTGCCGGCCGGTGCCCGCGTGCTGGGCTTCAACTACGACACTGGCGAGCGCTACCTGTCGGTGGACGGTTTCCTGCCGCAAGGTTGAGCGCTGCGGTGGCTCACTCGCCGCCCGCCTCGTCCCCCTCGAAGCCCTCGTTGTCCTTGCGCGCCTGGCGGGCGAGCTCGGCCTTCAACGGCTTCAGCGATTCGATCAGCGCCTCGGGCGGCCGGGTGCCCGCGATGCGCAGCACCGGCGGCGGCAGGCTGGCCAGGTAGGGCGGACCGAACACATATTGCTGCTCCTGGCGGTTGCCGACCTGCAGGCCCAGGCCCAGCAGGAGCAGCGCCGCGATGCCGCCGTTCAGGATGCGCCGCGTGCCCGGCCAGACGAGCCGGGCATGCCAGGCGATCAGCACCGCTGTGCCGACCGGCGTGGCCAGCGACTCCAGCGCCATCAGGCGCGGCCAGGAGAAAGCGTAGGCGATGGCCGGCAGGGTCCAGTCCAGCCCCTGCAGCACGACGATGACGACCAGGACCCGACGCAGATGCGTCGTGAACGGGAAGCGGTGCCGGAACAGCTGGCTGGCCAGCGACCACAGCCCCGCCCAGGCCAGCACGAAGGCCAGCGGCGCCAGCAGTGGCGAGGCGTAGTCGACCCAGCGCGCGTCGGGGTCGACTGCGCTCCAGCGGTCCACCCATTGGAAGAACAGCATCACCAGCAGCAGCAGCGGCACCAGCGCCCAGTGGCGCGTCTTGTCGACGATGAGCAGATGCTCGGGCGCCAGCGTGTCAGCGCTGGTGCGCAGGCGCAGCGTGCAGCCGGCCAGCTGGAAGGCGCCGCCCATGGGCAGCGGCACGTCGTCGCCGCTGGTCAGCCGCTGCTTGCCGAGATGGCCGCCGTTGCGGCTCTCCAGCAGCTTCAGCCGCACGCCGCCGTCCGGCGCCAGGTGCAGCTCGGCATGCTCGGCGGCGAGGTGGACGTCGTCCAGCACGATATCGCAGGCTGGCGAGCGGCCGATGCGCACCGGCCATTGCGTCACGCGCTGCACCAGGGTGGCACGGCCGTCGCGGCCCAGCAGCTCGACGACGGCCGATCCCGGCGCCACCAGGGCGGGTGCCATCACTTGGCCTTGCTGCTGTTCGTCCACGCGAAGCCCTCCAGGTAATGCGCCGCGAGCTTGAGCGCGTTGTCGAAGCTGACGCCGCGGGCGTCGAAGCGACCCAGGGCGCCCTGCTTGGAGGCGTCCACCGTCGTCACGAGGACGGTGAGGTCATGCAGGCCCTCCAGCTTGCGGTAGGCGCGCAGGCAGACGACCGCGCGCAGCGGGAGCCCGTCGCGGTCGACGAACTGCTCCTTGCAGTAGGGCCCGGTGCGCGACTTGTCGGCCTGCCCCAGACGCTCGTTGCGAAAGCTGCCCGAATACTGGCGCGCGAAGCGCAACGCGCCGAGCTTGGCGCCGTCATAGGCCTCGTGCGACATGTCCAGCCAACCGGTCTGCAAGTTGCCGCTGACGAACAGGGGATGGTCCATGCGGCACTGCGAGCGCTCGAAGTCCAGGCCCTTGGTGTCGGCCGGCGTGCCCCGGCCCCAGCAGCGCATGAAGTCCTGCTTGGGCACCGGCAGGCGGTAGCGGTCGTTGTTGGCACTCTCCCAGGGCTGGGCCAGGAAGCGCGTGACGAGCTCGTCCTGGTAGCGCATCAGCTGGTCGCGCAGCCGGCCCCAGGCCGCCGCGTGGATGGGCTTGGCGGCAAGGCTGCGCTTGACCAGGCTCTCGGCGAACTCGCCCGGCACCAGGAAGCTGACCTGCTGCGCGAACAGCAGCGTCGATACGTTGACGCCGACGACCAGGCCGTCCTCGTCCAGCACGGGGCCGCCGCTCATGCCGGGGTTGATACCACCAGCGTAGTAGATCAGCGGGTCGAAGCTGCGCTCCACCAGGCCGTTGTAGTTGCCCTCGACGACAGCAAAGGCCACGTCGTGCGGGTTGCCCATGGAGTAGATGCGCTCGCCCTTGGCCAGCGGCTGGCTCTGCGGGCGGAACTGCAACGCGCCACGACCCTTCAGTCCTCCACCCTTGCCGTCGTCGACGGCACGCAGCAGCGCGAGGTCGCGGCGGGCATCGAAGTCCAGCAGCTCCAAGGCGCCGCTCTGGCCGTCGGTCGTCGCGTAGCGCAGCCGGTAGCTGTCGGGCTCCAGCGCGAACTGGCTGATGACGTGGTAGTTGGTGACGACATGGCCGTCGTCGCTGACGAGGAAGCCCGAGCCCACCGAGGCCTGGCTGTCCTGGGTCTTGAGCAGCGTGCGGATCTGCAGCAACTGGCCCTTGCTGCGCTCGTACAGCCGGCGCGCGCTGGCGGACACGGTGGGCGGCTGCTGGGCCTGCGGTGGCGCGGCCGTCACGGGCGGCGCCGGCTGCGCGGCCGTCACGGGCGGCGCCGGCTGCGCGGCGGCGACGGCGGCCAGGCCAGCGAGGGCCAGACCTAACAGCGGCTTCAAACAGGATCTCATCAACAAGCGAAACCTCCCTGGGCGGGCGACGATGCTAGCCGTTTTGGGCGAAAAACCCGGTCGTCAGCATAGAACTCGCGTGACGCATTCGCAGCCCACCAGCCGGGGATGCCCAGCACGGGCAGGGGCGGCATATCGGCCGGGCAGAGGGTGGCAGGCAGCCGCGGTGCCTCGACGTCGGCCACGAGGAGGACGCGGGCGCACAACGCCGGGCGCGGTGCAAGCAATTTCTCAAGCAGCGCATGGCCCACGACGAGAGCGCGGGCCTGCTGCCACAGCGCGCGCCGCGTGACGAAGAGGGCCGTCCAGTCCTGCTCGCGCAAGGCCTGCTGCAGCTCCGGTGGCGCTGCGAGCAGCATGCCACTCTCGTCCAGCAGCGTCAGCGCATCGCGCATGGGGCCGCGGCGCCCGGGCGGGGCCGGCGGCGCGGCGACATGTGCGCGGTTCAGCGCCGCCTTGAGGACCGGGCAGCGCAGCCAGACCAGGCCGTTGAAGAGGTCGTGTGCGTTGTCGCGTGTCGGCACGCGGCCGGTGGCGGCGATGTGCTGCTCGTAGCCGGTTGCCCGCGGCCGGTCCGGCTCGAAGCGCTCATGGTCCAGGGCCCGGTGCACCGGCTGGCCCGCCGCCAGCCGCGCCAGTACCGGCCCAGCCACGTCGCGGTAGGGCGCGAACCAGGGCCGCGCCCAGTCGGGTGCCATCATCCGTGGCCGAAGCGGACCTGGTTGGGGTTCTTGTCCGGCTGCAACTGGAAGGCCTGCGGGTGCTTGCGGAACAGCTTGGTCGACGGTGCCGTCTTGGCCAGCAGCCCGGCCTCCTTCAATGCCTTGGCGGCGGCGCCAAGGTCGTGCCATTGGCCGTCCGCCAGCTTGGGCAGCAGCGCCAGGACGGCGTTGATCTCCTTCGCCGCGGCGACGTTGGCGTCGACAGGCGCGGGCGCCGGCTTGGGCGCGGCCACCGCCTTCGGGGCGGGCTTCGGCGCGGGCTTGGGCGCCGGTGCAGGTACCGGTGCAGGTACCGGTGCAGGTACCGGTGCGGGCACCGGGGCTGGCACCGGTGCCGACACCGGGGCGGGCATTGGGGTGGCGGCCTTGGCCGGCGCAGCCTTCTCGGCCTTCTTCTCAGCCCTCCTCGCGGCCGGCTTGGGTGCGGCGGCCTTCTTGGCCGGCTCGCGTTTGGCCGCCGGCCTCGGACTGCCATGGGCCAGTTCGTTGAACTGGTCGTAGATCTGGATGACGCCGTCGCCGGTCTTGCCGTACTGGCCGAAGCCGCGCAGCCAGGCGCCCTTCTCGCGCAGGCGCAGCACCAGCGGCGCGAAGTCGCTGTCGGACGACACCAGCACGATGACGTCGGGCTTCTCGGTGATGGCCAGGTCCATCGCGTCGGCGGCCAGCGCGATATCCGTCGAGTTCTTGCCGATGGCGAGATTGACGATGGCGCGCAGGCCCAGGCGCTTCAGGAAGCCTTGCTCGCGCAGCGCCTGCTCGGCATTGCAGTAGGCGCGGCGGATGTGGGCAGCGCCGTAGTCCTTGAACACCATGTTCAGGGCCTGCTCGATGACGTCGGTGGCGACGTTGTCGAAGTCGACGAGGAAGGCGACTTTCTTGTTGTCGTTCATGCGATCAGTTTCCAGTTCAGGGTGTCGCCGCCGCGCAGCGGCTTGAGTTGCGCCTCGCCGAAGGGCACGGCCTCGGGCAGCGACCAGGGCTCGCGCCTGAGCGTGACGGTACCGTTGTTGCGCGGCAAGCCGTAGAAGTCGGGGCCGTTGTGACCGGCAAAGGCGTCCAGCTTGTCAAGCGCGCCGATCGCCTCGAAGGCCTCGGCGTACAGCTCCAGCGCCGAGATGGCCGTGAAGCAGCCGGCGCCGCAGACCGAGTTCTCCTTCATCACCGCCGCATGAGGCGCGCTGTCGGTGCCGAGGAAGAACTTGGGCGAGCCCGAGGCCGCGGCCTGCAGCAGCGCCTGGCGGTGCTCCTCGCGCTTGAGCACGGGCAGGCAGTAGTAATGCGGGCGCAAGCCGCCGGTGAAGATGGCGTTGCGGTTGTAGAGCAGGTGCTGCGGCGTGATGGTGGCGGCCGTGAAGCGGTCGGCCGCGGTCACATACTGCGCGGCTTCCTTGGTCGTGATGTGCTCGAAGACGACCTTGAGCTCGGGCATGGCCGCGCGCAGCGGCTGCATGACGCGCTCGACGAACACGGCCTCGCGGTCGAAGACGTCGATGTCGCCGTCGGTCACCTCGCCATGCACCAGCAGCAGCAGGCCTTCGCGCTGCATCGTTTCCAGCGTCCGGTAGGTCTTGCGAAGGTCGGTCACGCCGGCGTCGCTGTTGGTCGTGGCGCCCGCAGGGTAGAGCTTGAGCGCGACGACGCCTGCGTCCTTGGCGCGCTTGATCTCGTCGACGGGCGTGTTGTCCGTCAAGTAGAGAGTCATCAGCGGCTGGAAGTCGCTTCCTTCCGGCAGCGCAGCCAGGATGCGCTCGCGGTAGGCCACGGCCTGCGCGGCGGTGGTCACCGGCGGGCGCAGGTTGGGCATGACGATGGCGCGCGCGAACTGCTGCGCCGTGTAGGGCAGCACGCTGGCCAGCGCCGCCCCGTCGCGCAGGTGCAGATGCCAGTCGTCCGGCCGGGTGAGGGTGAGCGTGTCAGTCATGGACCGGATTGTCGTCGGCCAGATGCGCGGCAAGCAGCACGGTCAGCCAGTCCATGAAGACGCGCACGCGCCGCGGCGTGTGGCGGCGCTGGCTCACGACCAGCTGCACCGGCAGTGGCGCAGGCTCATGGCCCGGCAGCACGCGCACGAGGCGCCCGTCCGCCACGGCCGAGCGCAGGCCCACGCGGGGTGCCTGCGCAATGCCCATGCCGGCCAGCGCAGCGATCTCGTAGGCATCGGTGTGGTTGACGGTGACGCGCGCCGGCAGCTGCAGGCTGTGCGCGCGGCCCTCGGCATCCACCCAGTCGAAGCGCGGGCGGCGGTCCGCCCAGGTCTGGCTGTAGTGGACCAGTTCATGGCCTTGCGCCAGCAGGTCCGCGGGCGTGGCGGGCGTGCCGCGCACGGCGAGGTAGGCCGGGCTGGCGACATTCATCATGTGCAGCCGCCCCACGGGCCTGGCGACAAGCATGGGGTCGTGCACGGCACCCACGCGCAGCACGCAGTCGAAGCCCTCCTCCACCAGATCCACGCGCCGGTCCGTGCAGCTCAGCTCCACCTGCAGGCCCGGATGCGCCGCCAGGAAGGCGGGCAGGGCCGGAAGCACGAGGTCCAGCGCCAGGCGCACAGGCAGGTCCGCACGCAGCCGGCCACCGAGCTGCCGGTCCTGCTTGAACAGCGCCTCGATCTCTCCGGCGTCGGCGAGCAGGCTGCGGGCGCGCTTGGCCAGCAGCTCGCCGTCCGAGGTCAGGCTGACACGCCGCGTGGTGCGCTGGAACAACCGTGTGCCCAACCGCGCCTCCAGCTCGCGCACGACCTGGCTGACCCGCCCCTTGGGCAGCCCCAGTTCTTCGGCAGCACGGCTGAAGTGGGCCAGTTCGGCCACCTGCAGGAAAACGCGCAGCGCGGCCAGATCGAGATTGGTCGACATTCAGAACACAGTCATTTCGTCTGAGTCGACTTTATCCATGTCGATGAGAACAATAAATTGAGCACCGTCCCACTCACACCTTTGACGGAGCCCACCATGACGTCCACACCCCACCCCATTACCCTGATCACCGGCGGTAGCCGTGGCCTGGGTGCCCAGATGGCGCTGGCCCTGGCCCACGACGGTCACGACCTCGTGCTGACCTACCGCGAGGCCGCCGCCGCGGCGGACGGCGTCGTCGCGCAGATCCGGGCGCAGGGCCGCCGCGCACTGGCGCTGCCGCTGGATGTGGCCGACGCGGCCAGCTTCCCGGCCTTTGCCGACAAGGTGCGCGAAAGCCTCTCGTCCTGGGGCGCCAGCCACCTGGCCGGCCTCATCAACAACGCCGGCACGGGCGTGCACGTGAGCTTCGAGGAGACGACGCCCGAACAGCTCGGGATGCTGTTCGACATCCACCTGAAGGGTCCGTTCTTCCTGACCCAGGCGCTGCTGCCGCTGCTGGTCGGCGGCGAGGCGGGCGGTGCCCGCATCCTGAACATCTCCAGCGGCCTGGCACGCTTCACGATCCCTGGCTATGGGGCCTATGCGGCTATGAAGGGCGCCATCGAGGTGCTGACGCGCTATCAGGCCAAGGAGCTCGCGGCGCGCGGCATCCGCGTCAACACGCTGGCGCCAGGCGCCATCGCGACGGATTTCGACGGTGGCGCGGTGAGAGACAGCGCGGAGCTGAACCGCTTCATCGCGTCGGTCACGGCGCTGGGTCGTGTCGGCGCGGCGGAAGACATCGGCGGCGCGGCGGCCACGCTGATGCGGCCTGGCGCGGGCTGGATCACCGGCCAGCGCGTGGAGGCGTCGGGCGGCATGTTCCTCTGATCGAAAACGGCCCGGTTGCCGGGCCGCGCGCCGGCCCGCTCCCAGGGCGGCCCGCGTTGGCGATGCGTGCGGCTCGATCCCGCAAGCATCGCCGCCACTTGGGGACCGGCCGGGGCCCGCCCTGGCCAAAGGGTTTCAGTGCTGCAGGATCTTGGCGAGGAAGTCCTTGGCGCGCGGCGAGCGCTCCTCGGGCTTGCCGAAGAAGTCGGCACTGGAGCAGTCCTCGATGATCTTGCCGGCGTCCATGAAGATGACGCGGTTGCTGACGCGCTTGGCAAAGCCCATCTCGTGCGTCACGCACATCATGGTCATGCCCTCGTTGGCAAGCTGCACCATCACGTCCAGCACCTCGCCGACCATCTCGGGGTCCAGCGCCGACGTCGGTTCGTCGAACAGCATGACGATGGGGTCCATCGACAGCGCACGCGCGATGGCAACGCGCTGCTGCTGGCCACCGGAGAGCTGGCCGGGGAACTTGTCCTTGTGCGCGGACAGGCCCACGCGCTCCAGCATCTTCAGGCCGCGGGTCTTCGCGTCTTCGGGCGAACGGCCAAGCACCTTGATCTGGGCGATGGTCAGGTTCTCCGTCACCGACAGGTGGGGGAACAGCTCGAAGTGCTGGAACACCATGCCCACGCGCGAGCGCAGCTTGGGCAGGTTGGTCTTGGGGTCGGCGATGGAGACGCCGTCGACGACGATGTCGCCCTTCTGGAAGGGCTCCAGCGCGTTGACCGTCTTGATCAGCGTCGACTTGCCCGAGCCCGAGGGCCCGCAGACGACGACGACCTCGCCCTTGCGGATGGACGTCGTGCAGTCGGTCAGCACCTGGAAGCTGCCATACCACTTGGAGATGTTCTTGATGTCGATCATGGTGGCAACCCCACTCAACGGATGATGGCGATCTTCTTCTGCAGGCGCCGCACGAGTTGCGACAGGCCGAAGCAGATGACGAAGTAGACGATGGCGGCGACGAGATAGGTCTCGACCGGGCGGTTGAAGTTCTTGCCCGCGACCTCGAAGCCCTTCAGCAGGTCGTACTCGCCGACCGCGTAGACCAGCGACGTGTCCTGGAACAGGATGATCGTCTGCGTCAGCAGCACCGGCAGCATGTTGCGGAAGGCCTGCGGCAGTACGACGAGCTTCATCGTCTGGCCGTAGCTCATGCCCATCGCATAGCCTGCGTTGACCTGACCGCGCGACACTGACTGGATGCCGGCCCGCATGATCTCCGAGTAGTAGGTGGCCTCGAACAGCGTGAAGGTGATGAAGGCCGACATCTGCCCACCCAGAGGCCCAAGCAGCTTGGGGATGAGCAGGAAGAACCACAGGATCACCATCACCAGCGGGATGGAGCGCAGCGTGTCGACGTAGAAGGCCGCCGGCGCCGACAGCCAGCGATGGCTGGACAGCCGCATCATCGCCAGCAGCGTGCCTAGGATGATGCCGCCGATCATCGCGACCAGCGTCAGCTGGATGGAGAACCAGAAGCCTTTGGCGATGAAGCTCTGGATGACGGTCCAGTTCAGGAAGGAGTAGTCGAGGTTCAGCATCACTTCGCTCCCACCGTGCCGGGGATGCGCACACGCGCCTCGATGAACTTGGCGACACGGTTGATCGCGAAGGCAGAGACGAAATAGAGCAGCGTCACGGGGATGAAGATTTCCTCGAAATGTGAGGTCTCTTCAGAGGCCTGCTGAGCGAACTGCGCCAGCTCGGGAATGCTGACCGCGAAAGCCACGGCCGAGTTCTTGACGATGTTCATGCTCTCGCTCGTCAGCGGCGGGATGACGATGCGAAATGCCATCGGCAGCAGCACGAAGCGGTAGGTCTGCGGCAGCGTCATGCCCATCGCCTGGCCGGCGTAGCGCTGGCCGCGGGGCAAGGTCTGGATACCGGCCTTGACCTGCTCGCCGATGCGCGCGCTGGTGAAGAAGCCCAACGCGAAGACGACCAGCACCGACGATGACACGGCCTCGCGCAGCACCGGAAACAGCGACGGCAGCACGTGGTACCAGAGGAAAACCTGCACCAGCAGCGGGATGTTCCGGAACAGCTCCGTCCACGCCTCGCCGAAGCGAGCCAGCCATTTGTTCGGCGCCGTGCGGATGATGCCGATCAGCGAGCCGACAACCAGCGCCAGCAGCAGCGCCAGCAGCGAGACGGTCAGCGTCCAGCCCCAGGCGTGCAGCATCCACTGCAGATAGGTCTGCTCCTTGCCGCCCGGCCCGAAGCAGCCGGCGACCGCCTCCCCGGTGGCGGTGTCGTTGCAGTAGAACTGCCAATCCCAGCTCATGGCCCTCTCCTCAAGCCTTGCATCTAAAGCAAAGCGGGTGCCAGGCACCCGCTTTGCGGTCGTTCAGGTCAATGCGCGAATCACTTCTTCGCGTAGTCTTCCATCGGCTTGTCGTTGGGGTTGGCCCAGGCCTCCTTGGTGGCGACGGACAGCGGCAGGCCGATCCGGGTGTTGGTCGGCGGGATGGGCTGCAGGAACCACTTGTCGTAGATCTTGGCCATTTCACCCGACTTCATCATGCCCTTGATGCTGTCGTCCACGGCCTTCTTGAAGGCCGGGTCGTCCTTGCGCATCATGATGGCGATGGGCTCGACGGACAGCACCTCGCCGACGATCTTGAAGTCGGCCGGGTTCTTGGACGTGGCGATGTTCTTGGCCAGGATGGAGCCGTCCATCACGAATGCATCGGCGCGGCCGGAGTCCAGAAGCAGGAAGCTGTCGGCGTGGTCCTTGCCGAACACTTCCTTGAAGTCCACGCCCGTGGCGCGCTCATGCTTGCGCAGCGTCTGCACCGAGGTGGTGCCAGTGGTCGTCGCGATGGTCTTGCCGTTGAGCTGGTGGATCGAGTTGATGCCGGAGTTCGCCTTCACGGCGATGCGCACTTCCTCGACATAGGTCGTCACGGCAAAGGCCACATCCTTCTGGCGGGCCACGTTGTTGGTGGTGGAGCCGCACTCCAGGTCCACCGTGCCGTTGACCGTCAGCGGGATGCGGTTGGCCGACGTGACCGGCTGGTACTTGACGTCGATCTTGCTGCCCAACTGCTTGCGCAGGTCGGCGATGACGCGCTCGCAGACATCGATGTGGTAGCCGACGTACTTGCCGTCACCGATGGTGTAGGACAGGCCCGAGGACTCACGCACACCCATCGTGATGGTGCCGCTGTCCTTGATCTTCTTCAGCGTGTCCTCAGCATACGCGGCGGAAACGGCGGCCAGCAGGGCGGCGACGAGCAAAGCTTTCTTCATGGAGACTCCAGCGACAGGAAGTGGATATCGATAACGGAGATAACAAACAGGCGTGAGCAGACCACGCCATACATGCGGCCCGAATACGGGTTTACGCGTGACATGCACATGCGGGATGAGGTCATGCCGCCGACGCAAGATAGTCCCACAGCGCTTGCGCCGCCGGCTTCTGGCGACGCGACAGCTCGGACCGCTCGCGGTAGATGCGCAATTCCATGCTGACGCTGAAGGTTCCCGGCGCCGCGGCCGGCACGAGGCGGCCGCTGGCCAGTTCCTTCTGCACCGAGCTGGCCGGCAGGAAGGCAAAGCCATGCCCCTCCAGCGCCATCGCCTTCAGGCCTTCGGCCATGTCGGTCTCGTAGATGGCGTCCAGGTTCAGCGCGCAGTCGGCCTCCTTGACGATGAGCTCGACCAACCGGCCCAGGTAGGCACCGGCGGCGTAGCTCAGGAACGGGATCTTCTGTCCCGGTCGGCCCGGCAGGCGGAACATCGGCTCGCCCTGCGCGTCGGCCTTCGCATAGGGCGATAGCGTCTCGTGGCCCAGCGACACCATCTGATAGCGCTCGGGGTCCAGCTGCAGCGGCTGGCTGGCGTGGTGGTAGACCAGCAGCAGGTCGCAGTTGCCCTCGCTCAGCTGCAGCATCGCGTCATGGACATTGGCCGCGTTGAGCCGGCACTTGATCGCGCCAAAGCCGCGGCGCAGGCCCATCAGCCAATGCGGGAAGAACGAGAAGGCCAGCGAATGCGGCACGGCGAACTCGATCATGTCCTGGTCCGCCGCCTGGTGGCTGCGCAGCATGTTGCGCGTTGCCTGCAGATTGCCCAGCAGCTCGACCGACTGGGCCAGCAAGGTGGTGCCCGCAGCCGTCAGTCGCGTCGGATAGGAGGAGCGGTCGACCAGATCGACGCCGGCCCAGGCCTCCAGCGCCTGGATGCGGCGCGAGAACGCCGGCTGGGTCACGTGGCGGAGCTGGGCGGAGCGGGAAAAGCTGCGCGTCTCGGCCAGGCTGACGAAGTCTTCAAGCCATTTGGTTTCCACCCACGGCAGTGTAGCCAAGGCCTTCGCCCCACCCTCCGAGCACCGCTTGAGCTCCGGGATTTCCCGCAGCAGCCCCCCCCTCAAGCGCGGCC
>Ga0213878_10000227_pt1 | contig 23046 bp, 16 predicted proteins | sample VelepicoBEBS_R02_FD_161053 | JGI IMG/M metagenome (GOLD analysis project Ga0213878, IMG submission 161053) | Vellozia epidendroides bulk soil microbial communities from rupestrian grasslands, the National Park of Serra do Cipo, Brazil - BS_R02 | ecosystem: Environmental > Terrestrial > Soil >... | reverse complement strand
CTGGTGAGCGGCGGAAGCCCGATCTACCGCCAGGACCGCGTCGGCCGCGGCGGCCGGCGGTTCCGGATGTTCAAGCTGCGCACGATGGTCCGCGGCGCGCACGCGATGCTCCCCGAGCTGCGCAAGTTCAACGAGGCCGACGGGCCCGTCTTCAAGATGCGCGACGACCCGCGCCTCCACGCCGTCGGCGCGTTCCTCCGCCGGACCTCGATCGACGAGCTGCCGAACTTCCTGAACGTGCTGCTCGGCGAGATGGCGATCGTCGGCCCGCGTCCGCCGCTCCCCGAGGAGGTCGCGCACTACGACGGCTACGCGCTGCGGCGGCTGGTCGTCAAGCCGGGCGTCACCTGCTTGTGGCAGATCTCGGGCCGCTCGCATCTCTCGTTCGAGGAGTGGATGGCGCTCGACAACGCCTACATCGATCACTGGTCGCCGTGGTACGACCTCGCGATCGTCGCCCGGACGATCCCGGCCGTGCTGCGCGGGATCGGGGCGCACTAGTGCACCGGATCGCGATCGTCGGCGCCGGCTACGTCGGGCTCGTGACCGGCGCGTGCTTCGCCGAGCTCGGCAACCCGGTCGTCTGCGTCGACAACGACGAGCGCAAGATCGCGAGCCTGCGCGCCGGCGCCGTTCCGTTCTTCGAGCCGCAGCTCGCCGAGCTGGTGGCGCGCAACGTGCAGGCGAAGCGGCTGGCGTTCACCGCGGACGTGCGCGAGGCGGTCGCGGCGAACGACGTGATCTTCATCGCGGTCGGGACGCCGATGCGCGGCGACGGCTACGCCGACCTCGCCGCGGTCCGCGCGGTCGCGCGCGAGATCGGGCTCGCGCTGAACGGCCCGAAGCTGGTCGTCTCGAAGTCGACGGTCCCGGTCGAGACCGGCGAGCTGATCTCCGCGATCATCCGCGAGAACGCCGCCGCCGACCATCCGGTCCGCGTCGTGAGCAACCCCGAGTTCCTGCGCGAAGGGTCGGCGGTCGCCGACTTCCTGCATCCGGACCGGATCGTGATCGGGACCGGCGATCCCGAGGCCGAGCGGATCATGCGCGACCTCTACGCGCCGCTGAACGCGCCGCTCGTCGTCACCGACGTGCGCACCTCGGAGATGATCAAGTACGCCGCCAACGCCTTCCTGGCCACGAAGATCTCGTTCATCAACGAGATCGCGAACATCTGCGAGCTGCTCGGCGTCGACGTGCGCGACGTGTGCCGCGGGATCGGCTACGACCAGCGGATCGGGACCAGCTTCCTGAGCCCGGGGATCGGCTACGGCGGCTCGTGCTTCCCGAAGGACGTGCGCGCGCTCGAGCAGCTCGCCGTCGCGCGCGACTACCCGGCGCCGCTGCTGCACGCGGTCGAGCTCGTCAACCGCCGCCAGGTCGAGCGCACCGTGACCAAGCTGGAGCGCGCGATGGGCGGGCTGCGCGAGCGCGTCGTCGCGGTCCTCGGCCTTTCGTTCAAGCCGAACACCGACGACATCCGCAGCGCGCCGGCGATCGCGATCGTGCAGCGGCTGGTCGACCGCGGCGTGCGCGTCCGCGCGCACGATCCGGTCGCGAGCGCGCACGCGCGGCGCGAGCTCCCGGGCGAGGAGGTCAGCTTCCACGACGACATCTACGCCGCCGTCGAAGGCGCCGACGCGGTGCTGCTGGCGACCGAGTGGAACGAGTACCGCGCGCTCGATCTCGAACGCTGCGCGGCGGCGATGCGCGGCGACGTTCTGGTCGACGGGCGCAACGTCTTCGAGCGCGAGAAGGCCGCCGCCGCCGGCCTGCGCTACTTCGGCGTCGGGCGCGCGCAGGCGTCCCCAACGGCGCGCGCAGCGGCGCCCGCCGCCGCGAGCGCACGTGCGCAATGATCCTCGCCGGCTGACGGTCGTCGCCGAAGGGCGGACGCCGCACCGGCTCGCGCTCTCGACGATGGTCGTCATGGGGGCGACGCTGGCCTCGACGATCCTGGGCTTCGTGCGCGAGGTCGTCTACGCCAAGTTCTACGGCACCTCGTGGGAGCTCGACGCGTTCCTCGCCGCCTCGATCGTCCCGGTGATCCTGTTCGGCGTCTTCAACGGCGCGCTGGTGACCGCGCTGGTCCCGCTCTTCACCGACTACGTGAACACCGAGCGCGAGGGCGAGGCCTGGAAGCTCGCCACGACGACGATCGTCCTGGTCGGTGCGATCCTCTCGGTCTGCGCCGCGCTCGGCGCGCTGCTCGCGCCGTGGTACGTCCCGCACATCGCGCATTTCCCGACCGCGCGCGCGGTCCACGCGGCGGTCGAGATGACGCGCTGGCTGATGCCGACGATCGTGGCGACCTCGGTCGCCGGCGTCCTCGGCGCGCTGCTGAACGCCTACCACCGCTTCGGCGCCGCCGCGCTGCAGGGCGTCGTCGCGAACGTCTGCATCATCGTCGCGGTCTGGTTCGCGCAGCCGCACTACGGCGCGTACGCGCTGGTGTTCGGCGCGCTCGCCGGCGCGTTCGTCTCGGTGCTCGCGCTGCTGCCGACGTTCTTCCGGCTGCGCCGCTTCCGGCTCGCGCTCGATCTGCGCCACCCCGGCTTGATCAAGCTGCTGCACGTGCTCGCGCCGATCGCGGTCGGCTCGGCGGCGGGACAGGTCGCGCTGTTCTTCGACCGCTTCTTCGCCTCCGGTCTCCCCGAAGGGACGATCGCCGGGATGAACTTCGCGGTGAAGATCGTCGGCTTTCCGCAGCAGATCTTCGTGACCGCGATCGCGACCGTGATCTTCCCGCTCTTCGCCAGCCAGTTCGCGCACAAGAACCGCGCCGCGATGCGCAAGAGCGTCGCGACCGGGCTTCAGATGGTGATCTTCCTGACGCTCCCCTCGGCCTGGGGGCTGTGCATGCTCGCCGGCCCGATCGTCCAGACGCTCTTCGAGCGCGGCGCGTTCACGCCGGTCGCGACCGTGCTGTGCGCGCAGCTGCTGCCGTACGCCGCGGTCGGGCTGGTCGCGCTCGCCGCGAACGTCGTGCTGACGCGCTGCCTGTACGCGTGCGGCGTCGTGCGGACCGCGATCGGGATCTCGGTCGCGACGGTCGCGCTCAACGTGATCCTCTCGCTCGCGTTTCTGCCCACGCTCGGCGCGCGCGGGCTGCTGCTCGCGAACGCGGTCTCGCAGACGCTGCAGACGATCGCGTACCTCGGCGTCGCGTGGCGCGCGCTCGGCGGGTTCCCGCTGAAGACCGTCGCGATCTCGCTGCTGAAGGTCGGCGCGTGCTCGGCGATCATGGCGCTCGCGCTCGCCGCGGTGCAGGTGACGCGCACGCCGCCGGCGCCGACGATGCTCGCGCGCGTGACGAACCTGGGCGAGCACCTCTTGTTCGGTGCGTTCGTGTTCGTCGCGCTGGCGCGGATCGTCGACTCCGAAGAGCTGCACCTCGCGATCGACCTGCTGCTGCGCCGCCGCCCGCGCGATCTCGTCCCGCTTCCGTGACGTCGTCATGCTGCGCATGACCGGGTCCCGCTTCGCGTGATCTTCCACCCTTGGACCGTGACGCTGCGCCACGAGGTGCACGTCCCGGTCGACCCGCTCAGCGCGCTGGTCTACCTCGCGTGCGCGGTCGCCGTCGCGCTGCTGACCCGCCGCCGCCCCGCGCTCGGCGTCGCCGCGCTGCTCGTCCTCGCGCCGTTCGATCTCGCGCGCTACGTCGGCCCGACGACGATCACCACGCTCAAGGCGGGTCTCGTCGGGCTGCTCTTCGGCCTGGTGTTCTTCGCGCGCCCGGAGATCGCCGCGCTGCGCACGCTGCCGGTCCGCGCGATGCTGCTCGCGTTCGGCGCGACGCTGCTCGCGATCGCGCTCAGCGCGACCCACGCGCAGCATCTCGGCGCGGTCGTGCGCGAGGCGTTCAAGGACGGCGAGTATCTGCTGCTCTTCCTCGGCGCCGTCGCCGCGTACGCGACCGACCCCGACGACCGCCCGTTCTGGCGGACGCTCGAAGCCGCCGTCGTGCTCGTCTGCATCTCCGCGCTCGCCGAGTACGTCATCGGCGCACACAGCGGGATCGTCGTGCACGGGCAGGCGTTCCCGCGGATCGCCGGCGCGCTCGAAGGGCCGAACCAGCTCGCCGGGTATCTCGACGTCGCGCTCCCGGTGCTGGTCGCGCGCGCGCTGGTCCACCGCGACCGCACGCTGCTGTGGGTGATCGCGCTCGCCGCGCTCACCGACGTGCTGACGATCTCGCGCGCGGGGATCGTCGGCGCGGCGCTCGGCGTCGTCGTCGTGATGCTGGTGCTGCGCCCGTTCTCCTCGACCGCGTGGCGGTTCGCCGGCGGCGCCGCGCTGCTGGTCGCGGTCGGGATCTTCATCGCGCTGCGCGCCGGCGTCCCGGCCGGATATTTCTCGCTCGACCAGGCGACGTCGTCGTCGGATCATCTCGCCAACCGCGGCCAGCTCTTCCGCGCGGCGATCGCGCTGTGGCGGACCTCGCCCGCGCTCGGCGTCGGCGCGGGGAACTACGAGCTGGATCTCGACGAGGTCGGGCTGCACGGCGTGCGCACCCACGCGAACAGCATCTACCTGCAGAGCCTCGCCGAAGGCGGCGTGTTCGGGCTCGCCGCGACGCTCGCGCTCTTCGCGGTCACGATCGTGACGCTCGCGCGCAGCGGCGTTCGCCGCCCGCTCGTCGTCGGCGCGCTCGGCGCGACGGTCGCGCTCGCCTCGCATCAGATCCTCGACGATCTGTTCTTCTTCCCGAAGGTCGCCTCGGCGTACTGGCTGGTCGTCGGCGTCGCGGTCGCCGAGGTCGCGGCGCGCCGGCTCTTCGAGCGCCGCCGCGCGGCGCCGTACGCCGCGGTGCGGGCGGTGAGCGCGACGTGAACCCGCGGGGCGCGCAGCGGGTCGCGCTGGTCGCGCCGTTCTTCGGCCGCGAGCTGCGCGCGCGCAAGGACCGCTACGCGTTCGCGTACGCGACGCACCTCGCGCTCGAAGGCGTCGCGCTCGAGGTGCTGACGACGACGACCACGCCCGACGCGCCGGACGCGAACTTCTTCCATCCCGGGCTCGACCACACCGAGCCGTTCCCGGTCCACCGCTTCCGCGTCAGCGCGCCCGACCGGGTCGCGTACGAGGAGGCGCTGCTCGCCGTCCGGCGCGGCGGGACCGCGCTCGCCGAGCGCGCGCAGGCGCTCCTCGACGAGCGCGTCCGCAGCCCCGAGCTGCTGGCGCACGTGCGCGACTGGGGCGACCGCTACGACGCGTTCCTCTTCCTCGACGCGACCGCGCCGACGACGGTGCACGCGCTCGAGGCCGTCGCCGAGCGCGGCGTCCTGGTCCCGCTGCTCGACGACGAGCCGGCGGCGCGGCTCCCCGCCGTCGCGGCGGCGGTCGCGCGGGCCCGGATGATCCTGTGCACGACCGAGGCCGAGGCGATGCTGGTCGCCGAGCTGTACGGCCCGGCGGCGCGCGGGCGGACCAGGATCGTCGGGCTGGGCGCCGACGTCGTCCCGCGGCGAGACGTCCGCGGCGAGGCGGTCCACCGCGCGACGCGCGGGCGGCCCTACGTCCTCGCCGCCGCCGACGAGCCGGCGTTCTACGCCCAGGCGCGCGAGAGCGAGATCGCGGTGGTCCGGCTCGACGAGGTGGCGGAGCGCGACCGGGCGGCGTTCTTCAGCCACGCGGTCGCGGTCGCGGTCGCCGGGCGCGGGCTGGGCTTCGTCCCGGAGGTCGTCGAGGCGTGGAGCTACGGCAAGCCGGTTCTGGCCGCCGGCGACGCCCCCGGCGCCGCCGCGCTCGTCCGCGAGACCGGCGGAGGGATCGTCGTCGCGCCCGACGGCTGGACCGAGGCCCTGCGCGCGCTCCCCGGCGCCGAGCCCCTCGCCGAGCTCGCGCGCGCGGGCGCCGCGTTCGCCGACGCGAGCGGCGGCTGGCGCCGCGTCGCGGCGCGCACGTCGGAGGCGGTCGACGGTCTCGCCGGGCTCGAGGACGGCCGCTCGCGCGACGCCCTGCTGACCCAGGTCGCGTACCTCTACCCCCTGGTGCAGCGGCAGCGCCGGACGATCGAGGCGATGCGGGTCAGCCGCTTCTGGCGGCTGCGCGACGCGTGGTTCGCGGCGAAGCGGCGGTTCGGGATCGGCCCGCTCGAGGACCCGGTGCAGATCGCGCAGACCGACGCGCGCGCGGTCGAGCTGGCCGCGCTCGGCGATCCCTACCAGCTCTTCCGCGAGCACCACCGCCTGCGCGGCGAGGACGTCGAGCGGATGCGCGCGATGCTCCGCTTCCTCCCGGCGACGGTCGCGTTCGGCTTGGTGATCGACGCCAGGCGCGGCGGGCTCGCCGGCGTCGCCGGGACGCTGCGGTCGCTCCGCGAGCAGGTCTACGAGCGCTGGAGCGCGCGCGTCCTCACCGGCGCGAACGAGGGCGATCCCGCCCTCGCCGGCCTGCACGCGCTCGCCGCCGAGGACGCGCGGATCGCGATCGTTCCGGCGGGCGGCGACCGCTTCGGCGACGCCGACGCGGTCGGGCCGCTCGACCCGCACGACCGGCTGGAGCCGCACGCGCTCTTCGAGGTCGCGCTCGCGCTCCAGGACGGCGCCGAGATCGTCTACTCCGACGAGGACCGGGTCGGCGAGCGCGGCGTCCCTGAGGATCCCTGGTTCAAGCCGGACTGGTCGCCGGAGACGCTGCTGACCCGCGACTGCGTCGGCCGCCTCGTCGTCGTGCGGCGCGAGACGCTCGAGCGGGCGGGTGGGGTGCGCGACGTGTTCGAGAGCGCAGCCTGGTACGAAGCGCTCTTGCGCGCCGGCGAGACGACCGAGAAGATCGTGCACATCCCGCAAGTGCTGGTCCACCGCGGCCCGAGCGGCGCGGTGCAGACCAACGATCTCGCGCTCGCGGTCGAGGTCGCGCTGCGCCGGCGCGGCGAGGAGGCGAGCCTGCGCGTCGCCGAGACCGGCGTCGAGGTGCGCTACGCGGTCCCCGGCGACGAGCGCGTCTGCGTGATCGTGCCGACGCGCGACCGCGCCGATCTGCTCGGGCCGTGCATCGCCTCGATCTTCGAGCGGACCGCGTACCGGAACTTCGAGGTGCTGCTCGTCGACAACGGGAGCCGCGAGAGCGCGACGGAGCAGCTGCTCGCGCAGTGGGAAGCGCGCGAGCCGCGGCGCTTCCGCGTGCTGCGCGATCCGGCGCCGTTCAACTACTCGCGGCTGAACAACGAAGCGGCGCGCGCGACCGACGCCGAGTATCTGTTGCTGCTCAACAACGACACCGAGGTGATCTCGCCCGACTGGATGGAGGCGATGCTCGGGCAGGCGCGGCGCCCGCAGATCGGCGCGGTCGGCGCGCTGCTGCTCTATCCCGACGGGACGGTGCAGCACGCCGGCGTGGTGCTCGGGATCCTCGGGCTCGCCGGCCACGCGCACCGCTACCTTCCCGGGAACACGACCGGCTACCACGGCGCGCTCGAGCTCGACACCAATTACCTCGCGGTCACCGGCGCGTGCCTGATGGTCGCGAAGAGGAAGTATCTCGAAGCGGGCGGGCTCGACGAGGCGCTCGCGGTCTCGTACAACGACGTCGACCTGTGCCTGAAGCTGCGGCGCGCCGGGTACCGCAACGTCGTCGTGCCGCGCGCGAAGCTGTTCCACTACGAGTCGAAGAGCCGCGGCGGCGACGACACGCCGGGCAAGGTCGCGCGCGCGATGGAAGAGGTGGGGACGATCCGCAAGCGCTGGCCGCGCTGGGCCGCGCGCGATCCGTACTACAACCCGAACCTGACCGCCGACGCCGAGGACTTCGGGCTCCGCCTGTGACGCAGGCGGCACCGGGCTCGCACGCGCGCGTCGCGGCGCACGCGGGGATCACGTTCGCCGGGCTGATGGCCGCGAACGTGCTCGGCTACGTCTTCTACGCGCTGGTCAGCCGCGCGCTCGGGGTCGAAGGCTACGGCGCGTTCTCCTCGCTGGTCGCGATGGTGCTGATCGTGAGCGCGCCGGCGCTGATCTCGCAGACCGTCGTCGCGAAGCTCGCCAGCGACTTCGCGCTCGATCCCGAGCGGCTCTCCGGCCTCGTGCGCGCGGTCGACCGCGTCACGCTCGTCGTCGCCGCGGTCCCGGCGCTGCTGCTCGCGCTCGCCGCGGTCCCGCTATCGCGGTTCTTGCACCTCGACGCGCCGCTGCTGATCGTGCTCGCAGCCTGCTCGCTGTGCGGCGCGATCGCGCTGCCGCTGCTGCGCGGCGTGCTGCAAGGGACGTCCGCGTTCACAGCGTTCTCGCTCTCGAACATCGCCGAAGGGCTCGGGAAGGCGCTCTGCGCGCCGCTCGGCGCGTATCTGTTCGGGCTGCGCGGCTCGCTCGCCGGGATGGCGGTCGGGTACGCGGGCGCGGCGTTCGTGACGTATCTCTTTGGGCGCCCGCACGGCCGCGCCGTGCCGACGCACCTCTCGCTGCGGCGGATCGTGCGCGCCTCGGCGCCGGTCGCGCTCGCCGTCTTCTGCGTGAACGTGCTGCTGCTCTACGACGTCGTGCTCGCGAAGAGCTATCTGAGCGCGCGCACCGCCGGGCTCTACGGCGCGGCCGCGCTCGCCGGGCGCGCGATGTACGCGCTGCTCGTGTTCGTCCCGACGGTGCTGCTGCCGCAGGCCGCCGGGCGCTCCGCGCGCGGGGAGCGGACGCGGCTGCTGTTCGCGCAGGCGGTCGCGATCACGCTGCTCGTGTGCGCGTGCGGCGCGGCGCTGTTCGGGCTGGCGCCGCGGTTCGTCGTCACGGTCATCGCGGGACGCTCGTTCGGCGATGCGGCGCCGTTCGCGTTCCCGTACGCGCTCGCGATCTCAGCGCTGGCGACGGCGAACGTCGTGGCGACCTACAACATCGCGCGCGGCCGGATGCGGTTCGTCGCCCCGCTCGCGTGCGTCGCGCTCGGCGAGGTGATCGCGGTCGTCCTGCGCCACCGCTCGGCCGCGGACTTCCTGCAGACGATCACGATCGGGCACACCCTGGCGCTGCTCGCCTGCGCGTCCTCCCTCGGCGGCCGGACTCAGACCCGCGCGGCGGCGGAGCGGAAGTGATCGAGCGTCGCCGCGAGCCCCTCGCGCAACGGGACCTGCGGCGCCCAGCCGAGCAGCTCGCGCGCGAGCGTGAGGTCGGGGCGGCGCCGTGACGGATCGTCGGGCGGGAGCGCGCGCGGCTCGACGCGCAGCGGCACGCCGGCGAGCTCGGCGGTGATCGTGGCGAGCTCGCGGATCGTGTACTCGGCGTCGTTGCCGAGGTTCACGACGCGCCCGGCGAGCCCGGGGCGCGTCGCGAGCGCGACCAGCCCCGCGACCAGATCGTCGACGTAGCAGAAGCTGCGCGTCTGCGAGCCGTCGCCGTAGACGGTCAGCGCTTCGCCGCGCAGCGCGGCGACGCAGAAATTCGGGATCACGCGCCCGTCGCCGGCCTGCATCCGGGGTCCGTAGGTGTTGAAGATCCGCGTGGTCCGCGCGTCGACGCCGAGCTTGCGCACCGCGGTCGCGACGTACGCTTCGCCGAAGCGCTTCGACTCGTCGTAGCAGGCGCGCGTCCCGACCGGGTTCACGTTCCCCCAGTACGTCTCGCGCTGCGGGTGCTCGAGCGGATCGCCGTACGTCTCGCTGGTCGACGCATAGAGCAGCACGGCAGCGTGCGCGCGCGCGCACGCGACGGCGTGCATCGTCCCGACCGCGTTGACCGCCATCGTCTCGAGCGCGAGCCGCTCGTAGTGCACCGGGCTCGCCGGCGAGGCGAGGTGGAAGACCGCGCCGGGCGCGCGCGCGGCGCCGTCGAGCGCCGCGATCCACGGCTCCCACGGCTGCGCGGCGTCGGCCTCGACGAAGCTGAAGCGCGGGCTCGACCGCGCGAGCTCGAGGTTGCCCGGATCGCCGGTCGCGTAGTCGTCGATCCCGACGACGTCCCAGCCGTCGCGCAGCAGCCGGTCGCAGAGATGCGAGCCGATGAACCCTGCCGCGCCCGTCACGTATGCGAGCACCGGCCCGCGCATTCTGTCCGGCCGCGGCGAAGCCTCTCGCCCGCGCGTCACGCCGGTTGCCGCAGGTACCGCCGGAACGTCACGCCCTCGAGACGGTACGCCGCCGAGGGCGTCTGCACGGTGATCGTCCGCACCGCGGGGGCCGGCGACTCGGAGAAGAACGCGTTCGCCTCCTCGGTGCTGCGCGGGGTCGGCGCGACGATGATCCCGTCGCCGGCCGTTGCGGGGACGAGCCGAAAGACGCGCTGCGTCCCGTCGGCGTAGCCGACCGCGAGCCGCACCGCCGACGGACGCCACAGCGCCGTGCGGAGGCGCGAGCCGAACGAGGGCCGCAGCGCGAGCGCGACGGTGACGAACTCGCGCGGCGAGCGCGTCGGCGGGACGGCGATGGGGACGCCGATCGCAGCGCCCGGCACGGCGATCGTCTCACCGGGGTCACAGCGTGCGGCCGCCGTGCGGCGCAGCACGACGTAGGACCGCGACCCGACGCTCAGCGGCGCCGGCGTCGCGGCGCGGTACGTGCACGCGAGCCGCGTCGTCGTCATCGGCATCTCCCCGAACGGCGTGCGCTCGTCGATCGCAACGTAGTCGTAGAGCACGGTGTCGGCGCCGTGCGCGTCGAGCGCGGCCGCGTTCAGCGCGTCGAGCGCCGGCGTGTACGCGCTGTACGACTGGAAGACCGGGAGCGGATCCCAGCGCAGGCGGTTCTCGAAGACGAGCGCGGTCTCGGTGGGGAGCACGTCGACCGTGCCGTGCGACACGCGGCGACGGATCTCGGGCGAGAGCAGGTCCGGCGCGAGCGCGGCTTCCATCCCCGCCGCGGTCGCGCGCTGCTCGGCGACCGGCGCGAAGACGTACGCCGCGCCGGCTTCCAGCCGGGCCGCCGAGACGAGGTCGGGCAGAAAGCCCATGGACCGGCGGTAGGTCAGGAGCAGCAGCACGACCGCCGTGACGGTGACGGCCGCGCCGGCGTAGCGCAGCGCCGTCCCGCGGACCGCGAGTGCGAGCGACGCCGCGACCGCGGCCGCGGTCTCGAAGTAGTAGACGACGTGGCCGTCCTGGCGGACGAAGCCGTGCTTCCAGGCGAGGAAGAGCGTGATCGCCGCGAGCGGCCAGAGCGCCGGCTTGCGTTCGCGCGCGGCGAGCGCGGCGACCGCGACGATCGCGATCCCGAGCCCGACGGCGGAGGCGACGTCGGCAGCCGGGCCGGAGACGCCCATCGCGCTCGAGAAGCCGCCTGCGACCTGCTCGGCGTTCCGCAGATACTCGAAGACGGCCGCCGGCGAGAAGCGCCACGCCGCGAGCAGCATGAGCGCGGTGACCGCGTACGCCGCGGCGGCGCCGCGGAGCGCCGCGCGGCGGCGCCGCGCCGGGCCGGCGATCACGAACGCCGCCCACACCGCGGTTCCGGCGGCGAGGACGTCGACGCCGAGCGTGAACTTCGAGAGCGTCCCGAACCCGGCGACGAACCCGACCGCGACGCCGACCGGGATCGCGAGCCGCGGGGCACGGCCCGCGGAGACCAGCAGCGCGACGACGCCGCCGAGCGCGACGTAGTCCAGCGTCGCGAGCGCGCTGAGGACGGCGAAGGCCAGGACGAACAGCGCCCGCTGCAGCGGCCCGGCGCCGAGCAGCAGCAGCGCGCCGATCGCCGAGACCGCGGCGAAGCCGGCTACGGCGAGCGAGAACAGGACCGAGACCGGCGCGAGGGCCGGATCGGCGCTGCCGCTCAGCACGAACCCGAGCGGGCCGAACGTGAACACGATGTCGTGCCCGAAGCGCATCCCGGCGTGCGCCGCCGTGGTGATCGCGAGCCGCCACGACTGGTCGAGCGAGGCCGAGACCTGCGCCGGCGGCTGGACGAGGTACAGCGTCCAGAGCGCCGCCGCGACGAGCGCGCCGGCGGCGCGGACCGAGCGCAGGGATCGTCCCTCGGGCACGGTTCGCCGCTTCGCGCCGCCGCCGGGCCGCCCTCCGGCGGGAGGCGCTCCGCGCGGAGTGCCGTAGGGTGCGCCAGGCATGGATCCGCCCTCGTGCATCCTGGTCGCCGGCGGCGCCGGGTTCGTCGGTTCGAGCCTCGCGCTGCGCCTGCGCGAGCGCTATCCGGACGCTCGGGTGGTCGCCGCCGACAACCTCAAGCGCCGCGGCTCCGAATGGAACCTGCCGCGGCTGGCCGCCGCGGGCGTCGAGTTCCGGCACGCCGACGTCCGGCGGCCCGACGACCTGGCGTTCGGGGAGCTGCGGTTCGATCTCGTCGTCGACTGCTCGGCGGAGCCCGCGGTACTCGCCGCGTACGGCGCCGGTCCCGGCTACGTCATCGACACCAACCTGATCGGCACGGTGAACCTGCTCGAGCTCGCGCGGCGCGACGGCGCCGCGGTCGTGTTCATCTCGACCAGCCGCGTCTACCCCGTCCGCACCATCGAGGCGATCCGCTACGACGAGACCGCGACGCGCTTCGAGATCGCCGCCGGGCAGACGATTCCGGGTGTGAGCGCGGCCGGGATCTCGGAGAGCTTTCCTCTGGACGGCGCGCGGTCGCTCTACGGCACGACGAAGCTCGCGTGCGAGATGATCCTCGAAGAGTACGCCGAGATGTACGGGCTCCGCTACGTCGTCGACCGCTGCGGCGTGATCACCGGCCCCTGGCAGATGGGGAAGCTCGACCAGGGCGTTTTCGCGCTGTGGCTCGGGCGCCATTACTTCAAGCGACCGCTGAGCTACATCGGGTACGGCGGCAGCGGGAAGCAGGTGCGCGACTTCGTCGGCATCGACGATCTCGGTGATCTCGTGCTCATGCAGTTGGGCCGGCTCGACGCGCTGCGGCACCGCGTGTACAACGTCGGCGGCGGGCTTGGGTCGAGTCTGTCGCTGCTCGAGCTCACCGCCGCTTGCGAGGAGATCACCGGAAACCGGGTGGAGATGGGGCGCGTGGCGGAGAACCGGCCTGCCGACGTTCGTCTCTACGTGACCGACAACGGGCGCGTCACCGGCGAGCTCGGCTGGACGCCGCGCCGGACGCCGCGCGAGACGCTGACGCAGATCTACGACTGGATCCGCGCCAACGAGCGCCTCGTCGCCCCGCTTTGGTCGTAAACCGCAGGAGCAGCTCCAACCGCCCATGTCCGTCGTCCTCGTCACCGGCTCCGCCGGGCTCATCGGTTCCGAGTCGGTCGCGTACTTCGCCGAGCGCGGTCACGAGATCGTCGGGATCGACAACGACTTCCGTGCGCGGTTCTTCGGCCCCGACGCATCGACCGCGTGGAACCGTCTCTCGCTCGAGGCGCGCTTCCCCAAGCAGTACGCGCACGTCGCCGCCGACATCCGCGACGCGGACGCGATGAGCGATGTGTTCGCGCGCTACGGCAAGCGGATCGCGCTGGTGATCCACACCGCCGCGCAGCCCTCGCACGACTGGGCGGCGAGCGATCCGCAGACGGATTTCACGGTGAACGCGAACGGGACGCTCTCGGTGCTCGAGGCGGCGCGCAAGCACTGCCCCGAGGCGGTGTTCATTTTTACGTCGACCAACAAGGTCTACGGCGACGCGCCGAACGAGCTGCCGCTGGTCGAGCAGGAGAAGCGCTGGGAGCTCGAGGCCGGGCACCCGCTGTGGGAAGGCATCGACGAGACGATGCGGATCGACCGCTCGAAGCACTCGCTCTTCGGTGCCTCGAAGGTCGCGGCCGACGTGCTGGTTCAAGAGTACGGCCGGTATTTCTCGATGCCGACCGCGGTCTTCCGCGGCGGCTGCCTGACCGGACCGAACCACTCGGGGACGAAGCTGCACGGGTTCCTCGCGTACCTGATGAAGTGCACGGTCACCGGCGAGCCGTACACGGTCTTCGGCTACAAGGGGAAGCAGGTCCGCGACAACGTCCACAGCTTCGATCTGGTGAACGCGTTCGACCACGTCTTCCGCGCGCCGCGCTGCGGCGAGGTCTACAACGCCGGCGGGACGCGGCACAGCAACTGCTCGATGCTCGAGGCGATCGAGCTGTGCGAAGAGATCGCGGGCCGCAAGCTCGACTGGACCTACACCGAGACGAACCGCATCGGCGACCACATCTGGTACATCAGCGACATGGCGAAGTTCAAATCGCACTATCCGGGCTGGGAGCAGCGCTACGGCCTGCGCGGTCTGATGCAGGAGATGTTCGAGAAGAACGTCGAGCGCTGGCTGGCGGAGCGCGACCAGCGCGCGCCCGCGTAACGCCGTGCTCTCGGTCGTCATCCCCGCGCAGAACGAGGAAGGCGGGATCGAGGAGACGCTGCGCGCGCTCGCCGAGACGCTGAGCGCGGCGTCGGTCCCCTTCGAGATCGTCGTCGTCGACGACCACTCCGCCGACGGGACCGCGGCCGCGGTCGCACGCGCGGCCAAGCGGTTCCCGAGCGTGCGCTGCGTCCCGAACGCGCGCCGCCCGAAAGGCTTCGGGCACGCGATCGCGACCGGGCTCGAGGAGTTTCGCGGCGAGGCGGTCTGCATCGTGATGGCCGACGCCTCCGACGACCCGGACGACGTGGTGAAGTACTGGCGCGCGATCGAGTCGGGCTACGACTGCGCGTTCGGGACGCGCTTCACGCGCGCGGCGCGCGTCGTCGAGTACCCGCTGCTCAAGCTCGTCCTGAACCGCGCGGCGAACGCGTTCGTCGCGCTGCTCTTCGGGATGCGCTACAACGACGTGACGAACGCGTTCAAGTGCTACCGCCGCGAGGTGATCGAGGGCGTGCAGCCGATCCTCTCGCACCATTTCAACATCACCGTCGAGCTGCCGCTGAAGGCGATCGTGCGCGGCTACTCGTGGACCGTCGTCCCGACGAGCTGGTACAACCGCAAGCACGGCGTCTCGAAGTTCAAGATCAAGGAGATGGGCAGCCGGTATCTCTTCATCGTGCTGTACGCGCTGATCGAGAAATGGCTCTCGCGCGGCGATTACCGGCGCCCCCCGCGCGCCGAGACGCCGCGCGCCGACGAGGCGCAGCTCCCGGCCGGGTCGGCGGCGCCGTGAGGTTTCTCGAGCGCATCCTGCACCCCAAGCCGCGCGCGCGGTTCGCGCCGGTCGTCCCGGAGCGCCCGGTCGCGCCGCCGGCCGACGGCTTCCAGGCGGCGCGCTTCCCGGACGCCGGGCCGCTGCCGTGGCTCGACCGGCCCGACGCGCCGCAGGCGATCGCGCGCGCTCTCGCCGCCGGCCGGATCAGCGAGCGCGAAGCCGCGCTCGCGCGCGACTGGGTCCGCGACGGCGTCGTGCTGCTCGAGGGGTACGTCGACCCTGCGCGGCTCGACGCGGCGTGGAGCGCGTACGAGCGCGCGCTCGAGACCGGCGCGCTGACGCCCGACGGACCGGCGACCGAGGCCGATCCGCTCCCCGGCCGCACGCTGAACCCGCACTTCACCGTCCCGGAGATCGACGCGCTGCTGCGCGATCCCGCGCTGGTCGACGCCGTCTCGCTGCTGCTCGGCGCCGAGGCGCTCCCGTTTCAGACGATCATGGGCCACAAGGGCAGCGAGCAGCGCGCGCACTCCGACGCGATCCACATGACGACGTACCCGCTCGGCTACCTCGCGGCGGCGTGGATCGCGTTCGAGGAGATCGGCGAGGACTGCGGACCTCTGGTCTACTACCCGGGCTCGCACCGCTTGCCGTACATCTTTTCGCACGACGTCGGGATCGGCGCGGAAGAGTTCCGCCACGTCGGCTACCAGGCGTACGCCGAGCGCTACGAGCCGCGGATCGCGGCGCTGATCGCCGAGTACGGATTGCAGCCGCGCACGTTCACCGCGCGCAAGGGCGACGTGCTGATGTGGCACGCGAACATCCTGCACGGCGGCGCGCCGCGCGCGCGCGCGGGCTCCTCGCGCCGCGCGCTGGTCTGCCACTACTTCGCGCGCGGCTGCGTGACGTATCACGATCTGGCGGCGACGCCTTCGCATCTGTACGCCGCCGGGCGATGAGCGGCGAGCCCGGCGACTCCACTGACGAGCTGCGCGAGGAGATTCGCCGGCTCGAGGCGGAGCGCGCCCAGCTGCTGGAGCGGCTCGAGAACGTCGATCTGTGGGCGGCGCAGACGCGGGACGCGGCGGAGGCGGTTCGCCCGCTGCTGCGCTCGATGCAGGAGAGCCGCTTCTGGAAGGCGCGCAACGCGTGGTTCGCGCTCAAGCACCGGCTCGGGCTGCACCCGGTCGGCGCGCAGCCGCCGGTCGATTTGATCGTCACCGACTACGCGCCGCTGATCGCGAAGCGCACCGAGTACGAGCGCTGGCTGCGCGCGAACGATCTGCGCCCAGCCGACGCGGACGTCGTGCGCGCGACGGTCGCGGTGATGGCGCGTACGCCGGTGATCTCGGTCCTCATGCCCGTCTACCAAACGCCGGAGCGCTATCTCCGCGCGGCGATCGAGTCGGTGCTCGCGCAGCTCTACCCGCACTGGGAGCTGTGCATCGCCGACGACGCCTCGCCCGATCCGCGCGTGCGCGAGGTGCTGCGCGAGTACGCCGCGCCCGATCCGCGCGTGAAGCTCGCGCTGCGCGCGACGAACGGGCACATCGCCGCGGCGAGCAACGACGCGCTCGCGCTCGCGAGCGGCGAGTACGTCGCGCTGCTCGACCACGACGACGTGCTCGCGCCGGACGCGCTCTTCCACGCCGCGCTCGCGGCGCTGCACGATCCCGCCGCCGGCGTCATCTACAGCGACGAGGACAAGATCGACGAGCTGGGCCGGCGCAGCGAGCCGTACTTCAAGCCCGACTGGTCGCCTGATTCGTTCCTCGCGCGGATGTACGTAGGGCATCTGCTGGTTCTGCGCCGCGATCTGGTCGCGGATCTGGGCGGCTTCCGCACCGGGTTCGAGGGGAGCCAGGACTACGATCTGGTGCTGCGCGCGACGGAGCGGAACGACCGCGTCGTGCACGTCCCGCGCGTCCTCTACCACTGGCGGATCCACCCGCAGTCGACGTCGTCGGAGACGGGCTCGAAAGCCTACGCGTACGAGGCCGGCCGGCGCGCGATCGAGGAGGCGATCGCGCGGCGCGGCGAGCCGGGCCGCGTCGAGCAGCTCCCGGAGCCGGGGAGCTACGTCGTGCGCTACGCGATCCGCGCGCCGCTGAAAGTGAGCGTCGTCATGCCGACCCGCGACCACGGCGAGGACGTCGACCGCGCGCTCGCGTCGATCTTCGCCCGCGCGGCGGCGTACCCGGAGTTCGAGCTGCTGCTGATCGACAACGGCTCGCAGGACCGCGCCTCGCTCGCCGCGTTCGCGCGCTGGGCGCGGGACGAGCCGCGCGTGCGCGTCGTGCGGTACGACGTCCCGTTCAACTTCGCGCGGATCAACAACTTCGGCGCCGAGCGGACGGACGGCGGCTATCTGCTGTTCTTGAACAACGACACCGAGGTGCTGAGCGACGACTGGATGGCGGCGATGGTCGAGCAGGCGCAGCGCCCGAGCGTCGGCGCGGTCGGCGCGAAGCTGCTCTATCCCGACGGGACGGTGCAGCACGCCGGTGTGGTGATCGGGATCGGCGGGGTCGCCGGGCACGCGCACAAACACGCCGACGCGAGCGGCGGCGGCTACTTCAACACGCTGCGCACGACGAACAACTACTCGGCGGTGACCGGCGCCTGCATGATGGTGCGGCGCGAGGCGTTCGTCCGCGCGGGCGGCTTCGACGAGGGGCTCGCCGTCGCGTTCAACGACGTCGACCTGTGCCTGAAGCTGCGAGCGCTCGGTCTGTACAACGTCTACCTCGCGCACGTGGAGCTGATCCACCACGAGTCGAAGAGCCGCGGCTACGACGAGGCCGATCCGAACAAGCGGGCGCGGTTCTTCGCCGAGCGGCGCGTGATGCAGGAGCGCTGGCGGACCGCCGAGCGCGAGGACCCGCACTACAGCGCGCACCTTTCGCGCGTCGCGGAGGACTTCTCGCTGCGCGCTTGAGCGGGGAGGAGCCTCTCTCCCGACGGCCTATTCCAGGGGTCGGGCCGCCGTGCGCGGCGCTTTTTACGATGGCAACAGCGACACTCTCCGAACCCGCGCCCGGCTCGCGGCTACCGCGGCTCGCCGAGCTGGTTCGCATCACGGCGTTCCGCGCGCTGAAGGTCCGCTACCGGGGGACGGCGCTCGGGATCCTGTGGTCGTTCGCGAACCCCGTGCTGCTGACCGCGGTGTACACGGTCATCTTCGGGTCGGCGTTCCGCCAGTACTACGGCGGTTCGCTCGTTCGCTACGTCCTCTCGGCGTTCGTCGGGCTGGTCGTCGTGACGTTCTTCATGAACTCGACCAGCGAGGCGCTCAGCACGATCGTCACCAACGGTCTGCTGCTGAACAAGATCCCGGTCCCGCCGGTGATCTTCCCGCTCGCCGCCGTCGGCTCGAACCTCTTCCAGCAGCTGGTGACGACATTCCCGATCGTGCTCGCGATCTCGATCGTGATGACCCGCGATCCGGTGCGCGCCGCGCTCGTCCCGGTCGTGCTGATCGCCGTTACCGCGCTCGTCGCCGGCTTCTCGCTCGCTCTCTCCGCGCTCTACGTCTTCTTCCGCGACCTCCCGCACCTTTGGGGGATCGTCGGGTTCATCCTCTGGATGACGAGCCCGCTGTTCTACCCGATCGAGTTCGTCCCGGCGAGCGTGCGGCCGTACTACGACCTCAACCCGATCGGCGTTGCGATCACCGCGTTGCGCGAGGTCACGATCCGGCGCGGTCCGCTGCACCTGCACGAGATCGGGTTCGTGCTGCTCGCCGGCGCGGTCGCGCTGGTGCTGGGCACCGCGTTCTTCCGCGTGACGCGGCGCGAGTTCATGGACCTCCTCTGATGGCCGCTGCGATCGAGCTGCGCGGCGTCACGCTCGTCCGGCGCACGCAAGAAGAGTTCCACTACGATCTGAAGCGGACGTTCTTCGACCTGCTGCGCGGGCGGCTGCGGCGTGTCCGCAAGCGGACGATCCTCGACGGCGTCTCGCTGCGCGCCGAGCGCGGCGAGAAGCTCGCGATCATCGGCGCGAACGGGAGCGGGAAGTCCACGATCCTCAAGGTGATCGCCGGCGTCCTCGCGCCGACGCGCGGCAGCGTGCACGTCTCGGGGACGCTGTCGCCGCTGATCGAGCTGGGCGCGGGGTTCGAGCCGGACCTCTCGCTCGTCGACAACATCGTCTACTACGGCGTGGTGCTCGGGTTCCCGGAGCGCACGATGCGCGAGAACGTCGAGCCGATCCTCGACTTCGCCGAGCTCGGCGAGATGCGCGACGCGCCGACGAAGACGCTCTCGTCCGGGATGGCGGCGCGGCTGGCGTTCTCGATCGCGACGCAGTTCCGCCCCGACGTGCTGCTCCTCGACGAAGTGCTCGCCGTCGGCGACGAGCGTTTCCGGCGCAAGTGCGCGGACCGGCTCGAGCGCTTCTGGGACGCGCACTCGACGATCGTCGTCGTCTCGCACGACATGGCGTACATCACCCGCACCTGCGACCGCGTCGTCTGGGTCGATCACGGCGTCGTCCGCTTCGACGGCCCCGCCGAAGACGGCGTGCGGCACTATCTCGACACGATACCGTCGGGTGCCGGGTTCGCGCGCGGCGAGGAGTTGCTCGAGCTCGCGCGGCGCAACCCGCGCGGCGAGATCGTCGTGCGCGGAACGTCGCCGACCGATCAGGGCCGCAAGGTCTTCCTGATCCGCGACGGGCGCCGGCACTGGGTCACCTCACCGGACTGGTACGACAAGGTCGGCTATGGCTGGGACGATATCGTGCACGTCGACGACACCGTGATCCTCGAAGTCCCCGAAGGAGAGATCCTGGTCTAACGGTACGCGCGGGCGGTGTCCATCCCGAGGACCTGGAGGATCGAGCCGCGCTCAGGATCACGCAGCAGCGCGACGTTCTCCGGGAGCGCGCTCCAGATGCGGTCCTCGGGCGCCGAGCGGTCCGCGTGCTCGTACTCGAGCAGCAGCGCCCAGCTCTTCCCGCGCAGCGGGAGGACGCGGAAGCCGAGCGGCGAGGCGAGCTGCGACATCGCCTGCAGCGAGTAGCTGAAGACGTGGCCGCGGCGGTCCGGGTCGAGGTACCCCGGCTCCTCGTCCAGGACGTAACGCGGCTGGCCGGCGTTCACGATGTAGAGCGCGCCGGGGTGCGAGCGCGAGGCGATCTCGGCGAGGAGCGCTCGCACCTGCATCGGCGTGAGCGTCTGCACGACCTCGATGCAGCTCCCGGCCTCGAACTTCTCGGGGATCGCGCTCGCGGTCCCCGGCAGGTAGTTCGGATGCTCGCTGTGCGGCTCCGGCGGGTAGAGCTCGACGCCGAAGAACACGTCGCGCCGAGCGGGGAGATGCATGCTCAGCGCGTCGAGCAGGAAGCCGTGGCCGGTCCCGACGTCGAGGAAGCGGCGCACCGGCGTTCGCGCGTACAGGATCGTCTCCGCGACGCGCGCGAGTGAGGTGCCGTAGGCGCGCTCCGAGGCGGCCGCGTTCTCGTCGTCGGCGTCCTCGGGGTTCCGGGCGACTTGCAGGACACGGCCCGCGTCGATCTCGCGGATCACCTCCGGATCGAGAGTGAGCGAGGTGCATTGCCGGCAGCGGTAATAGGCGAAGGAACGCACGGTCCACAGCGGTTCGATCGTACCGCGGCAGCAGGGGCACACGCGCCGATCGTTTCACGGTGCGCGCGAGCCGACCTCCGGCCAGGATGCGGCGCGCCGCGCGGACAACGGCGCGTCTCGTGCAACCTGCATCACCGGCGCGGCGCACCGCCGCCGCCGCCGCCGTCGTCGACGCGATCGCCGACGGTACTGGCCGGCGCGTCACCGCCGTCCCCGCCGACGAGCCCGTCGTCGTCACCGGCTGGGCGCTCGACGAAGGCGCCGCGGCGTTCGAGCGGATCGAGATCGCGGTCGGCGACGCGCGCGCGAGCGCCGCGTTCACCGAGCGGCGTCCCGACGTCGCGGCCGCGTTCGGCTCGCCGGAGACCGTCGGGTACCGCGCCGAGCTCGCGCTCGACCGCGCCGCGCCGGGGCGCCATCGGCTCGCGCTCACCGGGGTGCGCGCGAGCGGCGAGCGGGTCGCGATCCCGGTCGCGGCGGCGCTCGACGTCGTCGCGCCGCTGCACGCCGTCCTGCCCGGCGTCCAGGAGGGCCAGCTGCAAGGCGCGCTCGACGAGGTCCGCGCCGAGGGCCGCGCGGCCCAGGCCGACGGCGGACCGGTCCTCGTCGCCTCCGACGCCGCGGTGGTCGTTCGCGGCTGGGCGGCGTCGACGTCGAACGTCCCGGCCGCGTTCGCGTACGCCGAGATCGACGGCGACCAGATCCTGCGCGGGATGGCGGGCCACGAGCGACCCGACGTCGCGACGGCGCTGGGGACCGACTACGCCGACTACGGCTTCCGCATCCGCATCCCGGCCGGCCGGCTCGCGCTCGGCGCGCACGTCCTGCGCGTGATCGCCGTCGCCGACGGCGTCGCGAGCCGGATCGGCGACCCGGTCGCGCTCGCGGTCGACGACCGCCCTGCCTCGGTCGTCTACCCGCGCGGCGACCGGCTGCGCGGGCGGATCGACGTCGTGGGGCGGCTCGACGGCGAGCGGCACGTGCGCGAGGAGCGGACCCATCTGCTGATCGCGCCGGGCGAGCGCGCGGTGGTGACCGGCTGGGCCGGCGACCCGGTCCGCGGGGCGCTCCCGGACCGGCTCGTCCTCGCCGTTGACGGCGTCGCGCACGGGACGGTCCAGCGCGGGATCGAGCGCGACGACGTCGTGCGCGGGACCGACTCGCCGGGGCTGCTCCGCAGCGGGTTCTCCGCGGTGATCCGCGCCGAGCGGCTCGGCGCCGGCTTTCACCGCGCCGAGCTGATCGCGTTCTTCGGCGAGGGCCCCTCGGTGATCGACGCGTTCTCGTTCGAGGTCACCGGCTGAATTCGCGCGCGGGCTCCTCCGGCGGCTCGCGCCAGAACTCCGCCCCTTCCGCGCTGCCCCCCGCCAGGTCGTGCTCGAGGGCGAGCCGCACCAGCGCCTCGCGGCGTGCGTGCGCGCGCAGCGCGTCGAGCTGCGCCCGCGTCGCCCACAACCCGGCCTCGGTCTGGACCAGCTGCTGGCGCAGCTCGGTGACCGCGACCTCGAGCGCCCGGTCCCCGGCGTGCGGGATCGCGCTGCGGATTCGCTCCAGCTGAGCCTCGCGCTCGGCGAGCAGGGTCTCGCGCTTGCGGAGCGCGTTGTCGAACCACGCCCGCTCGGCGGCGCGCTCCGCCGCCTGCGCGTCGCGCAAGCCGGCGATCTCGGCCGCGTACGCGTCGCGCTCCCGCGCGAGCTCGGTGGCGGCCTCGTCGCGCAACGCCGCGATCTCCGCGGTCATCACGTCGTTGAAGCGGACCCGCTCGAGCGCGTGGGCGGCCCGTTCGCGTGCGGCGTGTGCGATCGCTTCGTCGAGCCGCTCGCGCGCGTCGAGCGCGGCGCCCTGCGCGTCGCGAAGCCGCTCCTCCAGCTCGCTCGCGGCCCGCTCGGCCTCGCCGGCGCGCGCGTTCGCCGCATCGAGCGCCTCCGCGAGCCGCTGCTCGCGCGCGACCGCCGCGTCGCGCTCCGCCTCGGCATCGGCGACCGTTTCGCGCAGCGTGCGCAGCTCGTGGTCGAGCTGCGCCGCGCCGGCGCGGGCGGTCTCGGCGCTCTCGGCGAGCGCTCCGATCTGGCTGGCGGCGTGCTGCGCCGCGTCCGCGGCGGCGGTCTCGGCCGCGATCGCGCGGTAGCGCGCGTCCTCGACCGCGCGCTCCTTCTCGGCCAGCGCGTGCGCGAGCTCGAGCTCCGCGTTGCGCAGGCCGACCGCCTGGAGCTCGGCGCGCGCCTGCACGTCGTGCAGGCGGCTGCGCAGCGCCGCCATGTCCCACGCGCCCGGGAGCGGAACCGCGCGGACGACGAACTGCAGGGTCTCGCTCTCGGGGTCCTCGCGCGCCCGGCGCGCGAGCTCGTCGGGGAGGCGCAAGAGGCTCACGTCGGGGACGAGATCGCTCGCCGCTCCGAACGGGACGACGGTGCGCTCGACGCGCTGCGCCCGGAAGCCGCTCTCCTCGAGCAGCGCCTCGACGCCCTCGCGGGTGAAGAAGCGCAGGTGCGTGTCGTCGAG